>Ga0228710_1001485_pt1 | contig 35264 bp, 15 predicted proteins | sample MedpolnodulmetaG_FD_177995 | JGI IMG/M metagenome (GOLD analysis project Ga0228710, IMG submission 177995) | Root nodule microbial communities from Medicago polymorpha collected in Santa Monica, California, United States - pink nodules | ecosystem: Host-associated > Plants > Roots > Nodule... | reverse complement strand
ATCAAAAATTTATTAAAAAAAAAAAAAAAAAAAAATGTAAAATGGGCTACGAAATGCTCCGCTGAAAAACCCTAACCTATCATCATCACCTCGTATATATACGCCTATTAGAATAAGTCACAAACTTTGACAGCAGATTGGAGAAGAGAGAAACTGAGCGGCGGAAGAGAATATGCAGATCTTCGTGAAAACCCTAACCGGTAAGACTATCACCCTTGAGGTGGAGTCAAGCGACACTATCGACAACGTCAAAGCTAAGATTCAAGACAAAGAAGGTTCGTTCTTACTCAATAACCAGATCCATTCGTTCTCATTTTCCTTTGATTTGTTTTTGTTTGATTAATTTGTTTTTTTTTTTCTCTTTCAATTTTTTAGGAATTCCCCCGGACCAGCAGAGGTTGATCTTCGCCGGAAAGCAGTTGGAAGATGGCCGTACCCTTGCTGATTATAACATCCAGAAAGGTTAATTTCGGAATTTTATGTTTTGGAGAAATTGTATTAGCTATATTTGTTTAAATTGAATGTTTAATTACTGAACCCCAAGTTTCATGAGTTATGATGAATTGTGAGGCTTATGAGATATGTTTTTTGATTTTATAGAATCAACATTGCATCTTGTGTTGAGGCTTCGTGGTGGAATCATTGAGCCTTCTTTGATGGCATTGGCTAGGAAATACAATCAGGATAAGACTATCTGCCGCAAGTAAGTTTATACAATCGAAAAGAAGTAATTGTCAATGTAGTTCTTATGTTATAACTAGTTTCATGATTGATGTGTTGTAAAATTTGCTAAAATAAACACTTTCTAGTTGAGGATCGGGCTGTACATTTTATTGAGGCACATACCCTTGTTGGCGCCTTTGTCATGATTTTAGCGCTCCTTGTTGACAACTGTAAGAAATTCATCTGAATGTTTAAAAAGGTTACTTGTCTCTGGAACTATGATTTTAGTGCTATAAAACTCTTGCTACTATGGGATCTAAATAAGTTCAAATTCATAGGTTTTATGTTAAAATAGTTAATTTATGGGACATGAAGAATACAGAACCTCATCGAAGATGATGGTTTTCTTCAGTTTGGCATGGCATGGCATACACTTATAAGTTCTACTCTTTGCTCTGTGATAACAACACTACCTTTTATATTTAACTACCTTGGTTGTATTGTTATTTTGTTGGGCATAAATTTAGACTAAGAGCAAGAATATTTCCGAAACAACAGATGCATGAACTCTCACAAACACTTATGATTGAAGGTGTGTCGGACTCGACACGACACCGTCACTTGTGATTACATTGAATTAGGTCATTTTCCCAAAATTTTATCGTCTTCGACGTGTTCGTGTTAATGCTGTGTCTGGTGTCTGTGTCCATACTTCACAGTGTATGAACCACATCTTCGTTCAAACAATTGGCCAACTGTCTTAGAACACTTCCATAAAAGAGATTATTTCACTGGCAAATCTATTACTGTTTGAAACCTGACTAGATTGAGATTTTGTTACTTAAGCATTCAATTCAGTAAATTGTATTGCCTTAGATATCTGCTTACGTGTGAACTTCAAAAACACATGATTTTGAAACCAAATGTATTCTTTTGCAAAATAATAGTAATTGCCTAGGGGGTGCATGTTAGAGGATAAATATTAGATACCCTACATCTTTATGTGATATATGATTACCTATTTATATTGTATTATTCTGTTCAATGTCAGACTACTTGAATTATAACTGCCATCTATTATGGGAAGCGGGACTAATCTACATTGATGTGTACAACCAGTGTGCTTACTTGTAATTGTGCTGTGCAGGTGCTATGCACGTTTACACCCTCGTGCTGTCAACTGCAGGAAAAAGAAGTGCGGACACAGCAACCAGGTACAGTGTTCTATCACTTGCGCCTGTCTTATTGAATGGAATCTGCATGTTGTTATTATTATTTAGTCTTAATGGATTATATTTTTTGTATTGCAGTTGAGGCCAAAGAAGAAGATCAAGTAGACTGTTTTGATTGCTGGAAGGACTTTTTTGTTGTCATTACTGGAAAATGCCTTTTGATAATTAGCTTCTTAGTATTGTATGAATTCTGTTGGAAGTTGAACTGACTGTTTTGTCAATGATTTTGTTTTGGATTGAGACATGTTAAATCAATTATGCTACTCTTATATTCGATGACATAATTTTGTTGCTTTCTATTTTTGGGTTAAATATGTTTAGTCCTTACATTTTGCGCCTCTTTGAAGAATAGTCCCTACATTTCATTAAATGTTTTTAGAATCCTCACATTTTATCAGTTTATCAAAATTAGTCCCTGCCGTTAATTCTTTAACAGAATGCTGATGTGGCAGTTAGTGTCCCAATTATTTTAGGATTAAATATGTTTTCGATCCCTACATTTTACGTGACTTTGAAGAACAATCCTTATATTCTGTGTGACTTTAAAAACATTTATTAAAATGTAAGGACTATTCTTTAAAGTCACGTAAAATGTAGGGACCAAAATCATATTTTAACCCTAAAATAATTAGGGATCCACTAACTGCCACACCTGCATTCCGTTAGAGAATTAACAACAGAGACTAATTTTGACAACGAAGATAAAATGTGAGGATTTTAAAAACATTTAATGAAATGTAGGGACTATTCTTCATAGGGGCGCAAAATGTAAGGACTAAAAACATATTTTTCTTGCTTTTTTGGTGATAATGTGTGGGACGAAACTTAGATGCTTTAATAACAAGTGATTTTTCCAAAAAATTGAGTTTAATTTTCATGCATTGTGAAAGTAAAAAGTTACATTGTTGGCACATCACAAATGTGCACTTTAGAAGTGGTTATTTTAAAAGTCCCAAGTGTCTAATGATTGATGGCAATAATCTGCTGATGGTGTGCAAACTCTTCACTCTGACTATATAAATTTGATTTCAAGTGGCATATTTTTGGTCAAAGATAATCACTTTAAAGGACATTTCAAAGTTCTCTTGATCGTTTGGTCCGTGAATGGTTGAGAGGGCTCAAGCATATTATCTGTCTTGAGTTGGGACGCAATGATATTTGTTAAACTAATATGGCTGTCCATTCTTCATTTAGGATGTTTACTTGTTATTTTAGCTTTTAGATGCACTAACTACAGAATTTTGTTGAATGAAGAATCCTATATTTTTCCTATTTAAAGAGTCAATGGCAAGGACGGATTCAGGAATGCATTATCAGTGTGGCTAAATAACTCTAGGCGCATTTGTTTCTCTTCGTAGAATCTTTTTTAGTGGTATCAAAGTAAATCATTCTTGAATTGAACTTTCTTTATCTTGTGGGTAAAATTTGCTGTATAAATTTTATAAAAATTATGTATCAACGACACTATATGATTGTCCAATAGGTTTTTGTTTGAACGGCGATTGTCCAAATAGTTAATTGGATTATCATGATTTGTGCTCTTGATACAATAGGCACGTAAATGCAATACCTTAAGAATGACATATGCTTTTGTGGCGATTTGTTTGTCGTATAGTATTTCTTCTTGACGAGTTCAAATGAAGTCCTTCAATAGTCTGCTCTGGTTTTCATGTAACAAGATGATAAAACCATGTGGCTTTTGCTTGTTATTCTAATTTTAAAGTGTGCAACTTGTGCTGCCGAAGCTTTGATGTAGATATTATCTGGTATAAGAATGAGAAGTCGTGTGAAACACTAATATCTACAAACTTCATTAACCTTTATACATCTGAACTAAACTTTTGAAAAGAATAACATGTTCACATGGTTTGGAAAATGTTTCGGCATGAAGCAGCTCCAACTGAAGGTTTGGAAAATCCTTTAATCCTGCGAGGTGACTTCTGTGCTGCATACTCCAACTGAAGCAGCTCGTCTAATGAAAGACGCCAACCAAGAGCACCCAAATTTTCCTCTGCTTGTGTCATTGACAGTGAATTTATTTGATCGGACAAGGTTGGTCATAGTATGCGATCAACATTGTCATTTGTAGCGCAAGGACAATTATGCGGGTTGGATGGTAGTTCTTTAAAGGGATGTTTAGAACCTTTAAAAAAGTAAGTTGTGTTGGCAAACACGGCATTAAAAAGCGAACGAATTGACATTTAAGGTTTGTATTCTTTGGTGGGTGATCTTGATAATGAAGTCGGAATAGTTCTGATGTTTGTTTGTTTTTTTACAAGAGTTGAATAGTTCTGAAGAAAGATGCTTTATAGCCTGAATATGACAGCAGAATAGGATAAAGTTATATTCTCCAGAAGATGGGCCAAGCCTGCATGGCCTACCTTTGCAAAAGTAGATGGAACTGTAACCATGCGCATGCTTAATGTGAAAACTATAGATTTTGGTAGTTGGAATGCTCCTTTCAAATAATTGTGAGGAAAATAAATTCTACAAAATGGAGAGAACAGTTATAACACTATCTATTCATTGACCTCATTAAGTAATGGTATTATTGGAATTCAAAGGTGAGTGGTTAGTTTTACAACGGATAGAAATAGACAAAATGAAGCAACCAGTATATTCAATGCCTTAAACCACCACGAAGGTCTAGCGCAAGTGATTAGCGCACAATATATGTACGTATGTTGTAAACTTCGAGGTACCAAATTCGATTTCCACTGATAAAAATGCTTTGAACCACTTGTGCAAGATATACTTCTACATAGTACACCTACGGGCTTCAAACATATTTAGTTGCCTCAAACTAATCGACAGTCAGAAGACATCCATGAGAGTTTTAGTACTACCGCAGTTTAGTGGCATTCATACACAAAAGAATTCTAGCGCAAGTGATTGTGATCCATTCTGCATAAAGTTGGCACTCCAGTTGTTCTATTCAATCTAATGCATTGTTATTCTTCTGATGCATTGTCTGCCAATCTCAGTCAGCCTCTACGTGTGTGGCAATTTTTGCTTTCAGCCCCACTTCTACCAAGTCTTAAAATGTCTTTGAGAAATTCTAATTCATTTTGTAAACATCAATCACTGAACAAACTAATTCCAATATTATTTTATATTTTGTTTTCAGTACTTTGAACAGTGTATACTACATGGAATTGTAGGATATCCTCATTTAAGGTGATGAAATTCGTAATCTGCAAATACCTTATATAATTGATATTATTTGTATATGTCTTCAATCGGTTTAGGTTGGACTTTTTTAGTTTTAGTTTTCTTAAGAATGTAGTGTTGCCTTGTGCAGATGAAAGAAAAACTATTGAGCATTATTGGGATTTGTTTGTTTGAATGGTGAATCATATTTTTGTATCCTAATCATTTTGTTAATGTTGACAACCTTGTTATATATATATACATATATATTTGGAAATGCAGTTACTTTATTTTTGATTTAGAAGTTAGAATATGATTTTTAAGGCTCTACAATGGAAAAGATTCCTAGGTTCTCGAAACTCCATATTATGAAATCATTGCGGCTGGTTGGTGTTGTCATGAAGTCTCTGCATCTTTCAGGATATCTCTACATGTATTCATTCTCTTATTATTGATTATACGAAATAAGGTTATTTCTGTTAAAAAGTTTATCCTAACTATAATTGAAAATAGTTTCTTGTTAGTAGAAGTTATGTTAATAGTTTACAGTGGCATCAAAGGAAGGATATTTTTTTTCTCACACTTGTTTGGATGTTAATTTTAGATGCACCAATTATGGAATCTTTCATTTTAGCAGTATAAAAGTAAAATATTCTTAAATTAAACTTTCTTTTTGCTGTCAATAAATTTATCTTTATAATATTTGATCAAAAAATTATATGAATGACACTATATGATTGTCCAAGTATATGATCAGGATTGGTGCTCTTGAAGTTACACAACTCTTCACAATATGCATGTAACTGCAATACTTTAAAAACGACGATATGCACGTAACTGCAATACTACGACGATCTCTTCTGGACAAGTACAGATGAAATTGTTCAACAATCTTCCCTGGTTTTTTTGTTACAAGATGATAAAAACCATGAGGCCTTGCCTTATTATTCTCAGTCTGCAATTTGTGCTGCCAATATCATCTGGCATATGAAAGAGAAGTCGCATGAAACACTAATAATTACAAATTTTATTAACCTTGAAATATCTGGCCTATAATTGATAAGCTGGATAACATGTATACCTGGTTTGAAAAATGTTTTGGATCATCCTGCGAGGCGATTGCTGTGCTGCATCCTCCAACTGAAGAAGCTCGTTTGAGGAGAGACGCCAACCCAGAGCACCCAAATTTTCCTCTGCTTGTGTTATTGACTTGACTCCAGGAATTGGAATTGTACCTCTGCATATGCACCAATTTATTGCAACCTGACATAACAATGTGACACATTAGACAATGAATTTATTTGACCGGGCAAGGTTGGTCAGAGTTTGTGATCAACATTGTCATTTGTAACACACCTAGGACAAGGACAGTTAGGCGGGTTGGTTGGTCGTTCTTTAAAGGGAAGTTTAAAACCTTTAAAAAAGTAAGTTGTGCTGTCAAACACGACATTAAAAAGTGAATGAATTGACATTTAAGGTTTGTCTTCTTTGGTGGATGATCCTGATAATGAAGTCGGAATAGTTCTGATGTTGTTATGGACAAGATAAAAGTTACTTATCAATGACGTATTATATCATATAGTCCTTTAATTGAATAATCTATTACTCACAGGCTTTCTATGACCATCAGAGCTTGGTTTTAGTTTTCTGTTATGCTGAGTTTTTAATATTGGCATTTGGAGCTAAGAACAAGGACACGGAATAGTAGTGTACAAAAGATTGGATCAGAAGACCGAAGGAAGATGCATAGAACCTGAGTATGACAGAAGAATAGGATAAAGTTATGTTCTCCAGAAGATGGGCCAAGCCTGCAGGGCCTACCATTGCCAAAGTAGATGGAACTATAAGCATGCGGTTGATTAATGTGAAAACTACAGGTTTTGGTAGTTGAAATGCTCTTGTCAAATAAGTGTGAGGAAAATAAAATCTACAAAATGGAGAGAACATTTATAGCACCATCTATTCATTGACCCCATTCACTAGCACTATTGTTGGAATTCAAAAGTGAGCGATTAATTCCACATTAGATAAAATCAATTAAATGAAAGATACGTATAGTCAATGCCTTAAATCACTACCAAAGTCTAGCACAAGTGGTTGATGCACACTGTGTGTGAGTGTTGTAAACTTCAGAATACCAAGTACGATTCCTACTGATAAAAAAATGCCTACTACACAGTACACCTTCAGGCCCTTCAGGCTTGCAACATATTTATTTGCCTCAAATGAATTGACAGTCAAAAGACATTGATGAGAATTTTAGTACTACCTCTAAGCAACCGAGGGATATTTATACACAACACTAAAGGGGCTTATAAAAAAGAATGAAAGTAGTAGGTAAAAATAGGAAAAAGATTACCTGTGACATGGTTTTGCGTCTTTTATTTGCAATATCTCTCAGGGAACTCAATAAAGGATCCAGTCCTGGAAGTATTTGCTTAAATAGCAATCCCCTGTGATTTGCAATTAATAACAAAGGTACACCGAAAAAAGTTATTGATGCCAAGCTATAATTTTAAGCACTTAATAGCGTTCTAAAATATTTGCGTAAATGTCAACAAACCTTGGTCCAGTTGGAAGTTTGGATGCTGAGTATTTCCCAGTAAGCATTCCAAGTCCTAGAGGACTATAAGCAATTACGCGAATACCCAAAGAATCACATATACTCTTGATCTCTAGTTGGTCTTCCCCCATGCTCAGCAAAGAAAATTGCACCTGAAATGTCAAAATTATTACGAAGATTAATGAAATTATACCAGAAGACCATGACAATAAATGAATGGTTGTGGCATACTGACAGCATAATTTCAAGGAATCACTTTTCTGAGTTATTCTGGCAACTAATGTTCATTTAACTCATCTCAGTTCATTTCTTCTGCCTTATCGTTTTCCTTTTCTGTTGTAGTTTCTTAAGGATATTTGTGTCTAATTTGACAACTAAACCATGGTTATTAGTCACTAATGAGATTAAAAGGCATTTCACCAAAAGCAAAATTTGAATGTTAAAACACTACCTGGGCTGAGCATAACGGAACTCCGCGGTCTTTCAAGTAACCATGTATCTTCAAAAGCTGCTTTGGTCCATAATTACTTACTCCAACAGCTTGAACTAAACCCTGGATGACGATATAAATATAAACACAAAATTTGATCGTTGAAGAAATCAAAAGTAATGTATTTTCTTGGATATTTAAAAATAAAATTTGATCCTTGAACTCATTGTTTATGCTCATTAAATAAAATTTCAAAAGTAAAATTTGATCGCTGAACTCATTGTTTACGCTCATTAGATATTTAAAAAAATGAAAATTGCAAGTAAAGAAATTATCTTTAGCACCCTGAATGTCTTTAAAGAATGGTTCACTTAAGGCCTAATGTGATCCTACTATTAAACATGAATTATTGTAACCTTATCATACATTGCCACTAAACCATCCCAAAGAGCTAATTCTTGAAAAGGTGCATAATTTGCAGTTGACCAATGCAGTTGTCCTATCCCAATTTGCTCAATCTGCATCCTATCTATTGATGCCCTGAAAATTCATTTCATTCAAGTTCAAAGCCATAAACAAATAAATAAAGCAAATAATTGCAATAGAAGATTGCGCATGGAGTTCAGGAAGAACTTGATCATTCATGTATAATAGGAACATATCAACCTATAAAGACTACCTGCAAGCATCGACAAACTGCCCTGGTGTAAGGCGCCATGGATAAGCAGCAAATTTTGTTGCAATCACAATTTCATCGCGGCTCCCCTTTTTCTCTGAGGAAGTGCATACAAAATTTGGTGAAAACAAGAGGAAATCAAATAATTTAGTACTATGTCTACTATGTTTTCTCATTAGCCTGATTGGATTGACTTATTAGAACTTACGCTGACTTAAGAACTTGCGAAACTGTTTGGTAGAGCTTACAAAAATAACACGACATATTGACATGTCCTTGAGTTGTTTTAAGCTTATTTCATAAGCTCTCCATAATAGCTTATATCAAAACAAGTTGCCTTCAATGAGCTACTTATCCAAACAGTCAGTAAGACATGTATGAAGGAGCCATTATAAAGCCCCTAATTGAGCTATACATCGCCTTTCCAATCCAATCCATAATCCATCTCATCATCTCTTCCCCTTCCATCACACTCATATTTACAATATTAATAAAAGGCACATGCATCTATCTAGCAGAATTCAGTTAAATTATACCAAATTAAAGGAAAAGTATGATGAACGAACCTCGAAAATCTCGAATGAACTTCCCAAGAAGTTTCTCACTCTGACCATTAAACCTTCCAGTACCATAAGAATCAGCAGTATCAAAAAGATTAACACCATTCTCAACAGCCATGTTAAACACTTGCTGTAGGTCATCATCCATGGATTCCTGGTACCCCCAAAGAAGCTGATTACCCCATGCCCAAGTTCCAAAACCCATAGGAGACACATTGAGAGGCCCCATCTTGAGCTTTTGGTTTTGGGTGGATGGCCATAGGGAAGGGAATTTGAAAGGAAAAGATGGTAAGGGGTTGTTAATATTTGATGAACCAACAACAAAACTGCAGCAAGATGAGAGTGCCATTGTTATTGTTATGTAACACAAACACAAAATCAGTTTTGGTAGTTAATTCGTTGTGTGGTGGTAAACTAACTGTTGAAACATCATAGTATCGTTATGGATCAGTTTAGGAAAATAATTTAATATTATAAATAAGAAAATGAAAAAAATAATTGACAGCTGTGGGATTTGAACCCACGCCCTTTCGGACCAGAGCCTAAATCTGGCGCCTTAGACCACTCGGCCAAACTGTCTTTAATGATTATGTTGTCTGATATTTTGTACATATATTCTACGTATGACGCTTTCTCAATTATCCTAAACTGATGTGTGCAAGTTTTTTTTTTTTTTTTTTTGTTTTCTCTATGATGTGTGTAGCGTGAGACTTAAGTTGTTGAATTTGAAAAAAAAACTGTAAATAATTAGGAATAATTATTTTCAATTTTCTTGTACACACCATACTAGGAATAATTGTAAATAATCAGTATACTATTTTCTTGTATATGTATTGGAAAATGCTAAATATTAGTATGAATTATCACGACTAAGTGTGATGGATTAATGTATTATTTTCGAGCAGTATGTTACAACCTCAAGTACATAGCAACTAGTCCAAAATCGACTGTCTTAGCTAAAGTATGAACGACAAGAGTTGCTTGTCTCTGAGCAAATTTAACCACAAATTTTGAATAACTGAGTAATCGATCTACAATTATTATTGCACTATTTTCTCACATTTTTTCTCTCTCTTGATATGACATTTTTTTTCTTCTATGAAAACAAAATCACTCCATTTCATCAAAGATTAAGTGAGCACTATGTTAGAGCAACATTTTTTTTACCCGAACTCCTTGCATTAACAGGCTCACACAATTTCACTCAATAGGCGATTTTGACCGTTGATTTAAAATCAGATGGTTTAGACTATATGGTTCAAACTATAGACAAATACAGTTAATTACAAATGATTTCGACCATCAATTTAAGACCGGACTGTGGTAGAAATATGTTACAACATCTTGCTATAACAATAGGAAATCAAAACATAACCAATTTAGAGCGATAAGCAATCCCCGTGCCTTTCCCATTTAACATTAAGAATAAGCAAGAACCACGATCTTCACAAAGTTAAGTTGAAGCGTATGTTTGATAGAGGATCATGACCTAAATGAAATAATAAAATTTTTCTAGTGAAATAAATCACAACATTATTTTTGATAAATAATGGTAGTAAGGTAAGGTTATAACTTATAACTACAGGGTCGTGTCGTTCCTTTCAAACTGTTGAGGATCCAAATCAGATTGATGGAATATGTTTGCTGGTAGAAAAGAACGTATCATAACATGTTTAATTTTAAATTTAGTTGGACCAGTTAGAAATAACTAACCAACTTTCTTCACTTTTTAATGTGTATTTATGATGTAATGAAAATTACCGCTTTTTATATGGACTAGGATAAGTATTGGATATGGATATGATGTTGAGTTAAAAGCAAACAAAAGGATATTCCATTGGATCATTAGTTTCACAAGTTTTATTTAACTCAAGGTTTCACCAAGTTAAAGTGTGCACTGATTAATCACCTGCATAATTATTCCAAACTCCGTGTAAAAAGGCAATTGATCATTACTACAAGATAAGAAATTAAAATATCCATTATACATTATAAAGTTCTTCATAAAGTGAAGCAATATCTCATTCACAATATTTATTTTGCACCTATGTTATGTGTGAGTCCAAGTCATATATGTTACAATGGTCATACAAATTAAATTAACAAGGTAGTAGCTAAAGTTATAAAACTAGAAATGGTAAAATACACACTCACACGTACTGACACAAGCAAATGGATGGAAAAGGCATGCAAGCGTGTGCATTGCACAAAACAGAGAAATTTTCACATTATTCCTTCTTCTTCCAAATCTCTAAACAAATGAATTGAGAGAGGCTATCATAATTCTCTACCTATTAAGTCAAGCCTACAAAACTTCATTTTTTTGAGCTTGGACATTCTCCTTGGACTTCCATGTTTTGAACCATTCTTTGTTCCTTTTTTCGAGGAAACACCAAACATTGCAACATAGAAGAACATGGTGCAATTTTCAAGTCCAAAAATCCAACCATTGAGAACTATTGCATGATTGATCTAAGATACCACATGGATCAACATTGTACCATTTTTCAAGTGTTGTTGTCATGGGAATTTCTGCATGATCATCATTTCTTAAAAGTTGATTTCCTCTGTCCTCAATTTTCTCTGTCCATGTTGTGCTTCTTTCATTTTGATCATCTGAATAAATGACCATTTTATCCTCCAAACCCTCATTTGAAAATCTTTGCTTTGTTTCTTCAAACTTGCATTTGTTGTATCCATTTCCTGAACCACCATCTTCTGTGCTATTTTCCTTTGCTTCTCTTCCTCCATCATGAGATGTTTCCACCATATAACTTAGCTTCTGAACCTGTTAGGAAAAAAATTCACACGGTTAAGTTAATGTCGAGTCTATAAGGCTTAAGTTCAACTCATTTAATTAATCGAGCATAAAACTAAGCTTGAGTATGTTTATTTAATTAAACAAACAAACATAACCGAGTATTTAACGAGTTGAGTCTGAAACTCTGAATAGTTCACGAATAGCTCAACTCGTTTAAATTAAGCTGTTTATCGAGACACAACTCTAGTTATGTTACAATTACAAGAACCAAAGTACTAACTTACCTCTGATTGCAAAGACTCTTTCTCTTCCTTAAGGCACTGAAACTTAGAAGCTAAATTATCATATTCATCTTTGAGTTTTCTGTATTCTTGTTCTATCCTCTTTGATTTCCATCTTGCTCTTCTGTTCTGAAACCATATGGCAACTTGTCTGGGCTGCAAACCAAGATCTCTTGCAAGTTGCATCTTCTTCCTTGGTTCCAACTTTGATTCTGACTCAAATATGCATTCTAGTGATCTTATCTGTTCATCACTAAACCTTCTCTTGTTTTCTATCTTCTTGTTTTTCTTCTTTGAATTCTGTGCTGTCTCTAAGCAACTCATGCTTTCAACATTTTTTCCTTTATATCCTTCATGAATATTCTCTTCTTCCTCCATCATATTATATATTGCTAAGGCCTAAGTTTTGAATTTTTGGAATTTGAAGGAAGATTTGTTTAATAATAAAAAAGATTAAAATTTGGTGAGGGGGAATAGGTTGTAGAATATATATAGCTAAAAAAGAATGTATGTCAAGGTTATTTGTATCACGTTATTGGAACTTGTAAAGGAAGGATCATAGTGACTTATGGTACTAGAAAACGTGTGGTGCTTACTATCTTTTTATTTGCTATGTAGAAAGAAATTAGATCGTTACTTTTTATTTGCTATGAGTTTCTCGCGCGCTTTATTTAGATTTTAAAACCTAAAATGTTTCACCGTGTTTTTGGAGATTTTTATGGGGTTTTTATATTGTTTGGATTCTATAATCCGAACTGCATAAAGCACGCAAGAAACTCATAGGATAGGAAAAGAAGCAAGTTTACTTGTTTGTTGTAGGACATCTAGTGGCCCTATCTATTTCATTTGTAGAAGGAACTCTTTACTTGTCACGAGTTGTCACGTTCATGCCACACGTCTCTGTTGCTTTCATTTCTTTGTTAGTACTAATTAGTAAATTTCATTTTTAAATAATTAACTGACATTATGAATAAATTGTTGGAAAATCTTTCTAATTTCTCAATTTTGGTATATCATTAGTACCTAATTGTCGTATTGTAATGTTTAGAATTCTTGACTAGATGCATCTTTATGCTGTAAACAGCCGTATCATTATTTTGCTTGTGTGAAGTAATCATCTAAAATATCTATAAACGGGTATATTTACGTATATATGTTTTATATTGTTTTAGATGTTCAAGAAATATTAAATAACAACTCACATGATTATAATATATATTTGTCAAAAAAAATGATTATAATATATAATTAATGGTCAATAATATTAATATCTAAGAAACCAACACAGACAAAGGTCCATATATATACTACAAAATACTAACACAGATATAGAGAGACTAACATTAACACATCGACACAGCATTTGTATAATTTGAGAAAATAAAATAATTAAATGTAATATGTATCATTATCGTTTGGGTAACACGACCACACGCTTTCAATCTAAAGTGTTAGTATTAGATAGCTTATGAATAATACAACACATTAAAGGCACATTAAGATGATCATTTAAACTCTCACTAAATGATGTTTGATAGTAAGTTCCAGCTAAATTGGAGGTTACTTTGTTACGCAAGGACTAATGTTTCTGTCAATAGTTGGACATATCTATCTTTTGTTGTTTCGATCTGAGACTAGAAAACCTTATCCCATGTCATTATTCATAAGTTGTTTTCTGAAGTTAATTAGGTGTCGAAATGTAGATCGCTGAGACTAGGTTTTTTGTTTTATTGAAACATCTGATAGTAAAGGGCTAATGTAATTAGGACAAGAGACACTTTCTACTCATAGTTGATGGCTGAGTCAAATGCTTCTTGGTACACGTGTTTAATGAAGGAATTACATTTGTATATAAATTGTTCCCATTCCTGATTATAAACTTATATGATACGAAGATTTAAAGGTGAAAAAAAGAAAGATGAAATATAGACCAATTTATTTTATGTGCCTTTAATTTCAGTAGCTAGTTCAACTTTGTTTGTACCTGTAGTGTCCACAAAGTTGAGCTTAGGACCAACTCTTTTGTTTGTTTGTCTGCTTGAAAAGCCAAGATATTTTAGAAAATGCCAGTAATTCAGAATGGACGGTTTGCTGCAGCATTAGCTATATTTTTTCGCAATATAGATCTATAAAACACTGACACAAACATAAACACGACTTTAAAATACTCTGACACGTCGACGTCAATTATAATTTTAAAAAATAAAATATTTGAACGTAATGATATATCTTTTGTGGGGTGTTGGTGTCTGACACGATACTCCCTTGAATGGAAGAGTTGTTATACACAATTGGGGTGAGGCAGTTAGCTACATGATAAGTTACTACAATTTATTGTTTTTTTGACACTAAGTTACAAGTAGTGAAAGAAGCTATACGGTGACGGTTAGATAAGAAGATAAGATGAGATAAAAATAATTTAATAGTGCACACTTTCAAGCACACAGGACACAAGATAAGGGTCAAATAATGTCGCCTAATACAAACAAAATATTGTCACATTGTGGAGTTAAATCAAAGAAAGCGAGTTTTTACATTTATTACCAATCATACTAATTAGTCTTAAAGAACACCACTTGATTCCTGATTTTGTTTTATAGCAAAAAAACTAAGGCTGCATCACTACATGTCCTTGTCATATTAAGCTTTATAATGTTTAGTTTCGCTTTATATATCAAGCTCTCCGTCCACGGTTAATTACTTTCGCAAATTGGTTTGTCTATGTTGGTGTTTGGTGAAGTGTCACTTGTAATTGTACAAGCAAAACAAAAACTCCTAGGTTCAGAAAAAGCTAAGGTGCCCCTACACTAAGGATCATTATTGTACCCTTATTGAGTGTGTGAGTGAGTTGAATTTGTAACACTTTGAGAAACAAACATATGCAAATGCAATGTAACCAAAAGTTCTAGAATGCCAAACCCCAAATGTCTTGGTGATTTGAATTTCAAAGGACATGTGAAGCATCCGAGGAGCCTGCCATTTATGGTCGCGGTCGTAACACTTGAAAACGATCTCTTGAACTTAGCCTTTGTTCGGACCTCTCTCTCGGGCAGCCTCTGTCCTTGCTAGCCGTTGCTGGCTTGTTAAAGAAGTTTGACCCTTTGAATGAGTTGTGCGTTTTGATTGGATTACGAAGGGATTGAGCCTAAGCCCAACCCTGAACATCATCTTTACAGTTCTTATTTTTTACCTATAAGCTATCTTTACTATTAATATTTTTCTACACCATAAAATTAAGCTTTAAGGTATTGATTTTTTAAAGATCAACACATATTTTTTTAAGAGGAGATCAACAACATATTTGACAACTATAAAAATACACCATTTATAACTAATAATACAGCTAAAAAAGAGAAGGAAAAAAAGGTAATAAAAAAACAAATAATATCCATCTATATATAAATGTACGGTTGGATAATTTTTTAATTGTCAACTTATGTTTTCTCAATTTCAAAGGTCGGACAAGTTAAGGAGTCTTGTCCAAGTCCAGGAAGCTAGGGCAGGATCATGCCCTTAAATCTACTACTATTTTCTTTCTTTTCATCTATTTTGTGCTAGAAACTGCGTGGGGAGAGATGCATTCACCATCCATGCCAACTTTTTTTTCTTCATGAAAAGGACACCAATTTTGTCTTCAAACGGCCATGATTAGCCTTGCTTTCCGTTTGGGCAAGTATGATGAATTTCCTTACAAGCTAGTCTTTTTGTAAACGTCAAACTATTATTGTAAAGAATATCATTTTCATTAGCTATTAAATTTTTACGGCCGTGAGGGGTCCTCTTGCTTTTGAAGAGAGGATAGGTGTCACATAGCCAATTGTATCAAATGGATGGCCCTCAAACCAATTGGTGAGCAAAGTTAGGTATTAGGTGCCTCAAAGTCCAAGATGAAGTGATTGGTCTTCCAATCATTTTTTGCGTGTGTTACTGTTAGATTCGTCTAATGATTGTGAAAAGAATCAAAGCTAATGGAGAAAACATTGGCAATGCATAACATAGGAATAGGAATCATATGTGATATCAGCAACAAAACTTTAAATACAGACAGTCACAATCTATTGTTGCTTCACTCTTGTATTGATTGAGTGGTTTTTTAAGTTCTACACTTCAATTTTTAAAAATTTGGGTGTGTAATGTGCATTATGGGATATTGGTAACAAGTGAATCATAAAATAGAAGTATTTATTTTTATTTTTTTAAACTTTGGGTCTTGTTATCAAATGACACAAAAAATATGTTAAAGAATCATAAAATTGAAATTTTGCATTGACAGTAACAATTTTTAAACCCGTAAAGAATTAAGTATATGAGTTTCAAAACAATATTTCTATATTTAATTCCTTAAGATATGCTCCCTCTTGACAATGTAAGAACCAAGTTTGTTTAGATATTACCTCATGTGGGAGCTTTAGGCTTTGTTTGGGAGTTTGAAGGGGAAGGAAAGGAAAGGTTTTGACGGGTGCAAAATATGTGGAGAAATAGAGAAATCTTTCAAAAAAATTTAAAAGAGTAGTTTTTTAGAGAATGATAAATTAATGCATATGATTACTTTATTTTTAATTTTAAGAATATTATAACAACATAGATTAAATTTGAATAATTCTAATTAACTCTCCAAAACCCTCCCCCAATACAATTTTTTAGTTCCTCCAAATGAGGAGGGTTTTGTATTATGAAGAAAAGTTAACCCCCCAAAGCCTTCATCTCCCATTTTCCTCTATTTCTTTCACTTGTTCATTCCTTTTTTTCCAAGCCTTCCCCTCCCTTCCCCTCCAAACTCGCAAACAAAGCCTTAAAGGAGCACAATGTAAGTACAATCTAGCAAAACAACGTTTGTTTGTACTGTTGTCTATAGACAATCATCGAATCAATGTCTCTAATACACCAAAGGAAAGTTGCAAAGCGTCTGGTAAAACATCGTATATCCGTACACAAACAATCATTTAAGCTCTGCCTATAGTCAAGTGATATGTAACTTCTCGTGCTTTCATTTTTTTTTGTTGACATTTTTTATTAAAGAGATCAATGAATGAATAGAAAAAATACATAATTGGAAAAGAATCAATAGAAAAAGAATCGGAATTAATCCATATATCTATCAAAACGAAAGACGAAACAGAAATGATGACTCAACTTTATTTAATCCAATGATCGTCCCCTTTTTTAATTTAGAATTGAAAACAACTAGAAAAGAAAATTTGCAAAACATCCGGTAAAACAAGCATTTGGCAGCACTGTCCACATATAATAGTTTAGGCTCTGCCTCTTGTCAACGGTACACAAAAGTGACAATTCATCCTCCTCTAATGCAAGACCACTCAAGACCAAGTCTCTGATCCTCTAAAGAAGCTTATCATATGAAGACCTAAGTCTTGATCATCGGAAATTACTCGTAATGAAAACCAAGTCTATGATCATCTGAAAGTTTATCCTTAGAAGAATAAATTTGTTATTCTCGAAAGCTTTCACTCCAAAAGTTTGAAACTTAAATATTGAGACAATTAGAAAATAGTATATAAGGTGCGATAGTACAAGTTATGCACACACAATTGCTACAAATCGTACAAGTCATCTAATATCTAATGTTTCTTTTATCAACAACTATATTCTTCAACTGTATAAATGAAATATTATTCAAACTAAAGAATGTGTGAGAAACACAAAAGAAAGTAAGTAGCAAACTAGAGTAGTCTATACTCGATCATGTGAGATTAAAAAGAAATCATTGTGTGTTGAAGACAGTTATTCAAATGAGGATGTTTTATGTATGAAACCACATGATAAGAGGATCAATGCCAAACCTAGAAAATAACATGGAATATGGTTCAAAAAGAAGAAGCGGGTACAATGAGATGTTTTCATTGAACATCCATGAATGAGAGAAGAGAAATAAATAAAAACGGATTATCATAAAAGAAGTCATGAACATGTTTCTCAATCTTCATTGTACATCCTCTTAAGATGAGAGTCGTTAACTCATGTTGTACATCAATAAAAAAATTGAAGTTGTTTACACCGATTTTTGGTAATGTAAACTTCATTATCCATCGACGCTTTAGGACTGGATAAATGTCTTTTTAAAGTGTTCGTTCAAGTCTCGCGGTTTATGATATCGCTTCATGTATTCTTTAAGAACAAAATTATTGTTCTTATTAATGTTAGAATTGCATCCAACATCTTTTAATAACAAGTTGTCTCATGACAACATAATAGAAAATACTCAAGTGAGCATATATATTAATATTCAAAAGGAAGTAAAGTAAAGAAAGATGCAAAGAAATGCAAATTGCAAAAGAAAAAGGAAAATAAAGCAAGAACAAAGTAATATTAAATTGCAGGAAATGTAAATGGTGATTGAAATCCATCTCTATGTGCCCCTGAACTCATTTCCCAGCGCGGCGGGGGTGTTACAAGGCTTTTAGAAACTAAGATCCAACCCTTTGTTCTACTTTCCGTAGGATTTTCCTTTGTAGTGGATTAGGTCTTCTACTTTACTAGAGGAAACTCTATCTGGGGAGGATTAGATGTAACATTCACCTTGGATGTGAACTAGCACAAACATATTGTATATTTATCTCTTCCATTATCTCTTTATTTATTTAGCACAAATTCTTTATGGTTTACTCCTTCCGGTCTCAAATATAAGAAAAGATTTCTTTTTTAGGTTCATTGAATAATTAATGTATTTGTTTTACGATGTAGACCAGATACATTAACTACTCAATAAACTTAAAAAAAGATTTTTTTTTATATTTGAGACTGGAGGGAGTAACTTCAAGCTCTCAATTGGTTTCAACTGAAAGTTAAATGAGTTGATAAAGAGCTATTTGAGTTGTTGAAACGTTTTAAGAAAAGCTAGTTCAAAAAAACTTGTCTATGTTCATACGAGAAAGATTTTTAAATAGTTGACATAATTCAAACCTCTTTAAAAAAAAACATAATTCAAACCTCCCCTTTTTAGGGTTTCCACCAATTTCAATTGGTATTAGAGCTTCGGTTTCTTGATAACTCACTTAAACTTGTAGGAGTAACGATCTCTGGTTGTGGAAATCTAAGTTACCACTCTGACTTGTTGTGTTGTGTTTTTAGGTTAATCTTGCTTCCAAATTTTTTAAACTTCTTTTAATTCTTGTATCGACAACTAATTAGATAATATTATATTTTGACATTTTCTTTAAAAAAATGCTTTTGTATTTCAACGTTTTTTGTTTTACCGGCAATTCTTCAATGATACTCCCTCTTTCCCATAATACTTGACACGGTTGACCTTATTACGCATACCAATGCATAATTTTGAGCTTAAATATCTTCAATAATATATTGGAAAAAATTATGAAAATGTGATATTTTGAAAATACTAATCGAGATGAATCTAACGACATCTTATATGATATTATTTATCTTTGTATATTAATAGTAAAATATGGTCAAAGTAAGTTAGGTCAAAATTGCACATTTTCAAATGGGTCATCTATTGCAGGACGGAGAGAGTATCTTGAGTTGTGAATATAATTAAGGAGGGGAACGAAAGTTGAAAGAAAACCAATTGCTATATTCTACAAACATAATGTAAAGTTTCAAGCCAAGATCTGGATGTTGTAATATCTACCAATGCACTATATGGAAATATTTCAACATGTGATATGCTTCAATATGGCTAGAAACTTAGTACAATTTAAATGATCTATATTATTGTATCTTTTATTTGCTGTAAAATATTTTATAAAACTTCCGAGTGTATCCATAAATTTCAACCAGTGGGGGCAAACTTTTATACCGTAATATTTTTTTTTATAAAAAACACATCAGTGTATGATCATAAGTGATCGAAATAATAACATAATTTTTTTTACATGGTTGTAGATAGAGGATTGGTGATGGTAGAAATGTGAGAGTCATGAAGGATCCATGGCTTCGTGGGATTAAGGAAGTTGGGTGTACTCTCCTCATACCCAAGGTGTGTACAATATGTGTGTTAGTCAATTAATGATGGATGGAGAGAAAAGATGGAATGTTGATAAAATTTATGATTTATTCACAGCAGATGTAGGGGAAACCATTTTGGGAGTTCCTTTATTTGAATCGGTAATGATAAAATTACATGGGTAAATGATTGAAATGCGTGCTACTCCTTTAAGTTCGGGTATAATTTAAGTTCGCGTCAAAGGTCGTTACAACGACAAGTTCAATTTTCTCAAAGCTGTCTTATGTGTGGTGTGGGTGTTGAAGATGAATATCATATTTTTTCGAATGCGAAATGGTTTGAGAGAGCTGGAATGCTTCTGGATTGATGAAAGTTTTGAGATAGCATGACGTGTAGCAGTTTTAGTTGGAGTAAACCATTAAATTGTTCCTTGTCAAGGTAAACCATTCCCAAATTAGTGTATGACTCTATTAATTTTTCAATAATCTAATCATTGATTCTATTAAAAGTTTCTCAATTAATTTCATCAGGTTGGTGAAACTAATTTTGACATACATTAGAAAGACTGGAACGGAAGTAGTTTTTATATTATAACTCGAGAAACTAACTATTCCAATTTGTTAAGAAGCTAGAAATATTTCAAACTTCAATGATCTTCTATCATTTCTCAAAAAAATTGTTAAAAACCTATGGTTCTTTCTTTATCATTCCTCAAGGCAATCTCCGTGAATCTAAATATTGTGTTATGTAGGATATATGGATGAATGGGAGGAATCAAAATGTGAAACTTGAACTCAAATGTTTTTTAGTTTGAAGTCTAGATAAACATAGGGAAGAGTTCTTGCCAAATCATAGAAACATATATGACAATGCTCATCAACCGTTTCAAACTAATATACTCTTAGAAAAGGTTTTTTCTAAATTATCTTTGAAAATTGGTGAGCAATTTATCCAAACCAATAAAAAACAGTCAAGTGTGCTCCATTATAAAAATAACATTTATTATTTTATTTTGCAATTTTAACATGTATTTTATTATTTGCATATTCACCCTATTCTAAATTAATGACATTTTACAATTTAAACAATCAAATTAATTAAATTTCCTCCTTCAATCCAATCACTCTTCAATTGTTTTTTTTCTTCTTTCCAAATCTGGGTTATCATTGCATTCATTCCAATTAAGAATGGCTTTGCAAAAATCAATAAAAATAAAATATACCACCACTGGGAATTAAACCAGGGCACACACACTCTTGATCATATAACTTAACCACTTAACCAATACATCTTTTATGAATGAATTGGAATGCACGATATATGTTATTAGTCAGCAACATTTTTTTTTGGGAATATGTGTATATATATAAAATACTAAATATTTCTAAGATAAAACAATATAAATTTCATTCATTTGATTTTTTTTTATATTTTAAATATTATTCTTTTATATAAATTCATACTGTTTATCTAGATTCGATGAACTACAACAATGTTTCATTTGTGATCAACCAAATTGTGATTTATTTTAGGTTCGACATTTCTTTTGTACCAGACGAACTATTTAAAGGTATTAAGCATTATATTTATCTTGACAATCTTCAGCACAAGTCAATCTAACAATCTATCCCATTAGAAACCTAATCAACATGGAAGGACATTACTCCGACGATCAAAATGGACCCAACCGACTAACGATATCAAATATAATCAATCAAACCGTTGAATATAACCTTATTGGAATACAAAAGAAGCAGGAATTGGAATTTCGAAAATTGAAATCTTCAGTGTAAGTCGATCTGACAAATTATCCTATTAGAAACTTAGTCAAAATGGAAGGACATTACTCCAACAATCAAAAGAGACCCAACATACTAACAATATCTAATATAATCAATCGAACCGTTGAATATGCCCTTATTGGAGAAAGCAAGAGCAGCAATTTTGGAAATTGGAATCTGCGATTTAAGTCAATCTCACAAACTATCCCATTTGAAACACAGTCAACATGGAAGACCATTACTCCAACGATCAAAACGTACCCAACCGATTAACGATATTATATAAAAGGGGTAATAAATTGACTTTCTACATTTGGGACGAGTTTGTGTATGAGTTTGAGTTTGGGGTGGGTACATATATCCTCGTTATCCATCCCATATCAGTGTTTTAAAATCGGGGAAAACACAAACCCATACCTAAACCCAGTCAAAGTAGAGAAAACTCGTAAAATTGGGTTTGATTTGGGCGGGTACCCACAAGTATGAGTTTTGTTGTCACGTATATATGTGAGTTCTTGGATCATTGATTATGGAATCAAGTTGCCAAAACAAAATTTTCACGTTCTCTCGATCACTGTAATCATAAAATCTCAAAAAACAATTTTTTTTTGTTGGAATTATTATGGAATCATTCATATTTGTTTTAATTAGCTTATTTTACAAAAAAGAGTTTCATCTGCTCATGAATAACTTCCTTCAGAAGGGCCCTGCTTCCCTAATGAATGTCTTGGTACAAGATGATTTCATTTTTTTTAGAGAAGAAGATATGATTTCGTTGAATTCAAGTATATTTGTTTTTTAATACGCCTGTATCTCAACGAGAAAATAATCATGAGTTTTGAAAATTTTATCACGTTGACTTTCTCATATCGGTATATAAAAATTTGCTTCCGCAATATAAGTACATAAATTTTGCGACGAGTGTAGTCCAATTATTTAACAATGTTTTGCAAATAAAATAAACAAATATTTAATAAAAACACTACATTAACGTTGATATTTTGAAAATAGTTATTAGTTTTGGAAATTTTGTCATATTAACTTTCTCATATGAATATATAAAAATTTACATAGACATACATAAGCAAATAAAATCCTCAGCGAACGCAATGCAAATATTTAACCGGTTTTTTTACATATAAAAGATAAAAATATTTAATAGAAACATTATATTTATCTTGACAATTTTCATTTAACACCTTTAAATAGTTCATCTAATTCAAAAGAAATGTCGGACCTAAAATAAATCACAATTTGGTTGATCACAAATGAAACATTGTTGTAGTTCATTGAATCTAGATAAATAGTATGCATTTATATAAAAGAATAATATTTAAAATATAAAAAAATCAAATAAATGAATTCATATTGTTTTATTTTAGAAATATATATACACACACACATATTCCCTCAAAAAAAAATGTTGTTGATTAATAACATATATTTTGCATTCCAATTCATTTTATAAGAGATGTATTGGCCAAGTGGTTAAGTTATATGTTCAAGAGTGTGTGTACCCTGGTTCGACTCCTGATGGTAATTTGTTTTTAATAATTTTTGCTAAGCCATTCTTAATTGCAATAAATGCAATGATAACCCAGATTTGATTTTTTTTTTTTGAGAGTGATTGTATTGAAGGGGAAAATCTAATTAATTTGATGGTTTAAATTGTAAAATGTCATTAATTTAAAATGGGGTGAATTTGCAAATAATAAAATACATCCTAAAATTGCAAAATAAAATAATAAATGTAATTTTTTTAATGGAATACACTTGGCTGTTTTTTTTATTGATTTGGGTAAATTATCCACCAATTTTCAAAGGCAGCCAAGGTCTCACCCCCTAGAAAAACATGGGGCAGATCATTATCAATGCCTTTAAATTAAAATTATTCATGAAATTAATATATTTATATTAGTATACATTTTTTGACATAAATAAATCTAAGATTATTTGTCCCGTGACGGCAGACAAAGACATTTTATAATATATGTAGGAGTCAGAGTTCGAACTCCAAATTCTTCACTTCTTCCTCTTAAAAGTGTAGAATTCAAACAAATAGCTACTAAAAAAATTCTAAAATTATCAAAACTAGTTAATTTACTCCTAGAAAACTTGTGGCAGCACGACATCACTTTCCTTAAAATAATAACTATTGATAAGGGTGTTTGTTATAGATTTAAAAAAAGTTGATTTTTTATTTGTATTTTTTAAAATGATTATTTGAGAACATAAAAGTTATTTCAAACCTTTATAAAGTTATAAGTTATAAATGAGAAATTTTAGTCGTTCACTAACTTAAATATTCATTGTTTTTTGTTTTGAAGGAAACTTAAATATTCATAGTTAGAAATCATCAATAATAAAAATCACATGTTTTTTAAAAACGATATCTTTCAAAAATGATTTTTATGAAAAGCTATATAATTTTTTTTTATAGCAAAATGATGTAATACTTAAAATTACATTATAAGAGAAATTATCCAAACGAACTTTTCATTCTAATTATTTTTTAAATTTCTTTGTAAAAAAAAGTACAACAAATAGATGAATATTATAAAAATCATTTTTTAAACAAATTATAACAAAAGGAACCCCTCAATTCATTCCTCTTTTTTGGTTACATTAATTCATTTCTCTTCAAATAGTTTCTTTTGAAGGAAATAGATTTGATGATTAATAGTGAAAATAAATAATAGGCAAATTTCAGTATGATAGTTAATTTTATTCAACCACTAAAATAAAATGTTTTAGAAGGCATTACCACAAGCTACAAGCAAGACCAAATACAACGACAAGAAAAACAAAAGCAACAACATATAAATGCCCGAAAACTAACATTCTAAAAAGCAAGGCTTCCTAATACCAATGCCACCACAACGTTGACACCAACAGAACCACTCAACCTTGTAGAGCCCGAATGACCAGGAGACGGCGCAATGTCAGAGCATGAATCCCGGTGGCACCTGTGGCCAAAACATAGACGCCAGTGCCGATGTCGATGGCACTTTTTGTTGGTGGCATTTGGTGCCAAAGCATGATTGCCAATAGGATTTGGTGTCGGAGCATGATTGTCGGTAGGACTTGGTACCGGAGCATGATTGGTTGTTGGACTTGGAGATGGAGCATGAATGTCGGCAGGGCTTGGTGTCGGAGCATTCCAGCCAATGGCGCTTGGTGTCGGAGCATCCGCTGCCAGAGACATTACTCGGCGATGTGGAGACCAAACAACAACGTTAAACTTTCTACCCTTTTGGCAATTCTCAACGTTTCCACTTATGAAGTAAAAGGGACCTGGCTTGTCCAATAGAAAGGCTGAATCCCCACCTTCCATCTTGTAAATCGGGTTTTTGGTGTTCCATGCATCATGATCTTGTTTGTTTACAACCAACACTAAATCAGTTTCTTTGTTATACTTGAAATCTGCATGCCCGAAAAACAACAACATATCATATAAAGTAACAGTAAAACAAAAATTTAAGTTTGAATATGAGAATTTAATCTCAATAAAATTCTATAATTTTGTTTTTAGTCGTTGACTAGATCCAAAAACAAAACACACCTTTCCTTTCACTAACCATAAATTACACCCCACCTCACAAAACACATCAAGAAGAGTGGCATAAACACGGACATAAAGCCCAAACCACAAGAGGCAGTAACGGAAACTCCACTAAAAAACCTGCCAAATAAACTGGTGTAACAGGAAATAACTTCCATGCATGCACAATAAAACCAAACCCAAAACCAATCCAAAGCAACCAAACCAAGAGAAACAGTGATTTTGATTATTATTATACATAAATTTTGGTTGTTTCTTAAGAACAAAAATCAATAGAAATATTATGTATATACAGTTTTGATGCTATTTAGAAATGAAAAATTGGATTGGACTTACAAATTGTGTCGTATATTAGAAGTTTGTTTCCACTAGTCAATAAATTGTAGCCTGATGAGGGTTTGACTGGAACCCTAGACATATGTCCAGATGACACTGAAGTGTTGAGAATAACAATATTGATACAAGCAAAAGAAAACAACATGTCATCATTCCTAAGTTATTCAGATAAAGAATTCTATATGATGATTGAATTGAGATGTGTAGAGTGAGGATAGCAATGTGTATTTATAGTGAGTTGTCCATATAAATCATTACCCGAAACTACGTAGAGGCAGTCTCCTATGATCATGCTATTGATTTCAGCCGTGTTTTAATGTTATTATCATTATCATTATTATCATATAGATGAAAAGGAAATTTTTGAAGAGGGAAAGATGATAAAGAGACATATAAAACTTGAAGGTAAGTATTACGCAGCAGAACATAAACTTATATATAGGGATGTCAATTTGTCCCGTTAAATGGACATATATGTGGTTATTATTTCATTTGAAATTATACATATGAGATTTTTTTTCTATACATGTATGAGGACGGTTGGATGAAGAAAAAAAAAAAAAACTTTTTTTATAGAATTTTGGGAATCGGGATAGAGACCGTGCCCCCTTGCCATAGGCTACCTTTCCCAATATTTTACTTTAAAAACATAATACTCCTGCATTTATATTACTATATTATTATATTTGTGTAACATATCAAATTACTCTCCTGCATTTATAATATTTTCTGCTTGATAAAAAAAAAGTAACATCAATTAATTATATCAAGGGGAATAGAAATCATTTTAGCTTTATACATTGTTCATTTATAACTTGTTATAAAACTATATGCATGTTTCATATATAAATATTTGGAGAATATAAATCATTTAAACTTCATGGTATAATTATGAACGAGCAATAACATATAATACTTTAAAATAAACAAATAAATAATGCTTTTTTTTTACCGTCAACAAATAAATAATGTTCAAAATAAAAAAATTATCCCACGCATGATGCGGTACACACACTTGTCAATACATAATGCTATGTAAAAATAACATTGAGAACTAGTATTATATATGACAACTTGAGTAATGCTAGCAACACTCTTCTTTTGAACACTCTCTCTAATATTCACTCTCCTCGGCCTATTGGTTTAAATCATTGTGAGTCTACACTTTGAAAATTGAACCAGCACAAAGTGGTGGGACATACATTGATTTCACCCAATAAGAGAGTGAGCGCTAGAAAAAGTGTTGAAAAGTGATTGTTGCTAGCATTCCTAATGACAACTTTGCATAATTATGGGTAATCATAATTGTTTAAATTTCATTTTTCATTTAAGGTAATGTTATTAAGTGCTTCTAATATGAACTGCAATGTTATTGGTAGGTTCCACTGTTGGAACGGGTCCATATTAAATGGGTGATGGGTCTAATTTTTTTTTTTGGTGGTCGGGGTTGAAATCTCGGACCTTACATATATTATGCATCGTCTTTACAAACCGAGATAAACTCACAAGAACTGATCTAATGTGTTTATATGCATGTGCATAGCGTTCAAACTAATTCTTTATTATTTATTAGGAATTCCTTATTTGCTAAGAAAGGTTGTGTGTAATAAAACTTGACTTCACATGACAAATTCCTAAATAAAAAAAGGCTTCGAATGATATTTTTTCTTAAATTGGGTATTCTCTGGGCAACTGCATAAGTTAATCCATCGAGTTGGACTGGACTGTAATAAGTAACAAAGTTCTCTCCCTTAAGTGACAATTTGTTGTTGTTTGATTTTTCACCTTTTTAATTAATTATTAATATTAATATCGAGGGAGAAATTACATTGTTGACCTTTTTAATTACTTTTTTGTTTATTCCGGATCTACATGTAAAAATAACCTTCTTTTTTGGCTAGTATAATAAACTTTTTTTATGGGATAATACTTTTTCTTTTTATTGCGCTAATGAATATAAATTATGAATAATAGTTTTTATGATAAACTTTTGGTTTCGATTAAAATTATTTTGATTTTAATTAAAATTAGAGGTGCAAATATTTTGCACTTTCATAGTATTCAAAATATATTTTTCTTTTTCAATGACACCAATAATATAACAAATATAATATAAATTCTTTTATGTTTGAATAACACAAACAATATAACACTCTTTATAGTGTATAATAGATAAAAAAAAATAGACAAATTTGCTTAAAGGTGTAATTGAAAACGAAAAAGTCACCCAAAACTATGTATTTCCTTCATAATATAAATGTATTTTGCTTAGATATGTATTTAATTTTTACTGGCGATAATTCATGTTGTGTATCAATTTGTCTCTCATTTAAAGTTGATTTCAGATTTAAATGTGACAAGGTAGCTAAGGGGGTATAGAAAAACTTGATTAAGTGGGAGGTGTTATATAGCAAACACACTAGTAGGCCCAAAAATGAACAAAGATTTTAGCCCCAATGATATTTTTGCAGAGAATTCCTTTTTCCACCCTCATCACTTCTTACACGCCCTTCAGAATTTCCAAAACATCACGTTTGGACTATAGAATCCGAACACCTTTTCGGATTATACAATTCAAATTTTGTCAAAAATCATAATACATATTATAATTGATACAAAAGCCTTTACATACTAACATATCATCCCCACAATAAATGCACACCAATTTTGGGGATGGTATGAATAATCGGTGACCACGATATTATAACTCACTCCCAAAATGAAAATTTAGAAAGAAAGTGAAAAATGAATGAAACAGTTGAAGAATGTAATGTTATTTCTAGCCACAAAATGTTCATAGACCATAACTACAATTAAAGCAAACGTTAAAAATGTAAAAATCGACCAAAAATGCATTAAACACACCACAACCATTGCTTGTAATGCCACAATCTATGTTGTAAACTAATTCAGATTATATAATCCGACTTCATTTCTAGAATATTTCGAATTATATATTCCAAAACGTTCACATATTGTGTTTAAACTTGAGGTTTGGAGGGTTCATATTATATAATATGGACCAATGTTGAACACATGAATTGAAAAGAAAAAAAAAAGCTCGCATTAAATCAAATTATACAACAACATGCATCAAACATAACAATTTCAACAATGTAAAGCAACATAATAAAAACACACAAAATTATGGATCATGCAATTTTAAATTTTCATTTGGTCTATCAATGCAAGTCCTGATTTTTTTGCAGGTCTTGTGCTGAATCAATTTTTCACAGATATATTGGAAATATATGACCAAGGAAACATCTAATTCGATTGGTCCCTTCGAACTATGTTGAACAAATATTGAGAACATGGTTTCCACGTCCTTGTCGTTTCAGAACTTCAGTTTGGGGAACCAAACATGCCTTTTTTAGCCCATCGACAAATGATGATACTCAACATTTTCCACCCTTCTTGTTTCTATGTGGTTGATAAGACCGTGAGTTCTGTCTAGTTAGTATTTCAAGTTGGACAATGTGATATCAACATGCACACTAAACAAATTAGGTTTTCCCCTATTTTAGTATAATTTAGCTAGCTTTATATTTACATATACTTGATAAATGTTCATGTTTTGTTTTGTGGTTTAAAAGAATCAAACACATTAATTTATAGAATTTTTTGTGCAGTGTGGACCACAAAAACTGTCGTTGTAGTGTGACCATAGAAAAATCATGTACATGACTAGTTCAAATTATAAAATTTAAACGTTCGAAACCTTCCAAAGCACAAGTTCTTACATAGTTTGAGAATGATTCAGATTATATGATCCAAAATATTCTTGGAATGAAATCATATAATATGATCGGAATCAATTCAGAATGTGGACGGTGGTTTGGTCAATAAGTTTGGCTGGTTCCATGCATCACATGTGTTTTTTGGTTGGTCAATAATGTTGACCACATGTTTAACACTTCCCTTGATTGTCGTTATAGTCTATGTATGAATTGTGCTTTTAAATACTCAGTCATTCTTCACAATTTCTTGTTCCAACTCACATTTTCTCATTTTCTTTCATATTTTTTTGAGTTATTTATGATGTCAATGTTTCACTGTTAGTCTTTCATACAAAAGTTTTCGTCATCTTATGTAGATAATATGAATGGTTAAATGGTGTTGTCCCACTTTGTAAATGCACCCTCCATCTCGATTTGAGGTTGCTCATTAGAGTCTCCTTCTCCACTCTATCATCTTGTACTCCCATCTTATCGCTAACGAGGATGTGCGAGATGGATGACAAGTTTTTCCCTCCTTCATATCTTTTATCTTCTTGCACCATATATTTAACATTAGGTGTATAATATTTTGCTACGATAAATGTTATGTTAATGTAAATATATTATGAATTATTTATCAAATAATAAAATGTATTCGATTCTTGTTAGTTTGTATCACGTCTCTTTAAATATTGTCATTTTATTTATGTCATTTTAATAATTTGTCACTGTTTTGAATAAATTGATCAAACACAAATTGAAATATAAAATCCAAAATACACTACATAGAAATTATTAAATTCGAACGAAGATAAAATGATCATTTTGAAGGACGTGTGACAAGTGGGTAAATGAAAGATAGAAGTAGTAAGAGGGAGAAATTGTAATATGGTCGCAGAACCAAAGAAATAGTGTTTGGTCACACACATATAAAGGAATATTATTTTAATAATAAAGAGAAAATTGATAAAAAAGATGATTGAATATTTTGAGAAGAATCTTTTTATGTGCGTGTTCAAACATTATTGATTTAGTCTCGTAACCACGGAAGAATACCTCGGTAAGAGGAGGCAGTTTAAGTCTCACCCAACAAGTACAGCTGTGTTCCAGAAATGCCCACGACCGCCCAGACCCCATTCCTTATTAATTCACTCCTTCTCTCTCTCTCTTATGCTGATGATATTGTGGACTGTGGAGTAGCTTTTACTTTTACTTTTCTATTAAAACCAAATTAATGATTATCTTCATCATTGCACTATTTCCTTATAATATACCGCAAGATGAAACCTAGAGTATTCATTCATGAGATATTCAGAATCAGATCATTTGAGATCAATCGGTATGGAACCTCTGATATTTTGTGGGGAATGCTGCCTGGCCCAAGGAGATCCATGGAAACACAAAATATATATACGTACTACTACCTTAAATTTTACTTCAAGCAATCCATGGAAACTAGTCCATTTTCACACAAAAAGTTTAATTATTAATATCATTAAGTTAGTTATTGTTTCCTCTTCGGACCAGGCTTCATTCCCCTCAATTATAGCTTCCTTCTAAACAAATTCTTGATCTTCTCTATGAGGTACAGGTCAGTTATCAATCCTTAATTTTCTCAAAGATCTTTGTTATTTGTGGAGTTTTATTGGTGTGTATGTGTGTGATATTCACTGGTGGATCCCTTTAATGATGAAGAAATTTGACTTCACATCACATATGTCCTTTGTCTTCTTCTCTTCAACAGATCTATCTATATTAATAGGGAAAAGGTAACCATCATTAGTTTTTGACCTAGTTCTACATCTATTTTTGGGTCTTGTCCATCATAATTTGGTCCAAAATTCATATGATTAATTAATTATGCATGAGTGAGTGGTACTCATGCTTCTGTATACTTCTATTTATAGGTCTGTTTGCTTGTATGATCATACGATATCCTTTTTCCTGGCTAGTTTTCCTAGGTTTTCATATATTATAACAAACTTCTTACACTTTCATTTCGGGTATGTAAATATGCACCTATATATATTTGATATTTCATTAAATCTCGAAAACATACAGATCAATTATATACATGGATTTTCCAGTTTGTTTCTTCTTGCAAGATAATCAATTTGTTCTGATGGCCTTGCCTGCCATCTGCCCTATTGATCTCAGCTTTATTGATTATAAAATTATTCTTGCTTCACTTTCTTTCTTTTCTTTTCATTTTTTTCCGATCAGTAATCACCACTAGAAAAAGAAAAATTTGAGAGGGAAATTAGTGACGGAAAAATTAAAATTCCTCACAAATTTCTTGGTTGCAAAATTTAATGACGGAGTTTGAGAGGGATTTCACATTTTCCCTCACTAAATTTCCCTCACTAATTTATGTTTTTTTAGTAGTGAATACATAAGTTTTATTTATGTGGTAGAAAGACATTGATATTGAAGGAGGATAGTAGTTGAAACATATAATTCAGTAGAATAGATTCTATTTTATTGCTATCTTTTCTTTCTTTCTTCCTTTATAAAAGAAGATATCTTTATGCCTTCTTTTTCAAATATCTTTCTTTTCAATCTCTCTTTTAAGTTCTTCCTTCTGAATCTGCTAAATATATTATTCCCTTGCTTCATGACAAATTAATTCTAATTACGTTTCAATAATGTTTTATTATTCACATGTTAAATTATAGTACACTTAATTACCAGATTAATTCTTACTTAAGTTACACCGAGGCAAAAGTCTTGGAGTTGGTTCCTGGGTTGGTAAAGTCGGGTTTGCTTGTCCTTGTGAGTTTACCTCAATTGGTATCGACAATGCATAATATATACAAGATCCGGGGTTCAAACCCCGACCACCACGAAAAAAAGTCGGGTCTGCTTTCATGCTATAGTGTTTTTAATAATAATTGTTGATGATTGTGCTGCTCAATCAATGTAATATATAGTTTAACATTTTTGTCTCAACAAAAAATAAATATAGTTTAACATTTTGTTAGATTCATGTGCCTTGTTCTGCTATTTGATATAGTTTAGGATCATTTTTCATGCGTTGTCCATATATCAAATCCAAAGATCTTTCATGTCAAGAATGTAATTGAGATATAACATCGCAAATTTGATCCCTATTTGAAACAATTCTTAAACTTATTTATCTCATGACGCAACTCTCCATATTTTCCCTTGAGAACAAGAGTTAAGATAAAAAGAGGAGAAACTATTGGTACGTAGACCAATAATTCAAATGGATATTGAAAACTATATGGAATAAAATAAAAGTTATTCATAGATCTAAACGTGAACTAGCCTAGCAGAAGAAACTAATCATATACAATGAGATTAGATTTAAATATATGCCATGAATTAATAGATTTAAATAACAATAATTTGTTCTATCAACCAATTAATTGAGACATGAGCGATGTTAGTAAAATTAATTTATGTTTGTCTATCAACCAATTAATTTATGTTTGTAAAATTATTAATTGATACATGTGGAATGTAAAATTATTTATGTTTAAATATTCATGTAAATGGTGAATATTCTTATTATCTTATACATACATGCCATGATACAGTTATTTAGTAAAATTTTTATTATCTTTTATTTTCATTCATAAATTTGTTTCGTGAAATAATTCAATTTATCATTCATAAAGTTAATTTATCAGTAATATAGTTTATTTGTTTTTTTGGTAAATTGTAAATAATTTTAGTGTAGGTTTGCTTTCACTTCTAGATGATCCAAAATTTATTTTAGAGATGTAGAATTGATTTAAACATGTTTGGTTGATGTCGAATATATAATTGATTTTTTTCTCAATTTTTTTTTTTAACAAATCAAAATGGAATATAATATTAAACAAGAGTGATTCACCCCGCACAAGGTGTGCTGAAAGAGAACCACTTAACATGTTACAATGTAACAGGTTGCACCTACCTAAGATGCATATGAGAACTATCTCTAAAAATAATTACATAGAAACTCACATACAAAAAAGTGGGTGCCAACACCAATCATGATAACCAAAAACAAAAAATGGTTGATGTATTTTAAGCCACATAAACGAATTGAGCTTCACTTTGTCAACGAGAGCAAAAGGATCGGAGACCACATTTTTGAAGTTTTTTTTTCTTCTCAAAATTGATTCTACTTGAAGTTATAAAATTAGACTTTTGATTTTAGAGTTGATTTTAACATTTAAATTTATTGTTCAACTCATTTTTATATGGATACCAAACATAAGTAATTTTACATTCAAGTCATTTTTATCCACAATCAATTTTTGTCTAACTCAAAACCAATCATACACATAATGCCACAATATAATAAAATGATAAAGATATTATCTTCCATCACTATTATAAACAAAAATCTATTTTTAGATACATTGAATAAATGATGCATGTGGTTTATATTAATAACCACATACATCACTCATTCAATAAATCTATTTATTTATTTTTTTACAATAGTGATCGGATGAAGTAGATTTTGAGTTCTGGCAATCAATTTGCACCGTTCTTTCTCCCTTTCATTGCTTAATTTATGTATCTTCCTCATTCCTCAAAATTAGATCATGCTGCTTTGCTGCTGCATAATGCTACACTCTATCCAAGCCTCAATAAAGGGATTGTCAGTTTGCTTGGCTATAAAGACAAAGCTTCATGGCACATATGTATAAAAAAAGAAGCATGTCCTAGCTTCTATGTTAGTTTTTCGATTGTTGTTTTGGTATTGTAATTAATTGTTTGTACTTTGATTTCTATCGTTACACTTCTGTGTTCGCTAGAATTTTTTGTTTGATTAATATATTTTATTTTGGTTTATTAAAAAAATGCAATATATAATACTACTACAAGAATAAATAAGTATTAAATTTTACTTTCCCTAAAAAAAAGTATTAAATTTTACTTTTATGGTTTAGTTCGGTTTGATTTGATTTTGATAAAAGTGATTCAAAATTGATCTGATCGATCGGTTTTTACAAAACAGCATTTAAACGCATCTAAAAAAAATCATGTGGTTTTCAGTATTTTTGGATCAATTTGCAGTTTCGTTTTGAAATGATTTGATCAATCAACACTTCTAATTGTATTCCGTTAAATCCCAAAGACATTTTAAAATTAATTGTATATCATGACATATTGATGATTTTTATTGGAAAAATGTCTAGGAAAAACCCATTAAACTCTTCTTATTTCAAAATTATTGCACCACTAATTTAATTACGGTTGACTAAAGTGCCAAAAATGTGAAAACTTTTATGATTACTAGTGGGAGCAGGTGTGCAACAGACGCACAAGAGGAATGTAAGTTTTTTAGAATAATACAATGGGTGTAACAAAAAGTGATTCCTGAATTTTTTTAGTTATGGTATGCATTTGCTAGCAGAATCATATACCCGATTTCACTTTTCCTTCTTTTTCCCACTAAAATTTACAAATTTTATTAAAAGTCCAATTACCATGTTATTACCAAAAAAAAATCCAATTACTATAGTGGAGTATTAGTTAGTTTTTTTTTTTATTTTTAAGAATGGAGTATTAGTTAGTTATCGCCTCAAAAAAAAAAAGTGTTAATTAGTTAGCTTCGTTGGTGTATAGGAGAATCCGGTAATGGGTGATTATAATAAGGTTGTCC
>Ga0228710_1001483_pt1 | contig 35269 bp, 10 predicted proteins | sample MedpolnodulmetaG_FD_177995 | JGI IMG/M metagenome (GOLD analysis project Ga0228710, IMG submission 177995) | Root nodule microbial communities from Medicago polymorpha collected in Santa Monica, California, United States - pink nodules | ecosystem: Host-associated > Plants > Roots > Nodule... | reverse complement strand
TACCTTCAAAATTATTGATATAACATCAAAATTAAACTTTTCAAATAGCCTTAGTAACTATTCTTTTGAAGGAAAATAGCCTTAGTAACTATTAGATAGTTAATCTATAACAATAATAATAAAAGTTATAAAACTGATTTTCAATTTTGGTTAAGCATTAGTTAGACTTTGGTTAGTTAACTCTAATAACTTGACCTACAAGTCATGTTTGTATAAATATAAGTTGTAAACCACATTACAACAAACTCTCTTCTCTCTCTAATTGTTTCAACCTCTATTCTCATTCTATTCCTTCCATTTCCATTCATTATATATGATTGCTTGCAAAGCAAGAAATCAATTGTTGTGCTTATAGTAACACGAGTTAACAACACTAAATGAGTATTAAGCATGAGGTTCCGGACTCAACCTCTACTATTAACAAATCACAATACTCCTCGAACAATTTTTTTGGGTGATATAATCCTCTAACAAATTAACCACTTTAATTTTCCTATAAAATAACTCTTCAAGTACTAGTGTATATAATATGATAAGGCTAAGTATTATAAATGAAGAAATGTAAAGATATAGGAAATGAAGATTACCACATAAGAGATTATTCCCACTCCAAAACCTTCCAACAACCTTCCCATATATAGAAGCGACGAGTCCTAGAAAAAGAAGTAAACAATATAACTTGACATTAGGAAGTAAGAAATTTGCTTCTTGAAAACCACATTCATGGTAACAAACTACGTTTTTTTTTTTTGACAAAACTAGACATGGTTTTTCTTGGTACAAAAAACTACACATGTTATCAGTACTTACTTTGGCTATGGAAATGGCTAGCCATCCAAATATATTTGGGATTGCTGCGACTATTAGTGACTGCAATTTAACATTCCACAAAGATACATTTCAAATCAAAATATTTCCAAGAAAAATAATGCCTAAAGATTTAGGAGACTAAAAGAACATTTTGATTTAATTTAAGAAGGAAAATATGATTCCATTTTTTGTAAATAAAAATAAAATCCCATAGCAAATAAGTATGAGTTTAATTTTGATATAGCATGTGTAAACATTTTACACTATCAACAAATCACATACATTTATATGTAATTTTAAAAGTAGTTATTATGATTAAAAACGATTTTTATGATCTGACAGTTATAATTAATTGATAGTGTAAAAACTATTTACATTAAGAATGTATACGGATTAAATACATGAGACAACTAAAACACTTCCATTTCTATTTTTCTTTTCAAAAAGGCATGATTAGTTCCCGTGAGCTTATCTCACTTGGTAAGGGATATAATGCATAATATATGCAGAGGTCGGTTTCGAACACCGGACACTTCACTTATTCACCTTTAAGGTGAATTTCACTGGCCGCTAGGCTACTTGACAAAAAAAAACATGATTATGTTAGCATGTCACTTTTTTTTAAATTAAAAAAAATGTTTGAATGCAGTTCTAGTTTTCCTATTTTTGTTGATTTCAAGACTTTAGTAGTTTCATTTTTTAATCCAAAATAAAAGTCCCCTAATTTTTGAAATTTTAGAAGAAAAAAAAATCTAACATTGAATTTTTTTTTACTTATTTTTGTTGATATGTCATGTTGAATAATTAGTTGATCAGTCACCGGATGATGGACAATGCATTTGTTTTGAAAAATATGATTTTTTAAGGGATTTTGTTATTTTTTTTTTTCATTTTAAGTTCAATTTTTTTAAACAATGCTTTAATGATATAGAAAATAAAATAATAAAATTTAGTCCGCATATGCATTGTCACACTACTTTGTAACTTGTCAATTAATTATTCAACTTGATAGATTGGCAAAAGCAAATTCAATAGTGCTGAAACATTTTGAAAATTGGAGCATATATTTTTTTATTTAGAAATGAGGAGACTAAAATCAGGAATAAATGATGAATTTTTTTTTAAGTGCATTTAATCCTAATATAATAATAAGAAATTTGAAGTTAAAATAAACCTTGTTAGCATTTTTTTTTTCAAATGTTCTAAACCAAAATTAACAAAAAAATGTGAATATGTTAGATCATCATATGGTATAATATACCCCCTTACGCCCAAAGTATCCTGCTATTTGACCACTGACTGTTGCTCCAACCATTGCACCAATGTTGGCTAATGAACCAAACAATGAAAACTGTTGGGATAAGATATTCAAAACGTTACTAAGAATGTGATATAAAACAAACTTAATTAGAAGGAAAAAAAATGAAAGAGACAAACCTTAGGTTATTTTTTTAAAAGTATTTTTTGGTGTTGTTCTTCACTTAAGTGAAGAAAACTTAAAATGAAGAAAAATCCATAATACCTGCGAAATTGTGAGATTAAGATCTTGAATCATATCTGCTTCAGTTGGTGAAGAATAGCCACACTGTATAAATAAATGAACATTATAAAAAACAGGTAAATCCAAAATAAACTAATCATTAAAAGCATGTGCATGCTATAAAGTATATAAAACAAAATTATAATTTAAGGAATAATGCATTGATTAAGCACCGTGAAACCAAATTGGATAGGACCCAAAGCTACAATGAGAACACATAGCACAATATAAAAAGAACCAGATCCAGCATTGTTATTGTTGTTTTTGACAAATGGCTTCCTAAGGATCCTAACATCATCATAGTCTTTCCCACCAGGCATTGCTGATCTCTACGTACGATCAAATTATTGTTGGTTGATGAGTTTGAACCTTGAATTAATTAAGGTGTTGTGTTAGTAGAAAACACTAATTAAAAATTAAGGTGATTAAGCAGTAACAAACAGGATCTGAGATGCTTATTAGTGGTTCTTGAGACTTGTCCGCGTCACTTGGACATACGACAAATGTGGAAATCAAATGATATCATGTGACCATATCCACTATGTCTTTCACCCCTCAAAAAAGGATTCATGTTAGTGGGATTAATAATTAATTAATCAATGTTTCATTGTTATAATCGGATCAAGATCCTGTAACATGATATGAACAACAAAAAAAACTATTGTTAATATATATATATATATAATTTTTTTTTTTTAGCGAATCAAACAAGTCTTATAATCATAATTGTTAAAGCTATCAAATGAATGTCTATACTACCAAAAAAATAAAACAAACTATCAAATGAATATGTTTCTCAAATTTCTACTTTTATATCAATGTATGCTCTCTTTCCAAATTTTAGTTGCTTGTATTTCTTATTTATTTAAACTATGTAACTTCCTATCATCTTAAATTGCGTTTCTTCAAAAAAATTTGAGTTTATTTTATAAAATTCCATTCAAGGATGATATATTTGGATTACAGAAAGAAAATGCTACAAGATTGCACCATCTACCAATGTTGTAACCTATTCCCTTTATTAACTTGGAGTGCCCCATGTCTATTGGTGCATCAAGCTCTTTACTTCTTCCCAAGAATCAGGGCATAATGTAACTCCTAATACAAATGAACTTGGTAAATTGTGAGGCTATCCTAAGACTAGAAAACAAGTTTCTTTCTCATTCTTTGACTATTATATATTTTTTCCCACAGCAGCTTGTACATTAAAAAAAAACAATGCACTGATTATTGTTCATTGTTCGTTCTTACATTTGCTACAGAAAACTTAATGAATACACAGGACTATAAAAATACATGATATCATACACACATAATTTCATGCCGGAATGCGCTTCTCCCAAAACATACTCTATCTTAAGGAAAACTGGATTTCTTCCAAAGTTCTTCCCTTGGTCTCAGGCACCCATAGTGACGTAAATACAACAGTAAAAGCAGCTACCACTGTGTAGATTAAGAATGTCCCTGTAAACAACCAAAAGAAGAAAGCATTATATCGACAAGTATACAAGAGATGCATGAATCACGAATATACCCAGTAGACATGAAGACAAAAAATAAAGAAACACAAACCTCCACTGCTCCAAGTCAAAAGCAAGTTTGCAGTCATTGTGATGATCCACGCTACTAGCCAATTAGCCATGGTTGCTGTACTGCCAGCCAGACCCTTTATATTCACTGGAAGTATCTGTAAAGGATGATTAACAAGTGAGAAATTACATACACTTCAATATGTTCAATAAACACAAATTAACTCGACTTCTGCAACCATAATTCAATGCCAAAAGCAGGATCAACAAAAAATACTGATGAAAATTGTAAGCATCAACGTCTAAAATTGTAAATAGTGCAACAATTAGTTGATCCTTCTTCAGATTATTAGCTTATGAATACTAAAGTATTTCATACCTCAGACATTATAAGCCAAGGGATTGGTCCAAGTCCTAGAGAGAACCCAATTACCATAACCTTAAAATAAAAAAAAGAGGATAAAATTGATGATGGGTACTAAAAATCTTAAAACTTTCACAGAAAAATTCAACGGAGTCAAGAAAGATACCACAAGGCCAACAACAGATATTATTCCCAAAATGCTGAAATATTGTGAATCCTTTTCTACAACTCCCTGTTATCAATGTAATAAAGGTGTCAAAAGGATAGCCAAGTTCTGAAAATTGAATTAAGCAATCATAATTACTTGTACCAACCTCCAGATAGAATGCTATGGATACAACGAGAAGGCTGGCTGTCATTAAAGATGAGGATATCTGCAAAGTTATAATGGATCTCAAATATTAAATTCCATTTGCTTCTTGCAATATAATGAAGTAATGAAAGCTACTTCATACTTACTATTAGGAGCATCCTCCGCCCACTTTTGTCCACCAACCAAGTGGCTACTCCAGTAGCTATGACCTGGAAAAGAATGCTGATTATGAGAATTGAGTTCACTATAGTATCTTTATAAATTCACATGAAACTCAATTTGTAGTCCAAGGCTTTATTTTGCAACCTGAATAGCTCCAAGACCAACGGTAGCAGCATTGCTGGATGAAATTCCTGTTACAATACAGAAGTCAAATACAGAAACAGACGCTAGTTAGATCTAGGAGATATTATGGCTGTCATCTAAAACCTCATTTTAGTTTCTAACCCAAACCACTGAAAGAAAGATACAGTAAAAATAGAACGGAAATAGTCCTTTACATTCCTTTTGGTAAAAACCTACAGCACATCATTAGAATAAAAAAACTAGCTAAAGTCATTGAAATTATACAGATTTAGGTTGGGAAGGATGCAATTAAGAGAATAGAGATTATAGACTAAGGGCACATTTGACGCACAGATGCACAACACAACATTTTACCAAGTATACAGTTTGGTGATCACTACACAACACAAACAAAATTTCATGAAATTTACTACAATAGTCTTTGTACAATACATTATTTATTTCTTACTGATATTATCATATGTAATTATAAAATATATAACAATACACATTTTTTTTCGGAAAAAAAAAAAAACACATTTAACAGTGGTGGAGAGTGGGATGGCTGTTATTCTAATTCTAATACAACAACAACAACAGCCAAGCTTTTTCCCACTAAGTGGGGTCGGCTACATGGATCAAATTACGCCATAATGTTCTATCATACTCATACACCATATTTTGGTCCAACTCATTAATTTCCAAATCTTTCCTAATAGTTTCTCTGATAGTTTTTCTAGGTCTTCCTCTGCCTCTAGTGATATGATTATCCTCCATCTGATCTGGTCTCCTTACTACAGAATCTATAGGTTTTCTTTCTACATGTCCAAACCACCTAAGCCTGTTTTCTACCATCTTTTCTACTATAGGGGAGGGAGAAGAGGAGAATGGTTGCTGAGTAGAAGATGGATATTTTGTCTTGTCAAGTAGTTCTTGGGACAAAAAGTTATCCCATGGTTTGTGGCGTAATAAAATTTATAGAGTTCTGTCTTGTACCTCACCTCTAGATTTCATTTCCCATGACTATTTTAGAAAGAAATCAAACTTGGAACAACTTTTCTTAACCTGCCTAGTTATTCACTATTTAGCAAGTCAAATGGACCAAGATACTCAACTTAAAATTTACTTGATTTGAAATGTGTTGGTGTGTTACAAAAGACAACACTCATTCCTGTATATACTTAAACCATATTCTTAATCCTAATTAAATAAGAAATTAAATGAAGAAACATGGAAACCAACCCTCCCTAAGAGATACTAAGATGCTGCAAAATATCCTAGAATTAAGGCATACTTAAAAATAAACAAAATGCATTACGGCGAGTTTAAGGCTTAGGGTTTAGGGTATCCCAAACTAATAGTTCAATAATTTCATTCCAATAATGAAAAAAATAAAAGTCGGGAGATGCTGCTTGGATACATATCTGGGCATATCAGTATAAAATTTGAGTACAACACTACTACAGTAATACACTCTGTAGTACCGACACTTCTGTTCGAATGAGTGTCCGGTGTCCGACATGTGTCAGTGTGACACCACTCACCAGCACATGTGAGTACATTTAATTATTACTGGTGTCGACATGTCAATGTCCATGTTTGTGACCATTATGCCAACAGCTTACAGATTCATTTGCAGACCATTTTCACAAATGAATACACTTGTTTGTTTTTGTATACCATTTCTTCAATAAAATGGTTTTCCAAAGTTTCATAATTAAATAAACTTTGGTTGTGAGTTGTGACTACCAAAATAATTCTAAACCAAATTTATTTCTTTTTGCCATTTGTTTCCTTTTATGGTTTTGGTTGTGGCAATGGGAGGCTGCTCCAAACCACGGAATATTAATTACTAACACATTAAAATATAATCATTGGTAGGAAAGAAGCCAGAAGAATGATTTCTAACGAAAAGTGAACAACATGAAAACACTAGATGGTTTAGAGATTGAGACAAGGACAGAGTACCTATATGGATGATTAAGGGTATGAAGACTAAAATACAATAAAGATACAATATTGATATATTGAGATATCTTTTGATATATTCTAACCATAGACATGGAAACACAACAAATAAGTGGAGGTTTATGCCTATTAAAATAAATTTTCTAATGCATCTATAACAACTCAAACAATTTTGTATTGAACTACACATGGTTATTTTAGGTATTTGAAGGTTTTAAACTACTATCACCTATGTTTCCCTGTTCTCCCATCCTCCCCTCGACATCAATATGAAAAATACTAGTATTTTAAAATTCTAAAAAAGTCAATGATAACCTGCATTTGCAAATATGCTAGTTGAATAGAACAGAACTCCATTGATACCACTCAATTGCTGAAGTACAAGTAATCCAATTCCTACCTGCAGGCACTCAATTAGTCAAAATCTATGTTTGACTTTTCAGATAAATTACACAAGGACAAGCTTGGGAAGAAAGATTGTGTAAAATCAGAACCAAGGGAATGTATTATACCGATAAAGGAAACCAATATCTTTTCCTCTGGAGATCCGCAAACCGGATTGTAGCTCTTTTTCCATTTGATGACACAGCTTTCTAAAAAAAGCAAAGTAGTTAGGATTGCATGTTTTTTTACATAAACATTTTAAAATTATACTATTAAGTGCACAGTATGCTTACTGTTATATATTTTACTTGGTTAGCAAAAATTAGCCATATGACAATATGAAATTACGCCATATACCTTAATTTCATGTACTTCAACAGATATATCTGTGTCGAATCCCCTCAACACTTGCAACGAAGTCTCAAACTCCTCCATCATCCCCATCTTGGCCTACAATTCCCCACCGGCCCAATGAAAAATAGAAAAGAAGAAGAAAGAAAATTAGAAAGAGTAGAGTGTTTTGCCATCCCTTGTCTGGAAGGAATATGTGTATTAAAAAGAAGAAAGGTACAAACATTCAATCAGAACAATGCATAACATTTGATCCATACCAACCATCTAGGAGATTCTGGTATGAAAAACAATCCGGGTATTAATACTGTACAAGGCAAAATTCCTGCAACAGAACAAAAGGCATAAATATGTTGTACACATTAATGTTTTGAAAGATTAAAGGTAAAACCACTATAAAACTTTGAATTTACTTTATGAACAAGGTGTCGATTACACAACTTATCCCCAAGCATATTTACTACTCCCCTCGTGACTGACCCTGTTTTATTTATAAACTTGGATCCTCCTCTGAACACACCCAAACTCCAAGCCTCTGTTGTCAACGCGGAAATGCGGCGCGACGCGGCCACCCCAAAAATTGACGCGGCGCGGGGTGCGGGCGCTATTTCGGTGACGCGGACACTAATATATTTAATATTAAAATACTAAGCTGTTTAAAAAAAAATACGAAAATACCTTAAACATTACTCAAAATTCATGAAGTATTCCTAATTTGAAATAAAAGTCACAAGTCTTAAGCAAAACATAAAACATACTTGCAAAAAATACTAATAAAATTCAAGGAAACCGACACTTTAAACCTCTAAAGCTTAAAGTAACAAAAGTGCAAAACATTAACAATTAATAAGTTCATCCTCCCAATTAACAATTAACAACTAACAAATTGACAAATTAACAAATTCTGAAATCAAGAGATGAAGAGAGGAGAACAAAGATGGGTTCTGTGATCAAGAGACGATGAGATGAGAAGAGGAGATGGATTTTTTTTGTTGGTACGATGAAGAAGTTGTGTTTGCAGCTGTGTATTTGGTTTTGATGGAGATGAGTAATAGTTAGGGTTTTGAAAACTACAAAAATGACCCTTAAAACGGTTTTAAGTGAAGGGAAATCCTTTATTTTACACAGGGTTATAAAAAGCGCCCGCTTTGACCCGCATCGCGCCCACTTTATACCCGCAATTGCGCCCGCTTCACCCGCTTTCTCCCAACGCTCCGTGTTGGAGCACTGCGTCGCGTTTTGCTGCTTTTGGCCGCTCCGCGCCACGATCGGCTGCTATTGACAACAGAGCTCCAAGCATTTTTGTTGTATATGCTTATATGAAAACTTAATGAAACTTGTTACCACAAGGTCACTATGAGTTCAATTTGTCTATCAACAAAAACTTAGCCAAGTAAATCACTAGGACTTTACCTAGGATTGCAAGTACTCTCCAGTTGGCAAAAAGGCCCAACAGATAAGCAAGCATTATTCCAATTGTAACAGAGAGCTGAGCCAGAAAAATTACATAAATATTAGATTCCAAATTCAATACCTCCACGCTGGCACGCCTTTTAATTAATATAGAAAATGAAAAGAAAAGACTTTAGATTCAGAAACGATTTTTTCAACCTGGTTCACCGATCCAAGGCTACCTCTCATGTTCTCAGGTGCTATCTCGGCTATATAAACAGGCACCTAAAATGGGGGGGAAAGCAGTACACAGACAGCTTAAACTCAACAATCAGCAACCTTGCAAATAGGCTCAAGAAATAAAAAGATCTAAAAGCGATCAAATTTACCACATAAGAGATAATCCCAACGCCAAAACCTTCCAACAATCTCCCCATGAACAAAAAGGAAGAGTCCTATAAAACCAACAGATCATATCAGACAAAATCCGTGATCAACACATACAAACTAACCACCATAGCATATAAAAACAAAACCACTGATGCAGTTGGAAACAGTACTACTTACTTTGGCAAAAGAAATGGCGAGCCACCCTATTATATTGGGAATCGAAGCAATCATCAATGACTGCAACATTCAAACAACAACCCAAAAAACCAGCAAAATCACTTATCATCACAATCACCCCTTTATCAGAATGAGTTCAAAACTAACAAATATTGCCAAAAAATAGGAAAAATTTACCCCTTTGCGGCCGACATATTCTGCTATCTGACCACTTGCTATAGCTCCCACCATAGCACCCACGTTGGATAAAGATCCAAACAGAGAAAACTATCCAAATATCAATGACAAAAGTAAGTTTCACAGTGTTTGGTTCTGCGATGACAATAACTGATTTTGAGGGAATTAATTCTGTAAAATTGATTCCGACTAAAAGTGAGTTAAAGGTAAAGTGATTTGTGTTTAAATACATTAAGGTAAAAGTGAGTTGAACAATAAATTTGTGTGTAAAAATGAATTCTACGATCAAAAGCTACAAATCCTAGCTTCAAGTAGAATCATCAACTAAGGAGCCAAAATCAATTCTACTCGAAAGCAACCAAATATGTCAGAATCAATTCTACTATGTCACAATCAAAAAATACTTTCCACTAAAAGCCATAAAGCACAAAAACAAACAAAACCTCCGAAACCGAGAGCTTTAGATCGTTGATTATAGCTTGTTGCGTCGGGGAAGAATATCCACACTTTTCCCAAACACAAAAAATCAAAAAAAATCAAAATCAGTAACTTTTTTTATTTCTTTCAGTTGATTCAAACAAAATTGGGATTGAATTGAAGCAAACCGTGAAGCCAAATTGAATTGGACCCAAAGCAGCAATAAGAACACAAAATAGAACAGAAACTGAACCATCCCGCATAACCGAAGTAGTTGAACCCATAACACTAGATTGCCTTGAACCCATTTTATACCAACTACCAGTATGAAGAAACGGTTTCTGAAGGTCCCTTCCATCACCACTCTCTTCTCTGAAACTCATCTTCTTTACCCAAAAGGTGTTTGTGAAAATGTCTCAGAGAGGAACTTTGGAACGTGATTTCGCTGAGCTGTGTTATAGAAGAGTGAGTTAATAATAATGGAAAATAATTGTGAAAGGTTGTTGGTTTGGTTTCATAGTTGTTCTTATCATGTGGTGTTGTGGCTATGTGTAGTCATCATCATTTTTATATATACTATTATTATTCATGTGTTATGTTTATCTTATTATTCATGTGTTTTTGGAATTTTCTGTGCTTGATTTGGTAAAAAAAGATTGAACTCTTTGCTTCCATTTACTGCAAACGTGAATGAACTGTATTTGTAGTTTGATGTTTGACTTGCAGATGTTGTACTTTTTCACCGTTGCTAAAGACACTGTAAAAAAGTGAACAATTTGATCTTCACTCTTCTTTATTTTGTCACATCACGCCGTTTATATGCAAAATGCATTCACTATTTTGATGTAATCTAAAGATTAGATTTGTGCGAGAGGCGCATCTTTACCATATACAATTAAATGCCTCATAATACAAGTATTTTTTTACACAACAATACTAAGGGTATGTATGATTTGGAAAAAATATAAGTACTGGACATAACAACACACGATAAGTCTTTAAGGTATTTAACAATTTTTTATCTTGTAAAATGTTTGGTTGACAATGGACATTACAAACGAAAAAATTAGTTTAAATTTACTACAACATCCTTAATAGATGTAGATATAATTGATGAGAAAGAGAGTGAGAGAGACAGAAGGGCGAATGAGAAAGAGACGAGAGAGGAAGGAGATAATTGACTTTTAAGAATTTGGAATAAAATATACGAAGTTAGAATGAACTACTTGATCATATGCTTATTATCCAAGTTGGTGATTGCATGAATGAAAAGAATTCAAATGTTGATTTGATTAAAAATGGCATATTATGAGAAAGCAAGAAGTGCCCATATTATTACATTGCGGCTTGATAAATTTTTACAACTCTCATTGAAACTTATACATGGTACAATTATGACATAACTTTTTACAATGGCAACCAATTAATGATTCTAACATTTTATTTGCAATAGACTCTTGGAATAGTGGAGCCAATTGTTCCATGAAAGTTTTTGCAAAAGGAATGAACCTCATTTTTCTCTTGAGAAGAGAAAATGTAAACTTGATCCAATACAACATTGAAACAACCCATGCAATCCAGATTAATGGCTAAATCACCAGCCGAAGTTCCTTTAAACCCACGATATGTCACATAACTCACTTGCACGGCCGATTCCTAATAATTCCCACATAATTATGATATATTATTACATCAAATAGGAAAACACATTTTTGAAATGACAATATATATGAATTTAGAGTAAAATATGTACCGTTGCCACTTTAACGCCGTAGTGTTGATCTATAATTATTGCATTATTAACATTTGTAAGTTGGATTTGCTCAAAAGTAATCTTTCTTGCATAACCTGATCCACCCTGCAAAGAGAAAATCCATTTGTGAGAGATAATTATGGATAGAATTTGAATCCCTTGTGTTAGAATTGGAATTTAAAACCCCAGGTGTTTTAAAAGTTATTGTCATGTTACTGTTAAAATTTGAACCTTTGGTGTTTTAGACTTGACATCTAGAGCATGGAGTTAATAGAATTAAGAATAAACAATCAATTTAGTTTCTAAAATATCACTATTTTCAATTAGTGCCAAAAAGTTTCTAAAATATCACTATCTTCAATTAGTGTCTAAAATATATAAAAATAACAAGTAATTACTATCCTATACGAAATATCACTATTTTTGTTTTTCATGGAAAGGGAGAAATGTTTGCTAATTAAAGTGATATTAATGACCATTTTATATAGTTACGGAAATGATTCGAACTCTATTGTATGAGTTATATGAGAGTATACAACTAAGCTATCATCTCAGGTATAAAGCGGAAAATTTTGAGTTCGAATCGACTGCAAAATGATTTATTTTAAGCATTGTATCTCCTTTTGCGTCGGATTAGAGTATCTCTAAAGTGTACTTTTTTCTTTTTCAATATATAAGCTTGATCTGCTAAAAAAATTAAATCTAAACTAGGGCTCTAATACAATTTAAAATTGGCAATTTATTCCCTCCTACACTTCTAAAACACCACACATGTTCATAGAAATATACTTCATGAATGATACTTTTGTTGCGACGATAAATCTATGCTTATTCCAAAAGTATATCTGCAAAGTGTGTGGTGGAAAAGGAAGCTCCCTTTAAAATTTGGATTTGATCTTTATAATTAAATCAAGTGTAATGGCTGCTTTGTGGGCTAAGGATATCAGTCTACTTATAAACAATATTTATTTTAAACTATTTTGCAAAAACTTGTAGTATTTTTAAATTAGAAAAACAAAATGAAAACCTCTTCTTTTAAAAAGTACTACCTTCGATCAAATTTATAGAAAAAAATAGTTTTTTAGTTCTTTGAATAACTAATTATTTTGTCACATTAATAGACAAATGCATTAGTTATTTAATGAACCTAAAAAAATGTTTTTTGCTTATAAACGTGGCTTAAGGGAGTATTAGTTTGTTGAAATTATTTTGTAAAATTTTTATGACACTAATTTATCTTTCATTAAGAATATTTTATTTGCAGTTATTTACTAATTTACATCTAGGAGTCAATGTGTTAATGTATGTAATATAAATAATATATTTTATTACTTTCAAATTTACATAATTATATGATTTGAGCTGAAGAAATAAATTGCTGAATTATAATAAATTCCCACACAGACATTAGTTACTCACAGGAAATGTTTTGATTCTTGCTCCATTTGTAGTATTAGTGAAGCTGCAATTTCGTACATTAACTTCTTCAACCGTCTCATAAGAATTGCCTTTACCAAGGCTCCCAATACTGTTTAATTCACACATTTTATGAGATTTCTCAAATATATTGAAATAATAACAATATTATACTACATATTATCTCTTTTTTCTTTTTATAAATATTGTCTCAAGGAATATGAGTTATAAAATTAAATTGAATAAACTACAATTCAGTTATAAGTTTAAAGAAAATAAAATACACATTATAGAAAATAACCTTATCCCATGGCCCGGTCCACATGCAACACGAGATGCACTGATATAAGAGGAGCCACCATTGATGGCAATGCAATCATCGCCTGTTTATAAGAAAACCAACTCATTTTAAAATTGCACATATATATTAAACTCATCTCAAAATAATTAAATTAAAATTTATAAGATAAAATAAACTTTGATTACCTGTTCGAATAGTGGAATCTTCTATCAAGATATTCTTGGAAGAAGAAATGTCAAATCCATCGGTGTTGGGACTATACGAAGGAGATTGAACATCTAAATTGGAGAATTTTGCACGGTTGCAACCATTTATGGTTACATGAGCACCTGGGCTATTAGTGATTCTCACATTATGAACACTAAGATCATTGCAGGCATGGAAAGATAATATCTGCACCATCAACATAAAAGTAATATGATATACAATCACATAAAATTTGTATTTTGAGACTCGGTTATTTGAGAATGAAAATCTATTGGTTGGGGGAAATTAAAATAGTTTTTTTTAGGTGCTATACAATGTAAAAAATAATTTGTTTGTTTAACTACAATATTAAAAAAAAAAAAAATTCCTTAACGTTTTATCAACATATATCCAATAAATTTAATTGATCATATTTTCCAGAAGCAAATCAAAGTAGGTTTTCATTTTAATTAAATTGTAGCTTATATTACTTTTATAACTCTAAACAAATATAATTTATTTAAAAGTGATTATTTTAAAAAATATTGTTTCATAAAATAATTTACAACAAATCTCTTGATTGACTGCAATATACTTCAATATTAAAATTTCTTAATTTTAAAATGTATTTATAGCTCAACGTGTATAGAATAATCATACTCTAGGTCGAGGGCAGCTTTTGCATTGCCACCAAGTAGAACCATAGCCATTAATTCTTCCTCTGCGTTTGCCATCAATTGTGAGACTGTTTACATATTGGATCTTAATCCAATATGAGGGATCCTTAAATGCTTCTTTAGGAGGGGCAACTATTTTTCCTTTAAGCTGCAATGCAGGAGAGAGTGCAAAATGATTAAGTTAATAAATAAATAAAAATGTGAGTTAGACATGCTTAATTACCAAAATGAGAAATCTCATGGCTGGTTAAAGCCTAAAGGAGCAAAATGTACGTGCAGAGATGATGGATCTCATATCATTTCATTTTAATTTTAAAGAGTCTAACCGTAAAACACACTAATTATAAAGAATATGGTGTTGCAGATCTAAACCTGCGTCCTAACATATCAAATATCTTCATAATTTGTTACCATCTGAATAAGTATAAGTAATAATACATTAATATCCTCTTTAAATATTACTTGGCGATATTTTACTGTAAGTTTGATTACATTCTATTTTGATATTTCTTGTATAAAAATATTTAATCGTTTTCAATGGCCTCTATCATATTTTATAGAAAAAAAATTGAGAATATTCAATTTGAAGATTTTTTTTCTAATCAGGAAAAAGTTATTAATGATCAAAATAAGCATCAGAAGTGTACTAGGTACACTAACAAACAGGATTCCTACGAACACTAGAATGTAACACAATTTAAATCAATGATTCATATGACACTATTAATTATAAATATCACTGATATTTATTTGAAATTATGAGAAGAATAGAAATCATTTCTAGTTCCTTAAGAAAAACAAATAGGTATCTTGCCTGACCGACTAATTTGAGGATTTCAATCTCACTGTCCACTTGTGGATCAGTCATATGCTTAAAGTCGGATCAAAACTTTGTATGAACTGACCCAACAAAATTGACATAAGAGAAATCAAACATAAGACCTTGAAATGAGCACACTTCAAGTTCTTAATTCAACACCACTAATCAACCCAAACAAGTTATATTTTAAATAATTAATAATTAATTTTAATCTAATGGTTCTTTAAAAAAAAAAAAAATACAATATGTATGGACTTAAATATGAACCTGAATGAGAATACTTGTGGCCTTGCAAGCACCTCTGAATTCTAAGTTGTTCACCAAGTATAATTTTTTTGGTGGAATAACTAGTGTTGATGTCCCTGCTGCTCCACATGTATGATTCCATGCACGTAAAAATGCCTACATTCATTCAATTCAAAATATAAAAATATTGTGAAGATCACACAAATCATTATCATTTTAGATTAAAGTTTCTAATGAAGTGTGTATTTGTGTGTGCGTGTGTTAAAAGGAGAGGGGAGAAAACACATATACGTACTTGTGTATCATCAGATATGCCATCACCACGAGCACCATAAGCAATCACATTGTATATATTATTGTTTGTTTTAGCTACATTAATCCACCTCCCACATAGACAAGGTGAAACAAAACCAAGAATCAAAACACAAGAGATTAGCACTTGCATGTTTGACACAAGAAGAAACAAATTCTTCTTTTCTGAATAGAAGATATTTTGCTATGGTGATTTGTGAAGGGAGATAGTAGTGGTGTAGGGGTTAAATAGACTCTTACATAGAAGATATTGAATTATAATTAATTAAGGAATTGTAGGAAGAAACGTAGACATGTAAAGTCTTTGATAAATATTATCTTTAATGGAAAGAGTATAATATATGGCTAAATATGCGTTTTGTAATACACGGTTAATGGGTATAATTTTTTTTTGACAAGAGGTTAAAGAGTATAGTATATACATGGTTACATATATTATCTCTAAGGGAAAGAGTATAATATACAATCCGTTTTATTTTTTCTTAATTAATCATCAAAGGTCACTTTGCTTCCGTAAAAACAACAAGATCAATTTGCTAATCTTTTTTATGAATGAACATGTTCACAATACCAAGCAGTATTAACTCGTGCACGGATCATTACATTAGTTGATGTAGGGATTTAAAAGAAACGTACATGAGACATATTTAATTAGGATCAAGGAATGGGAAAAAGGTATTAATGCAAAGTCTTTGAAAATATAATCTATTTTTTGTCAAATAATTAAGTGGCTAGAAATTCACCTCTTAAAATCAATAAGTGAAAAATTGGGGTTCAAACTTCAACCCCTGCATAAATAATGCAATGTCTCTACCAACAAACATAAGCTCACGGAGATTGATAATATAATTTCTATCAGAAAGATTATAACATATTAGTTGATGTCGGGATTTAAAAGAAACGTAGATAATATGATGTGTAATAAAAAAATGTTATTAGAAGGGAAAAAAAACCTTGAAACGCTTTCTCTCTCTAAAAATAATTTCTTGTCCTCTCTCTTAATAGCTTACCCAGCCGGCTTCACTTTTAATCCAAACCACCGATCCTTAAGATTGGAGCTGTCAAAACGGATGGTCTGGCCCAATTAGGGCCGGCCCTAACGGGCTTTATCGGGCTGGCCAAAAAGCCCAATTGTAAAACGGGCTTGAAATATACTACCCGAGCCCGGCCCTAAACGGGCCGGCTCGTATTAAAAATTACATTTTTTTTTAAAAAAAGTACGATAAAAAACTCCTATAATCTTTTTTATAAATAATATGTTTAAATAATGCCTAGCACAAAAATAAATTGTAAACATTTTCGTCCAAACGTGGTAAACTAAAACGGCGAGGAAAGCAATTTTAAATAAATTAGATACGTTATGGTTAAAAATATTTATATATTCGATCTTTAAAATTATAAATAACAAAACTAGTAAATATAATTTTATATTACATTTATATTTGTGTTAATTCATTGAATTTTCACTTTTATTTTTTACTTTGATAATCAACTAAGTAAAGAATTATTTGAAAAATATATATAATTTATAGGATTTTTTTTTGTTATGCGGGCTACCCGCGGCCCGTTCGAGCTAGCCCTAATGGATACCGGGCTTTTTAGAGCCGGGCCAAAAAGTCCTATTAAATTCGGGCTCAATATTTAAGGCCCAAATCCTATAATTAATCGGGCTAAACGGGGCGGCCCATATGGCCCGACCCGTTTTAACAGCTCTACTTAAGATGTAGATGGTGGTGGTGGTGGTGTGATGGTGGATCTTCCATCTATACAGCCACTCTTCTCTGTTTTTTCGACGGTGGTTCGTCGGAAAAATGGGTTTCTCAGCCTCATATGTATGTGGCTTGATCTTGGGGTTCTTTGCTGCGTTCTGTAACGCCCTAAATTTTGATCCAAGACATTACGTCTAAATCATTTTCTTTTTTCTGAAAAACACTACTATTTATTTATTTCATCAATAATATATATTCTAGCAAAACCTATACAAAATTCATAACATAATTTAATTAAAATTCTTGAACTAATATCCTTCAAAATTTCAATTCAATAAAAACCCAATTTCGTCCATGTACGCGCTTCAAGCAAAAACACTGAAGCATACACCCTGCCTTCTTTGATACCTAAAATGTTAGTATAAAGGGTCAATTTCCTTATCTAAATTGGTTCATACTCAAAGCACAAGAACAATGCCACAAAATAGATGGTATCAAAACTTCTCAATCAAAAAGAATTAAGAAAAATACATTTAAGTCTTTAAGGTAAAGTTCATACACATTTCTTTTGTATATATAACAGTTTAATCACTTATCAACACACAGATGTATAAAAGACCCAATGCAATGCAATGATGTGTAAAATGCATGCTCTTAAATACTACATGATCCGGATAAAACCCGCCACACAGGCATCCACACAGAATATAATTATAACCCGCCACACAGACACCACACAGATGCATATGCCATGCGTAATAATGATAATGAAAACTAAATCCCGCCACTTAGGCACCACTAAGAAATGCAAACTAAATCCCGCCACTTAGGCACCACTAAGAAATATGATATTAACCCGCCACTAAGACAATTACAGTCAAGTATTAATGCATCATTAAGTACACAAACCAAAAGTCAATCATTTCACAAACTCACATTTTCATCTTTCTCTTCTTTAATTCATCAAAAAAAAAATGTAACATTTCTTTTCCAACATCACAAAAACATATAAAGCATAATAATATATAATATATCCATTCACACCACATTATCATACACAACTTTCATTTTTTTTTTGAGAGAATACACAACTTTCATATAAAACATAATTAAGAATAATCACTCATAATTAATAATAATCACTTTTAGAAAGATTTAATTTTACCATGAAAATACGTTTTAATTATTTTTCTTTTTAAAAGACAAGAATTGCTACTTCTAGTTAATAACACAACCTAACACTTAGTATTGACGAATGGAGAAAAAGCCCTTACCTTGCATGTTTTCCTTCCTAACAGCACACTCTAATCCCACGAAACTGCCTACGTTTCCTCAAAGCTTCAAGAATCCAACACTATAATTAGAACTAGCGTGCGTATACAAAAGGAAAGATATATAGTATGTATCTTGACATACCTAACATGATGTAAAAGGAATAGGACAGGAAGGTTTGCTTCTGGTCTTAGGAAAGTTCTGCTGCAAGATACGAGCCCAAAAGGAGTGTCGAAAGAATGCTTTAAACTTAGAAACACAACTTTGGATTAACAAGTGATTAAGAGAGAACCGATATGGAAAGTGAGGCTGAGAAGTGATGAGGATGTTAAATAATAGCAAGAATATACATAAGCCTTTTATGGACCACTGGATGTTTTCGACAGTTGGAATTTAAATGGGGATCAAGAGAGTGTTGGAGAATTTAGCATTTAAATCGAATCAAATTATGAAAAAGGGAAGGAGAAGAAATTCTGAAATGTCTACGTACCTTCCATTTCTGGACGGGTAAGAGTAAGAAAGAGGATGAGATCAATTCAAATAATAGTGGAATTAAGGCTAATAATGTCTTGCCTCTTAGGAATTGAATTCTTTTATCTAGAGAACAAAATGGCATATTGAGAGAAAGAGATATGCACGTTGACAAATATGTATAGAGAGAAAGAAATGGCAACAAATAAGTATTTCTCTGACTCCACAATTTAAGGCAACAACAAAATGGCATATAGAGAGAAAGAATTATGCACGTTGACTGATAGTGCATAAAATGATCTGGCAACTAATCTCTAATTACTATTATTATGCCACAATAAAAGGAAGATGGGTTGGTTATCGACTATTTCTCCAAAGCAAGGCCATTAAACCAAGTAATTAGGAGATGAATTGAAAACAAGTTTAATTGGGCAACTAGGCAAAGAAAACGTGGGATATGACCAAATCAAATTAGAAAACCAATTAATAAAATAATTAAATATAAAATAGGCTCATCAATAAAAACATCTCATCAAAATAATTAATAAATATTGGGAACAATTACAATTAGAGAAAATCAAGAAAATTATAAAAATGACGTTTAGGAAATATTGGGGTGTTACACGTTCACTGTTTCTTCTATTGATTGCTTTCTTCTGTCCTTCTTCTTGGGGTTCTGTTGTTCAGCTTTTTGATGGGTTATGGTGATTCTACTCAGGTTTGGCGTCTTTTTGTTCTTCTGTCTGTGGCTTAGGTCGTCGTGGGTTGTTATTTCTGCCTTACTCGGTGACGGAGCGGTTAGGCGTTGCTTGTCCTTGAGTTGTTACGGTTACGGTGTCGCTGAGTTTTTTTGTTGTTTCGTCGGCTGTGATGTGAAGTGATGTGTTTGTGGTTGTCTTGTGTTCGTGGTTGTCTTGTGTTGTCGGTTCTGTTTTTGTGTTGTCATGTTTGTTTTTGTTTTGTTTTCAGGAAAATGAAGTTGGTGGTGGTTCGATCCGGATCTTGGTTGTTGTTAATCTCAAATCTGGTTTTTCTAGATTTAAGATCTGGTTCCATTATGTTCTGATTCATCTGTATGGGACTCGCCAGATGTTGCTCGAAAGAGTTTGATGCGTAGTCGCTCCATGTTGGCGGTAGTTGTCTTTAACTGTACCTTTAAAACTGTTTCATCCGTCACGGTTGTGCTGTAGGTGGATTGTGTTCCGACGTTTGTTCATTGATCTGGACTTCGCTCGGATTAAATGGCCTGAAAGGGCGCTTTGGCATGCTGATGTTTTTAGGGAGCTGTTGGACCTTGAATCATTTATGTGTTGGCAGATGATTCATACGCCTACCTTGATACTCTAAACATTCACTCTGCATTTTTTGCAGTTCGATTTTGTATCCATGCATGGGTTCGCTGGGCTGTCCGTAGTAGTGTTGTTTAGAGTTGTTTTCTTTACCACTTGTGTTCTAATTTGTTGTATCACCCATTAAGATTTGAGTCGGTGGTTATCTGGGTCAGGTTCATACCCCCAGTCTTGTACTTCCTTTGTATTTAATTCTATTTCTACTTTGCTTAAATAAAAAAATAAAAAAAAGAAACGTACATAATATATATTTGCAATGAATAGTTAAATGTCTTAGTATGTTCCTTCATCTATTCAATCACTTTCCTTCTTTGTTTTTGGTGCAAATATATCTTTTAGGTACAACTCAAGACTAATTCATCTCTCCTGAAACATGTAAAATTACAAAATATTTTTAGATGGACAAAATAATAAATAATCATTGAAACTTACACACATAAGTGAAGATGTCGATGTTCGAACCCCGATCAAAGCGTCTGACCTAACAATATTTATAGTTTTTGATTCAGTGTGATAGCCAAAGTACCATCTATTTGGCAAATCATCAAGTGTATCATGAAATAACAAAGCACATTGACATTCGTTTGCACTTTGTTAGAGACATTAAATCGAAAGAGATTGTGGTCGAGAAAGTTGCCTCAGAAGAAAATCCAATGGATGTGTTCACCATGTCATTGCCTAGATCAAGGTTCAAGCAATGCCTGGACTTGATCAAATTTGTTAAAGAGTAATTTCATATTAGAGTCAGCAGTAAGGTGGTTAATGGTTAAACTGACATCACCAATTTAGAGTTATGGTGAAGAAATGTTGAAATTGACTCAAAATTGATGTTGAAGTTCGTCAAAAACTATGGCGCAATTTGGTGAAATCAATGTGCGGTTTTGGTTCAATTATTTTTTTTTTTGCGGCACGAAGGAAGAAAATCGTGACACAATTTTGAGGATCATGTTCATTACAATAGTATGTACGAGCTCCAAATCGTGGCGCGGTCAAAGAAAATTGTGGCACGATTTTGCTTGGGTAACACTTGGGTGACATAGAGTTGGGTGACATTGGCCAATCACAATGTCACAATGCTTGTGTTTCTCTCTCTTTCACAAGCATTGTGACATTGTGATTGGCCAATGTCACTCAACTCTATGTCACCCAAGTGCTATCCGATTTTGCTTGGGTCTGAACACTATAAAAGGCGATTTGGGTAACACTTGGGTGACATAGAGTTGGGTGACATTGGTGACATTGACCAATCACAATGCTTGTGTTTCTCTCTCTTTCACAAGCATTGTGACATTGTGATTGGCCAATGTCACTCAACTCTATGTCACCCAAGTGCTATCCGATTTTGCTTGGGTCTGAACACTATAAAAGGCGATTTGGGTAACACTTGGGTGACATAGAGTTGAGTGACATTGGCCAATCACAATGTCACAATGCTTGTGTTTTTCTCTCTTTCACAAGCATTGTGACATTGTGATTGGCAAATGTCACTCAACTCTATGTCACCCAAGTGCTATCCGATTTTGCTTGGGTCTGAACACTATAAAAGACTTCATTAATTCTTCATTTTTTTTCTAAGCTTCAAAAGAGAGAATCTTGAGAAATCAAAGGAGGTAACTTTAGGGTTAATGATATTTGATGAGAGGTTCTTGGGTTGGAAGACACTTCAGAAACACCTAGGATAGTGAGATCACATTAGAGAAATGATAAAAAAAACTTTCTTTATTGTTTCCATTTAGGATTCCTTGTTGGTTTGAGTGACTTGAAAAATAAGTAAAATTTAGGATATGTTATTTGTGAGCTTGTAAGCTAATTTATTGTAACCCCTTTGTATTACTCTTACCATAGTGAAATAAAAAGCTGCTTTTTCCCTCATATATATTATAAATTTGTCTGAATTAGAAAATTCATAGTTCACGGTACTTACACGAACCGGTTGGTGAAAATTCGCAAGGGAATTCTCATATAAGCACGAACCAGCGAACCATATAAGAGACACACTAGAAAAATAAAAATAAGAAATCTGAACTAATTCAGAGAATACCTAGGGAAGTAGGATTCTCTTTGATAATCAATATGATTTGCAATAGGAAGCTTCTTTATTTATAACATAGCCTTCCACTCAATGTTTGCTAACTAGCCGATGTGGGACAAACTTAGACGGTCTTCGTGAGCTTATCTCAATTGGTAGAGACAATGCATAATATATGTAAGATTCTGGATTCGAACCTCGACCACCATAAAAAAAATTGATTGTATTAATATTTTCATTGTTTATTTTATATTTTTAATTATATAAATTTGGTATAAAAAACGTATAACGAACCCAAGCGTACAGACTCTCTATACCTTGTCAGGTGGGGCAGTTCCTTTCATGTAAGAGGGGTAGATTTGGCAACCCCAAAAAGAAAAATTATTCTTCAATTGGTCGGTATGTATTATATCCGGCTACCGCAGTTAAAAAACATTGAGTTACCCAAACAAGTTTAGTTGTTGAAAATTAAGATAAATAAAAAAGGAAAAATATTACTACATGATTGATAAATTTATTTATATTGGTTTGAGGGGTCTTCTTGGTACACCTTGTGTTGACGAGACGCCTTTGATTTTGTTAATATATACCATTTTTTATTCTTAAAAAAACAATAAATTATCAAGACAATAGTCGTAAACAAATTAAATGAACAATGAGTTTATTGCAAATAACCTATTAGTTTACATTAGAAAATACATTATTAATCTATTTAGTAAACACTCAATTATGGATAAAGTTGGTTTCTTGAAATGCATTTTGTCCAAATTTTCTAATAGCTATTGTCAATTTTTATCCTTTGTTGTTGCTTTATTTTACATTTCATATAAGTTAAAGTTATTGTGATTTTTGTCCTGTATTGATTAATTTACATATTAAAATTGTTTTTAGTCTTTACAATACTTACGATTTTTAAGTCATGTTCATATGATTTTGTTTAATTTTAGTCCTTAATATTTTTTTACATAAATTAAATGCAAGACAAAAACATTTCTTTTGAGAAATTTTAAAAAAATCAAGACAAAAATTGCATAAAAAAAAAATGTCTTTTAAGGATTAAACTTTAAACATTATAATCCATGAGACTAAAAACATACTTTATCTTTCAATTTAATATGTAGGTTTTAATTTTATTTTTTTTATAGTTGGCCCTTGCATAAACTTTTTGCTAACTTCGCCGCTGGTTGTTGTTGCTGATGCTTGAGACTACTTTGCTCTTTATTACTCATTTCTTTTTCTCCATACATCTAAATTTCTTTTTCTCCATACATCTAAATTTATTGGTATAATTATTGTTCAAATTCACAACAGTTACTACTATAGAATTATGTTTATTTATTGTGCTGATCTGATTACAAGCTTCCGGGTCTTTGTGATTGGCTTAGATAATACTTCTGGCTGTTTGATTTGGCTTGCTAGGGTGGAAGTTGCCAAAAACCAAGATTGGAGGGGATGAGGCATCTATGACATGATCATTCTATTAAAGGTATATATGACTTTTGACATGGAACATATCAGTGTTCTCAATGGCAGTGTTTCCTCATTTTCCTAGATAAACAATCAAATTCATTTGATAATTGGTGGCCTCCAGTGAAGATTTTCAAGAGTATCAACCTGAGCATGTGCATTCTGCGCGAAATGCGTTGTAATTCCAGCGAAGGTTTAACTCAAGACCTCAGTCCCATCAGCGTGGTGTTTGTTTCCTCATGCTAGTAGACCAACAACTAGAAGCAAAATGTCATCGGCCATGAAGAAAGACAATTTTGTAATTCTTTTCTGTTTTAACTTTCTTGTTTGCCAATTTTATCCTACCTTAAACTATGTTTGCTCACTCCTTTTTTAGGCAAACTACCAATTGTGGTTAATTTATAGGAAGTAGATAATTTGGAATTGAAGAAAAGGCCAAAAAAACCCAAGTCCCACATCAGATAGACAAGACTCTTGAGAAGAGTATATAAAGAGGAGGCAATCCTCACCTTACAAGCCGGTTTTGTGGGGTTGTGTTAGGCTCAACCACGATTTCTAAGATGGTATCAGAGCTTGTGGAATTCAAGGGCCACCTAAACCTATTCACGCACCAAGCCCAAAGAGTATTGGGCGTGAGGGGGGTGTATTGGGAAAAACCCAAGTCCCACATCAGATAGACAAGACTCTTGAGAAGAGTATATAAAGAGGAGGCAATCCTCACCTTACAAGCCGGATGCGAGGCAACACTAACATCAGCTGAAATTATGAAATTCTCTTCCACTTTCCTACTCATATCTTTATTCTTCCCTTTATACTTTGTAGATTATTTATGATATACTGTTTCAAGTTGAGGTTCAATGATGGGAGGAAGACTAAATTGTATATCTTACCAACCTTGTAGCAAATAGAGCTGATGCGTGGCTTGTTGGATTAATTATTTAATTAATTAATTATGGATTAACAATAATCAATTATTATAATTTAATCTTATAATATAAATTATGGTCAATTATTTAATTAATCAATTAGTTGATGAATTTGAGTGATTGGGCTATTGTTATTAAATGGACCGTGATGAGTTGGACCATTTAGATAAGCCCAATGAGAATTATTTGTATAATTGTAATCTCACCTAAGCATAAACATTATATTTATTTATATAATTGTAATCTCACCTATCATGGGTACAATTATGTGAATTCTGTTAAATAGATTAGCATTATATTGGTAACAGTCACACCCTATCGGTGTGTTGTTATTAATATAATCGTTATTATTCGATGTACCTAAAATGTTTATACTTATGTCAATTATAATTAGAATACTCTATCAATGTTTAAATTTTGAGACATAAGAATCGTATATTGTGATGATATAGTTCTTACTTATTATTATTCTTAAGGTCCTTGAATGAGATTACAATAAGTAAATTACTTTATTAAAAGACATGTTGAATTAATCAATTATGGATCGACAATAATCAATTATTATAAGTTAATCTTATAATATAAATTATAGTCTATTGTGTTAAGCACTAATTAGTTGATGAATTTGAGTGATTGAGCTATTGTTACTAAATGGACCGTGATGGGTTGCACCATTTAGATAAGCCCAATGAAAGGTCCCTGCCCTCAGCTATTTAAATGTCTCCCATCGGTAAATTATTCTGAACATTTTGGTGCTAAACGGAATGAGTATAGTCATCCTCTCATCTTTATCCTTCATGAATCCTAAATCTTAAAGGTACACAATCTCTTATTCCTTCTTTGTTACCTTGATATGCTATAATTTGTATCTAATGATCCATGGCTAAATCCTTAAACTTTTATCATGGCTTGGTTGTAGAAGCTAGTAAGAGATAGATTAATATCTAGGTTGGCAGTAATTGATAGTTACAGATTTATAGTCTCCAGATATACATAGACATCCCTCAATACTCAGAAATGGCATACAAAGATGTATTGTTTATATTTGTCAATGGTAACCAGGTAGGTTTATTAGATTTGATTCATTACTTTTTTCCAAATAGAAAATTCATATCATTGTTGCAGTACACAAATGATAACATAATCAATAAATGTAGGCACCTCATTCTTAAGTAAATTACTCAGAAATTCTTTGGAAGATTTTCTTTTGTAGTTCAATCATTCATGATTTGTTTCCTATTCTGTTTTGGGACCGATTTTTTTCCTACTAAACCATACTAGCTAGCTTATTCTACTAAAAACTTCAACAAAAAATTGGCATAAGTTGAATAAGGATTTTTCAGGATATAAAATGTTGCCATACAACATCAACAAATGAATTTCGTTTATTTCTTCTCCAAATTATAAAACCTATGGACAACATTATGGGATATTTTATAAAAACCAAAGGATAAACAAAATAAGACTCATAGCAACAATGTTAACCTAAATTACAACGGTCGAAACATTGCAGAAACTCTCCACATTTCACTGATACCTACCAATAACATTGTTAAAGATAGCACAGAAGGAGGGTTTTTTTTTCCCTAAGCCTATGGTATTATTGTATTAACAAATATTAATATATATCTATATGCTCCAACAATATGAATCTTGGAAATAATGGATCTCCTACTGACTCTTGGGCTTTTCAGGAGTTGCAGTTTTCTTTGATGCACCTTTAACAGCATTAGCTGTATCTCCAGCTGCATCCGAGGCCTTGGGCTTTTCTTTCTTGGCTTCACCTGAAGCACCACTTTCTTTTTCTTTAGCAACTTTGGCCTTATCTCCAACTGCATCCGAGGCCTTGGGCTTTTGTTTCTTGGCTTCACCAGATGCACTATTTTTTTTACCTTTAGTATTAGTGGCTTTATCTCCAGCTGCATCCGAGGCCTTGGGCTTTTGTTTCTTGGCTTCACCAGATGCACTATTTTTTTTACCTTTAGCATTAGTGGCTTTATCTCCAGCTGCATCCGAGGCCCTTGGCTTTTGTTTCTTGGCTTCACCGGATGCACTTTTTTCTTTATCTTTAGCAACATTGGATTTAACTCCACCTGCAACCGAGGCCTTGGGCTTTTGTTTCTTGGCTTCACCAGATGCACTATTTTCTTTATCTTTAGCATTATTGGCTTTATCTCCACCTGTATCCGAGGCCTTCGGCTTTTGTTTCTTGGCTTCACCAGATGCACTATTTTCTTTATCTTTAGCATTATTGGCTTTATCTCCACCTGCATCCGAGGCCTTCGGCTTTTGTTTCTTGGCTTCACCAGATGCACTATTTTCTTTATCTTTAGCATTATTGGCTTTATCTCCACCTGCATCCGAGGCCTTCGGCTTTTGTTTCTTGGCTTCACTGGATGCACTATTTTCTTTACCTTTAGCAACGTTAGCTTTATTTCCACCTGCTTCAGGGGCCTTGGGATTTCGTTTCTTGGCTGCACCATATGCACCGCTTGCTTTAGCTTTTCCGTGTTCAACTGCTTCTTTTACTTTCTCTTTAACATCAGAGGCCTTAGGCTTTTGTTTCTTGGCTTCACCAGATGCACTATTTTCTTTATCTTTAGCAACATTAGCTTTATCTCCAACTGGATCCGAGGCCTTAGGCTTTTGTTTCTTGGCTTCACCGGATGCACTATTTTCTTTATCTTTAGCAACATTAGCTTTCTTTCCAACTACTTCCGGGGCCTTAGGATTTCGCTGCCTGGTTCCACCAGATGCACGAGCTGCATCGGCAGCCGTTCTTGAAGCCTGATCAGCAGCGGCTATATGGAAAATGATAAACATTGTAAGCTTTATTTGAATTAATATATACCAATAGGGATTAATGTCAATGAACAACTATGTACCTGCTGCATATTTTTTCCCTGAATCTGTGACCTTTGAGGCAACAGCTTCAGTTTGTAACTTTGCATTTTGTGATATTTCAATTTCTTCTTTTGAGCCGAAATGTCTGTGAGAACAATTGCATATCAATGATGAATTAAATGATAAAATTTTAAGTTTGGCCTAATTTTATGAACAAGAAAACCATGAAATCTAGGTAATATTGTTAATGTTCAAATTAAAATGTGTAGAATTATGAGAATTAGTAGTACTTACTCAGAAATCCTATCATAAGCCCATCGACTTAAAGTCTGGGATTTTTCAGTGGCATCATCGATTACCTCTCTAGCTTTTTCTTTGGCATTTTCGAACACGTCGTCTGGTCTACACAGCTCTACACATACGGCAAGACATAACACCAACAAAACAAATTTTGCATATTGTATCTTCATTTTTCTCTTCTACTTCTCAATGTAGCTTTGTCTTTTCTTGTATTTGATGTTTTGTTTGAAAGAAAACGAGGCCATATATATGTGTGTGAGTGAACTTAATAAAGGTTTGCATGGAAGGTGTTGCGTTGCATGCGGTTTGCAACCAATCTTGATTGTTCTAACGGGTTTTGCTCCTCTTTACGGTAATGAGAGACCTTAAACATCATCCACCAAGTAACCATAAATTAAGAAAATAAAATTGACGTAGTTAAAAGAAAAAAACGTTTACATATAGGAGCTGCTAGGAAACACATATTTTAGTCTATCCATCCACCAAATAACATAAAAAATGTTGAACATCATTATTATTATTACTAGCGAAAAGACGGACACTCGTGTGCCCGTCTTTCCACTCTTTTTACTACGCTAACGTTTGAAAATTATGAACAAATATTTTTTTATGAAATTTTGATTTTGATTAAAACTAAAGATATAAATATTTGTTGCTTTCAAGTTACAACAAACCAAACTAACCATGATTAGCTATTTCAATGACACCAACAATATAACCAAAAAAAAATATAATCTAATTTTTTTTAAATGACATCAACAACAATCATTATTATATAAAAAGTTGTTTAAGGGTATAACTGGAACAATAAAAAAATATTCATCTAGTTTGTTACACTTTTTAAATGATAAAGGGAAAAATCAGACATATATATATATATATATATATATATTCATATCGTGTTTGTTACATTTTTTTTATTCTTATCTATTTGTTACATGTGTTATTTGTATTGAAATTTGAGGGCGTTTTTGGAAAGAGAAAAGTCAGCCCAAAAGAGCTTAAAGGGGTTGTTTTCTTTAAATATAGTATAGATTATTAGTATTAAAAAATTTCTACTCACGCCCCATGTATTTCTGTTTATACCCAAATTTACTTAAAATTTTACAATAATACCATAATTGCCCTTTTATATAAATTTTCTTAAAACTTTGATTTTATTCATTATTACTCTAAAGTTTCAACCTCTTTCACCAAAAAACAATCATGGATGTTCAACCAATCTCTATAAAAGATTAAGGAGTGAATCAAAACATCTTTCGTTTATACTCTATTGTATATAAGTAAGTGAATTTCTTCTTTTTATTCAATGATGCTAGAGTTTCTATTTTTTTCCTTGTTGTTTAACATTGATATGTTATGAACTCTACAACGAAGGTTATTTGATGGTGCAACACGCACACATTAATGTTAATTAACATGTTGAGGTTAACTTAAATTCAGTTTAAGTAGGTACATGTAAACTTAGTTTACATAACCTACTTAAACTGAGTTTATATGTACATACTTAAAATAAGATTACATAGAATCATTAAACAAGGTTGAAAAGTTTAAAACAAAATTTAACTTTTAGTATGTACACTTAAACTCAATTTACATGACTTACTTAAACTAAGTTTAAGTATCTACACTTAAACTTGTAACAACCCGATTTTCGTTAGAATTATTTTAATTATTTATTATGTGTGTTTATATGTGCTTGTATGTGATTAATTGTCTCTATGTATATTTTATCCGAGATTAGTAGATTTTGGCTTAAGGAGGGTATTTTAGTCATTTCTGAATCAAGGGTAATTTGGTCATTTGGTGAGTAAGGGTGAAATAGTCTTTTAGTGATGAGAATTTTTTTTAGTGTTTTGGGTGACAATAAATATTTTTACTAAGTTCTTAGTGAGTTGGGGTAATTAAATAAGAGCCGATAACTATTCGTTATTTTTATCCGTAAGTGAGTAGAAACTCGGTGAATTAGTTAGTGAGAACTGTAAGCCCATTAAGACAATTGAGGGTGAAATCCATTTGTGAAGAGCCTATATAAACTCTAGTCTTAAGAGAAATTAGGTCTTTTATAGTCATTCACTCATTTTCACAAAATATTGAGGAAGGTAGAGAGAGAAAGAGCTAGAGAAAAGGAGAAAAAAGGTTTTGAGAGAAGGAGAGCTTGGAGAGGAAGAAGAAGCTAGAGATATGAGGGGCAAAAGTTAAGCCTTGTGCTTAATTGAGGTAAGGGGGATAGTGTTCATTCATAATTTAAGTCATAATCACATTTTCTACTTAATTTCATAAGTGCATATTTGTGAGTAGTGACTCTTTTTGTGAATTTTAATGTCAATTTTGTGTTCCTCCTTTGATGATAAGTTTGGGTATGCTAAATTGATGTTAAACTTGTGGTTGTTGTTGATTTTGCATGATTAAAGTATGTTGATAAGTTACTTTGTTAATTTTTACTTAAATAGATGAAAATGAAGTTGTTGTTATTTGTTGATGAAATTGTGAAATTATGTTTTGATTGATGTTATGTTGTGTTGTTGGTGATAATTTATATCTTCGGTGTTGTTATTGGTGAAGTTATGGTTGAGTTGTTGTTGTTTTAATGAGTTTTGAAGAAATGGGTCATTAATGGTGAACTGTGAATCTACTTGAGATGAATTGTTGATGTTGTGTTGGGTTAGGCTAGGTGAACTTCAGTTTTTGATCATAAGTCTTGGTTGTGAAAAGTTTTGGGAAGAAACTTGGGGTTTTCAATGAAAAGCTAGTATAAGTGATTTCGAAAGATAAGTAGTCATAAGTGATTTTGGACAAATTATTTTGGAATGGGAGAAACTTGAATTTTTTTTTAGAATGTGATAAAGCTAAGTGTAACGAACGCGTAGGAGAAAACTGCATCGAAAACGGGTTAACGGTTTGAATTTTACGCGCGAAATGGTTAAACGACAAAAATCAGAAAATATGTGTTGTCTGACGAGCACGACCGTGTGCCCTACATGCACGGACCGTGCGTGTCATTCGATGCTGCATGCTGTCAGAATTTCAGTTTTTGCATTTTTGAGCCTTTTTCACCATTTTCTGCATTGAATTGGCCTTTGGTGTAAACATGAAAGTTTTAAATAAATGTGTTAGCTTTCCCATGACTTTGGTTTGACTTGAAAATGATTTTTAGATTTCGAGTTATGATAAAAATACTCCAAGTAGGTCTTGGTAAAATTTTATGAAAATTCAGCATAACTATTTCTAAGTCAACCCAAAACTTATGGTTTGATTCCAAATCTCAAAACTTGAGTACTATGAGTTTAATTAGGATGTTTAAGAGTATTTAACCTATGGAATGTTGGATCAAACTTAGTTTCTTTTGATAATGAATTGGTTTAGCAATATGATGAAAATGAGACGAACTAGACGTGATTTTGTGATTTCTTGGAATTGGCCTAGGATACTTGTATACCTAAACTACTATGAACATATGTGAGTAGTGGATATGCTTTGTTGAGGCAATTGAACATGTTTGCTTAGTTTTGGTTGAATTGCTACAATTGTTTTAAAGTTGTGAACAATAGACGGACTTGTCGAATTGTGTCCTAATGGTGTGATAACGTAAGGAATGTCTTGTAATCATGTTTATGTGATTATAGTAGGATGAAATGAGGATGAATTGATGTTTGGTGTGTTGAATTCCTTAGTTGATGACTTTTGCGTCAAGGTGTTGATTTTCCTTGAAAGTGTTGACTTTTAATGACTATGCTAATGATGTTGAATTTGATGATGATGTTTTATGTCGTTGTTTATGTCAATGAATTATAACATGATAAATATGATGTTGGTTCTTGATGTGTTGAAATTATACATGCTAAATGTTGATGTTGAGTGTGGTGATTGCATGAATATTATTGGCGACAATTATTGGCGACGAGTTCTTACATGCAATTGACGACGACTTGATGGTGTAAACATGTATTGAAAATGTTGATGTTAATTGTTGACGACTTGTTGTTGAACATATGCATTTAATTGAGTCATATGTTCACGCATTCATGACTGATGGTGACGGATTTTATATCCATATAGGCGACGACGAATACTTTGTATTCAATTATTGGCGACGATTATGATGTTTTTGTTGCATCATGAGGTGACAACCTTGGTGACGATTGGTACCACATGCATATAGAATTCGTGTTTAGGCGCATTGCATAACTTGACAGGTGTCATACTTGCTTATGTGCATTGGTGAATCGTGTTAATTAGTTGAATATGTGCATGTTGATTTATGTGCATTGGTGAACTTGGTGATCTATGTACGTGATAATGTTTTGTTATACTTTTACTTGGTGATTTTAATTGACGATGTTTACTTTGGTGACAATAATGAAGTGTGATTTATATGAATGTGATTTGATAATCTTTTTGGTGACGATGACTTTCTTGCTTATACTTTCGAAATGACGAATTGTATTTGTTGAGTTAATTATGCTAAATGAGGAGTGAGGTGAGTAGTTCTTATATTGATTGATGTTGTTAAGTGTTGAATTTTGATGATGATTTAAGGTATGAATATGTTTAATATGTTATGATAGAAGTATGATAACATGATTGATGTTGAACTAGGGATAATATATATGTGATGGTAGTATTCTAGGAATGTTGAGTATGTATATTTGTTATGCATGAATCCTTGAATGCTTATTCTTGATTATATTTTGATTATGAATTGTGGACTAACCCCCTAGTGGTCGTTCGGTTGACCGCCTCACTATATTTAAATATGGTGTAGACGGCGTGCAGGATTAGCTTATCTTTGCTTGGTGAGTTGCTAGAGGCTAACTTTGGAGCTACCTTGTCTACCGCTTTTGGAGTCTTAGTATAGAGCTCTGATTTAGGGTGTTGGTCTTTCTTTTTCTTTTGGTGTTGACTATTTTATATGTTGTAGAGATTTTTACTCATATGGTGAGAATGAAGATTTATTTTAGTGATGTATTATGATGCTTATGACATGGCTACTTGGAGATGTATGCTAATTATCCGCTGCGACGCTTTTGAGAAAGTTTTAATATGCATGCTTTTGAGAATTCTTGAAGACGTGACGTCTATTTCTTGAATATTCGTAATATTCGTGTGTTTTATAGCTTTAATAGAAGTAGGGCATTAGAGCATCTCCAATGGTGAACTCATCTAAATGAATTTTGTGGACCCAATTAATGTCACATCATTCTGAAGCAACTCACTTATATTTTACTCCAATGGTACAACTCTAAAATACACATACGTGGTCCCACAATTTTATCTCAAATATTGATATTTTATTCATTAAAAATTGTTATAACATAAATTATTAATTTAAGTATTTTTAATTTATATTAATATGAAAATAATTAAAAAACAAAATGAAATTGAACGGTAAGTCCCGTTAAATTAACATGAAGGTATAGTTTTTATGCAACTATAGATTTTTTATTCAAGTGCTTAAAATGTAGCAAGTTCCCTTACCAATGGTATGCGACTGATATTTATAAAATATATATATATATATATATATATATATATATATATGGCAAAGTCCATTATTAATAATATATGAAAGTATCATTTTTTATTCATTTGTGTCAAAAAATAACACTTGACCAAAGTTGCTTCCTGAAGAGACGGTAACGCCATGCTGTCGAAATGTTGAGGAGCTCCAATGGTAATTTGTGGAAAAAGTGCTTGACACGCTGGCGGACGGTACAAAGAAATGTGCCGCTGGAGCTGCTCTTACAAAACTCAGTTTACATGACCTATTTAAACTGAGTTTAAGATTAAATTACAGTAGAATCAAGTCTTCTCCATCGTTAAAGCAATTCCTTTTTTTTTCTTTTAGGTTTCGATTCACTCAATTTCAATTACAGTAGAATCAAGTCTTCTTCATCAAAGAGAGAAATCTTGCTTGGATAAGTATGATTTTGAAATAGGAAAGAAGGAAGAGACGTGTTTTCTGGGTTTTGGAAGAAGAAAGAAGGAAGAGGAGTTAGATTTCTGGATGAATTTAAAAATTAAATTTTATTTAAAGGTAATTTTGTCGTTTCAGAGTACAACCATAAGTACATCGCGTGTAATTAGAAAAATTCTTATTATTGCTTTAAAGTAGAATGAAATATTTTTAAAAGATATTTTTTTTCTTGTAATTTGATCACTCATTATAATTTCTGAGTATAAATGATGGTTGATGGATAGATTAAAATTGTCACCTTTGAAAATTGAGTAAAATGAATTAAGGAAGAATATGATAGAAGGTGACATTGAAATTATGTGGTAACGTAATTGGCATGAACCGGTAGGTAATGATGGTTGAAGGGTTGAAACCATGTGCAAAGCGATCCGGTAGGTATACGGAAAACGTTTGGAACACTTAATTCTTCCTAAAATTATTTGGTGAAGAATTCCGGTTCAGACACAATTTTTTTTTTTTTTTGCGTTCTTATTTTTTTGAAATGACGGCAATTTTTTGAAATGACGACAATTTTTTCGAAAAGCTCTCTGAAGTAGACAAAGTTCATTTTCATTATAATGAAAAATAGACAAACTTCATATATAATTTAAATATGTCATATATAATTTCATAAATGAATAATGACATATGCCATAAAACTAATTGAGAGTGGCAATTAAGAAAGACAAACTGATACCAGAAGAACAATGAGAATTAGAATAAGAATATCCGGTAATTGGCATTGAAATTATGTGCTAATGTAACGTGTCCTCCTGATTTTCGAATATCAAACCATTAATTGATTTGAATCGTTAATCTTTGAACTCTTAACTTTTATTCGTAGGAAGGGAAAAAGTAAGTAAAAACCCTTATGAGATTATGGATCCGGGGGTTGATTTCGCGGGGGGAAGGTGTTAAGCACCCTACACGACTACGGTACTCTGTAGGAACCTTTTGCCTAATTTATCTTGTGCTAATTCATTTACTTATCTTGAAAATACTTGCCTAAATGTCTAAGTGAAAGAATGGAGGGAGAAGAAGTATGTTTTTGGTTATTTTTATTTGATTTGGAAGGATTAACTCATTTGCCTACATACCCTAAAAAGGGATCAAAACCAATGTAGTTCACTCTCAAAAA
>Ga0228710_1001482_pt1 | contig 35309 bp, 20 predicted proteins | sample MedpolnodulmetaG_FD_177995 | JGI IMG/M metagenome (GOLD analysis project Ga0228710, IMG submission 177995) | Root nodule microbial communities from Medicago polymorpha collected in Santa Monica, California, United States - pink nodules | ecosystem: Host-associated > Plants > Roots > Nodule... | reverse complement strand
TGAATGAATTATTTATTAAGTCACTCATTAATGATATTGGTTGGAGAAATATCAAAGAAGAAAATTCATGATCATATGCTTGGAGATTCTATCATAAAAGACTTATGATGGTCCAAGAATCTTCCATTACTATTCAAGATATGATTTGGAGAATAGAAATCAATCAAAAGAATTTTGACTTTGAGAAAGGTTTCTCATGTTCCGACAAATATCATTCTGGTCATACAAAATGAAGAAAACATCTTCATTTGATGTTTTCAAAAGATAAGAAAAATATTACAATTATTATTTTATTATTCACTAATGTGTTTTGTGAGAATGTTTCAGTGAGAACGAACTGAGAACGTTTTGGGATATACGAAGAAAATAAAACGTTACATCAAAAGTATACAAGTCAGCACAAGAAAAAAACATGGCAAAATATTTAATTGAAAGTTGGTGTCTTGGGCCCAAAGAAAGGTTCGACCCATTTGGAGCAAAAACCCCATTAAGGAATATGTCTTCAAAGTTACTACCATATGACATCATCAAAGACATCATCTTATGACATCAAGGTTACATCATCATAAGTGGCTTCCAAGTTTCTACAATCAAAGAAAGCTCTTAAAGTTGTTCCTTGTGATAAAAGCATATGACATCATCATATGACATCAAGATGACATCAACACATCTTATCAAGTGTCTAGCAAGCTTATACAGCTCACTAACAGCTGGTTATCTCTCTTGCAAGCAAGCAACAGTGCAAACAAAGCAAGCTGTTCGTACTGAACATTCTGAGAACGTTCTACCTATTTTAAAGAAGAAAAGTGAAATCAATTGAAGCTTTGGACAGCTACCAAAAATGTGTCCAACAACTCTATTTTCACTCTTGATCACCACGACACTCCTCACCTATAAATACAAATGGTTTTGAAGGTTAAATGCAAGAGTTTTAGAAGCAAACATTCTCTCAAGTGAAAATCATCACTACATACAAAACTCTTCACAAACAAAACAAACTCCAACTCTCTCAAGAGTTTGTTCATCAAAATCTCAAACATGAGTTGAGAAGCCTTTGAGGCTAAGAGATTGATTTTAACCATAATCCACTTTTAAGTGCAAATATCATAATCTCTTAATCTATAACACACTCTAGCTCATAACAGATTTGTGGATCACATATTCTGAGTGTGTTCATATCATCATACCCTCAAACACGAGTTGAATGTAAATTCGATCCCAAACCCATCTCTCATACAAAGTGTATTGTAATTCTTAAGTCTATCTGTAACGATAGTTTGAGAAAGAATTGTAACAACATTTTTTGTGCGAAAATAAAGAATTGTAGAAGCCTGCTGAGGTTGATAATTCAGGGTGTAACAAACTGATCTGGTGTGGTCAAGACCTTATAGTGCTAGTCAGAAGTTTCTGTTAGCAAGACAATTATAGTGGATAATCTCACACGAGATGTGGGGACTGGAAGTAGCCGGGTTTGGTGAATCAGGATAATTCTCCTATGTTATTCTTCTTCCCTTTCTCTTTTATTTAAAGCTACACAATACACACACACTATCACACTCATATTAATATTTATTAATCTCGAGAATATTCTGGTCCTAATTAATCACAACCAAATTAATCCAGAGTTCTCTAGCTCCAAATTAAACATTCATATTGAACCTTTTTAAAATTAAATCATGTACTTAAAAATTACTTCTCAAGTTGAAACTTAGAAGAGGAAAGTTAGACAGACTTCAGAACATTCTGAAGTGTATAAAACAGAATATTAAGTTAAATGAATGTTGTAAGTAAAGAGCCAAGGGATAGAATAATGGAACACACATCAATTATCCTGGTTCATCCAATGCAGGGTACTCCAAACCCTACCTTAGGTGAGATTTTCCATTATAATGCTTTAGACAACTGCTCAACTCCTGCACCATACAAATATGTTCCCTTGGAACAATTACAACTTATACTCTCTAAGCCTCATCAAGCTCACAACTTTCTTTTCTAAGTCACACAAGACTTTACAATTTTCTATTCAACCTACACTTCAACACCCTTAAAGCTAGATGAGATTTTTCTCTTACAAATGAATTGGAGGTTTGAATGAATTTGAAGAAGAAGAAGAAGAGGAGAAGATTATCTTTAAAAAGATAAGAGAAGATTGATTCACACTCTTTAAGATTTTAGGAATCTTTAGAGTTGATTTGTGAAATCAAAAGTGCTATGAAGCTTTAAACACTTTTAATAAGTTGTTTAAGTATGCTTGTTAGTTGTGTGCTACAAGAGTCTTCCTCTCCTTTTATAAAGTTTCGTGACCTCTTGTAGTTGTTTGGAAGTGTCCAATGGTCTTGTGCCACGTGTCCTGGGACTTATCAACTTTTGCTTGAAATTCTGGATCAATATTCTGAACTTCATAATGTTTCTGGATTCATCAGAATACTTTAGAATGTTGTTGTTGTTCATGAGTTCATATGGATGAATGTCAGATGAATTTATGGGTTTGTCCATGAGTATTGTTCTTTGTACATACTTCAGAATGTTCCTGGACAATAGCCTTTGCAGATCTGTTCTTGGAACATGTGCAGGAGAGAGAAAAGTGGAACTTTCACTTCATGCCCATGCTTTAGGGGATTTTCTGGTCCATGTACAGTACTAAGCCTCATTTGTGTCTAATTCTTATTGATTAACATTTGAGTTTTCTTTTTGCTTTTACTTTTTACTTTTCACCAACTGTACTTGTTTGTCAGATTGGAAGCATGTGCTTGAAATGAACTTTCTGAACTTCATAATGTTCATTTGTTTCACTTAAGATGATTTGTAAGACTTTTATTTGATGTAATCAAATCCTAATAGTGAAACATCAATGAAGTGCATGCAGTATGTGTAACATCTAGGATGATATTCTTGAAGAAATATCTTAATGTTTTGTACTTCAAATGTTCATAAGTCTTAAATGAACACTGAAGATGCTTTTTAACTTTAATCCAAATAAATGTCTTTATTCCTTGATTGATCTAAGTCAATGTACTTTTCTGGGATTTTAATTATGCCACTTGAGCCTTGAATGTTCTTGATAATGTTCATGAATTTCTAGGCTTGTTCTTGATAACCATAAAACCTTCTGAACTATCTTGAACCTTCTGAACTATGTCCAACTTTCTGAACTCTGACTGGGTTCATAAGTCTTAATGTCCTTTGATTACTTGCTTCTTGGATTGATTTATACTTTGTTCCTTTAACACTCAAGAACATAAATTAAATACAAGAAACTAATCAAAGTCAATTAATCCTTTAATCATCAAGGTTTGTTATCTTTAAAATTAATTAGGGATTTTGTCTCAATAATGTTTTCATTTGAAAACATAGGTTGAGTCAAATCACCATAGACGATTATTTTAAGTATCCACAATTTAGTGCCTAAAAATTTGGAATAAGAATATATCTCTGATATACAAAACCTATGAAAAAAAAAGCATACTTGCTTATATAATGGGTTAAAAATGTGTAATACGTTGGGTTTGAGAAGCTATTTTCCCTGATCTTAATTATAATCAAAATGTCAAATCAAATGTATTTATTTTGGACATGAACCAAATACATTTGACATTGTTAATTTTTTTTAAGAATGCAAAGAGTAATTACTATGTTATTTTCTTTACCCTAGTTATGATTCATTTCTAGAAAATATGATTAAGAATAATAATTCATGTCATCGAGTTTCTGGCTTCAATTAAGTCAGATGTTTGGTTGAGACCGAAAGTTGTTGTATGTTTTGAGTACCAAACTTGTTACTCGTGGTTTTTCATTTTATGTTTGAGATGTTAATACCATCTTAATAATCTATTTGTATTTCAACAATAATGGTTATGGTTGGTTCGGTTGATAAGGAGTAAAATCACCCACAAGATCATGGGTTCATCTTTTTCTGCCGATTTGACGGTATCTTTCATGGGTGACATGTGATGGATATTATGATAGCTATTGATGCCCCTTTTTAACTTAACGAGTGCCAACATTCATAGAATAAAGTTGTAATTTTGCAACAAATCTCTATGAATTAATTAACGAGTTTCACAAAATTACCAATTGCTTGGGAAAACCAAAGTTCGATACATGAGTTAGATAATTTTTTTGTCACAATTTACTTACATTCCAGTCGAACTTAACACCAAAAGAAAATCTCTATGAATTAATAGGGTAATTACTTAAAATGAATGGTGGGATATCTTTTAACATCTTCTAAATCATTTGTTCCATTTTAGTTGTTGTTATAATATTATTTATACATAACATGAGGCTCAGTAAATACCCAAGAGCGCTTAGATGAGATGACAAAAAGGTAGTAATAGCATAATATCCACTCCTCTTTAGAAATCAATAATGTAGAGAATTTTATTTCCAAAAATAAATAAAAATCTATAGGATTCTCCAAAAACAATACACTTTTATTTGTCATATAAATATCACAGTTTTTTTTATGAGAAAAGTTTAGGTCAGTGGGTCTTAGATTCATTAGGTTAAGGACAGACCTCGGAGAGCACTAATAGAGATACTTACAAATCACCTATCAAACATACCCTTACATCGTCAGAAAAAGTTGAACTCACGACCTTGTAGATTTTTTAATATATTTTATTCCTCCTGGCTTTACTTTTTTGTCAAAAATTATAAAAAAAATCATGTCTCCTAAATAAATAGTTAAAAGTATGACAAAAATGACATTTAGAAAAAATCAAAAAATATATTAAAAGAAGCTTTCTAGCATAAGCATCCCGATAATAGAAAACCAAAAGTGACATTACAAGGATCAATAAATCCACACAAAGTTGTAAAGGCATGATAACTTAATAGATTCATCAACCAATGATTAACATTACGCCTTTATAGATTCAAGAAGACACTGTCTGACGTCTCAAGTGTACGAAAAAGATCCTACATTCAACGGTGTAATGGATACTGAATATTTCATGTTCAAATACCTCAACATTTAGTTTTCATTTTTGGGAATATTTGCAAATCCTTCAATCTCCCCTAGAAATATAGAATTAATGATTTTCATTTAAAAAATATGGGTTGGATCAAATTATCTATATGTTGACAATTTAGTGTCTGGAAACGATTCAAATAAGAATAATAATATATATCCGGTGGATGGAAACTAATAAAAAGTACCTTTGTTTATTAAGAGTTATAAATGTGTAATACTTCAGGTTTAGGAAGTTATCGTAATACTTTCTTTGACCTTAATTATAATCAAAATCGTCAAATGTATTTAGTTTAAATATAGACTAAATACATTTGATATTTTACTTATATTTAAAACTGAAAAGAGTAATTGTTATGGTTGATTTCTTTTGAATAGAAAAGATGAATAATTATTCATCTTTGGTTGATTGCTAAAATTGTCATGCCTTGTTTTGAGTGTCGAATCTTTTATGCGTGGTCTTCTAATTTCTTGTGAGAATAATAAATGCATATAGCCTAGTAATCTTTGCCTCACTTTAAATTATGGCTTATCTATATATCTTTGTAAAAGAAGCTTGAGTTGTTCTCATGCAAGCTTTGTGATGATGTGACTCTCTAGAAAAGCTTCTCATTTTCTAATACTAAATTGTCATTCTTAGAAAATCTTCTCACTTCACTTATAACTTTTCACCCTTTTTATATATCTCATTAATCCTCCACTAAATAATAATGTTGTGTGAATTAAAACTATTCACTCTTTCTTATTCTATTATTATTAGTGTCTTAGAAAGTAGTCATGTATTACATTAATATTGCAGTATCTTCCAATTGAAAAGTCAGTGTCATGCTTAATTAAGTTTTTTTCATGAGCTTCTATAATATAAACGTACATTTTAGCAAGTTTGGTAATTTCTTATGTAAAAAAGCTTCAATGCATTCATTTTCCCAAGAGTTTTTAGAATCATTAAGTCTTCTAAAAAAGCTTCACACATTAATGTGTTTATGAATCATAAACTCCAATTCTTTCATTTTTATTACATTATTATTATTATTATTATTATTAACATTTAAACTACTTTTTTTTTTATTCCATAACTCATAAATCTTAGCTACAAACATTCACTCAGTCATTATATATACAACCACTAATATGATCTCAATATTTTCAATTTTTACTAATCGGACTATCTCTCCTACATTGAAAAAGATTGTGTATATATATATGTAATTTTTTGCACCAAATTTTGGATTTTGTTCATCACCACTTTCAAGCAATAATTGGATAGAACATCTTCAATTTTGTAGTACTGTTTTCTACTCACTTATACTCTTTATCTCTTGATTATCAATTTCTTTCAAAAAAAAATCTCTTGATTATCAATTAATTTCTATGACATGATAGGGAGACAAGTTACTCTTAGATTGGTCCAATATTTAAGCTCTACTTTTTTATTTATTTATTTATTTATTTATATGATGTTTGTTAGTCTATTTTTCCGACATTCTTTCATATTTTATGTTATTCCTTAATGTGTATGTGTTTTTTTTATGTGAATTAAGAAAAGAAGATAAATGATACTTTTATTTTAATTTTGTTGCATCGTTGTTGCTCAAAGGAAGTTTATGAAAAACGGTTGTTCATCATCACTCTCTTTAAGAAACTATTGGATGGTAGCTCTTCAATTTGGTGTTACAATTTTTCTTCTGTTTTTTACTCTTCATCTCTTGGCTATCTTTGGTTTCTATGACATGTTAGAGACTCCAGTTCCTGTTAGGTCGACCAAATAGTTTGGATAAAATTCAAAAATTTATAAATATAAATTTGAATGAATTATTTTAATTTTTGAATTTAATTTATATGAACATAGTGATATATTTATTTTTGAATGGTATTATATAATTCATATTTATTTTCTTTTTATCAAAAAAATCTATATTTATTTGCACACGTATACTTTTAGTATATTTTATCTATTTATCATGTTTATATACTTTTGAAAAATATTGAACACAAAAATGTTAGAGCTTATTAAATAATAATATTTTTCTCATGAACTTTTCAGCTTAGATATTTTAATATTATGTAAAATAAAATACAGAATGAAAAAAAAATTGTTGAAAAATGTTACAAGTGACAAAATAAAATGATCACTCAAATAATATATTTAGCCAAAAAATAATTATATTTATTAAAATATTAAAAACAGTTGAATAAAGGTTAATGAAAGGTTGTAAGTTACAAATTAAAATAATTATATTAATAAACGCAATATTGTAGTTTATAAAGGTGAAGACTAATTATGGAAGATTCATTTTTATTCAAATATTTTCGATTAAATATGGAAGATTGTATCTTACATAAAAACAATATTGTAGTTTATAAAGGTGAAGACTACAAGTGTCTTCCCTTTTTTTTGTATAAAAAAATAACAAAGATATTATAATATAATTAAGACACGGATAGAGAGAAGGCTAAAGGATACGATCAAAATTACACATTTGTAGTATTTGTTTATGAAAAACACTAAATGAATTTATACAATAAAATTTTAAATTTATTACACATAAAGTTAAAACAATTCATTGAGAAAAATGATTCAACAAAAATAAATTTAAACCATTAATTACAATTGACTTGATTAAATTGAAAAATTTATATATGAAGGTGGTTAAAGGAAAAATAAGGTCTCATTTGCATGTATTATATGAAGGTGGTTAAAGGAAAAAAGTAAATCCTTAGTTCAGGCCGAGCTCTATGGTGCTATCAGGGCAATCGAGTTGGCTAACCAATATCATTGGAGGAACCTATGGCTTGAATGCGACTCTGCTCTGGTCATAAATGCTATTAAAAAAAATTCCTTGGAGGCTTCGAAATCGTTCGAATAATTGCATGAGAATCATATCTTCCATGAATTTTTTGGCTACTCAAGTCTATAGAGAAGGTAATAGGGTTGCTGATACCCTCACTAACCTAGGTTTATCTCTTGTTCACCCTACGGTTTGGTTATTTCCTCCTAATTGTATCTTAGCTTCTCTAGCTCTAAGCAAATCTGGTATGCCTAATTTTAGTCTTGTAAGCTATTAAGGAGGTTTTGGTTTTATGTCCCCCTCCTTTGTACTTGGTTCCTTTTGCTTTATATTATTTTGGTAGTCTAGCTCTTTGCTAGCTACTCTCTTTTGGCTTAAAAAAAAAAGTAAATTCTTATTTTTGACCAAAAACAAATATATAAATAAATAAAACCTTTTATTTTGGAATATAATAAATAAAATTCTTATTAACAACACATAAGAATTTTGGGCTAAAAAAATTACTTACTTTTTGGTCAAAAATAATAAAAAGTAAATCTTATTTTTGACAACAGAGATATTGAAAAGTGATTTAATTTTTATTTTTTATTTTTTTCAAAAAAGGATTTTTTTTTTTAACAACATATAAAAGGGAAGTTGTTATTTATTTTTTTGATTAAAGGAATTTTTTTAAAGGTTGACTAAAGGAAATTTTTATTTACAATAATTTTTTCTCTTTTTTCTCATTAATGTTTTTCTATTGATAGAATAATTTCTGTTGACTAAGTATATTAATTTGGTCTATTGAACTAATTTTTTTAATATAATTTGTAATAAGATTCGTTTATTTTGAAAATTTAAAAAGTAAATCACAATTAATTATTTATATGAAAATAATTAGAATTAAAATTTTATAAAATGTAATCATAGCTAATTGGTAAGATTACAAATGATATATAATTTTATTTTAATTTTACTACACACACACACAGAGGACATAAGTGTTATTTGAAAATGACTTTAAAGATATTTTTTGGGAAGACTTAAAACGGAAATCATCATTTATATTTTTCACTAAAGGAAAGTTGTTATACTTTCCTATTTTTATTTATTTCTTGTTATTCTTTTTACGTCTATAAAATATGCATTATAATTTTCTGAATCGCCTATTAAGTATATTAATCTGGTCAATTGAATTAATTTTTTAATATAATTTATTATAAGGTTTATTTTCCCTAAAATGAGATTTATTTATTTATAAAGCTAAAAATAAAAATAAGTTAATTTTTTGTATTAAAATAATTTCAATTAAAATTCTATAAAAAAAATCATAATTAATTAATAATATTTCAAAGATATCTGATTTTCCCTTAATTTTACTATATATATATATATTGCATTACTCTGATAAAAACACCATAAAATGCAATATAATTATATATTAAATTAAAAAGGACATAAAACAATTTTCTAGAAACGACTTAAAATGGAATTTTTTTTAAATAAAACTTAAAAGGAAGTTGTTATTTATTTATTTTTGACTAAAGGAAAGTTTTTATTTAGTTTTTCTATTTTCCCTTATTTCTTTTTTCTTTGTATTTACTTTTCTATTCTTTTTTTTTTATTAATATCTCGAGCCTTTTGATATTTAAATGGACGATAAACTCTAATAATTTCTACGATGTTAAAATGTCCAAACTCAAATTTATAAACCTAAAATTTTAGTTAAAATAAATAAATCCGTGTCATTTCATCTACTGGAGCTATATTTTGTACTGTGTTTTCTCTTTCTTTTTTCTATTCCTCGTTATTCTTTTCAAACTCAAGACAACTTCACAGTTTTTTAGCTTCATTCTCTTCTTTATAATGCTTCGTTTGGTTCATTTTTCTTAAAATTTTCAGAATCCAAATGGAAAATTCATATCACGACCAACCAAACAAGAAGAAGTTGCGTCTTATCACACCTGTTTCTTCCTGCGTCTCACCAAATTCAACCAATCATTCTCCTAACAGTAAGAACATATACTTTTTTCTTTTAATCTCTTTTTTTTGGTGATAAATTGTTGTTTAATCTTGTTTTGTTATTGATTAATCATGTTATTAATTATTTTTTAATAATGACTTGCATAATAACTCGAGGTGCTTCCTGCAGGTTGATGCAGGTGTCTTACAGCTTCAGAATCAACAACTTGTTCAGCAGACAGAAGTCCATAAACAGGCTATACAGGATCTTGAAGATAAAAATAAAGAATTAAAAGAAAGACAAAATTTATACGATGCCATATTAATTGCAATCAAGCAACATTGGGATCAGGTTATTGTTTATTATCATGCTCCAGTTTTTGTCAATTCTGCTCTCTATTCATTTTGTTGCTCCCTCTTTCAAATGTAAATGGCCATTAGTAGTGCATGTTCTGGTAACCCTGTCGGCTAGAAAATTTTGTCATATTCTTCAACGATGTGCACATTGGTTGAACTTATTTGCTTTTCTAGTTGGTTGATGATATGGCTCTTCTAGGGATACAAGCTGAGAGAGGCAAGGATTATTTGGAAACTTTGGATTACCTTGATAATCCTCGAGGTAATTTATGTTTAACACACACACACATATCAAGTTCTTTTTATGTAGCATTAAGAAAAAAACAATAGATTGACTTTACTTTTTTTCTTCTAGGTTCCCTTACTTCATGTCCTCTGGATGATCTACTTCGATGTAGCTTAATCCAGAAAGGTTCTATTGAGGGAGGCAGTAATAACGAGATTACTAATTATGTTGAGGAAACCCTTGCTCTGCATTAGTTTTCTACTTGGGAGTTGTTGAAACTCATTCAAGATATTGTTGTTGATCAAATGGAAAGAATTAAGGATATAGGTCAGGTTTACACGAAGATTTATCCATGGAAGATATAACACATATGAGATATTATGCAATGATTGAATTGAATTGATGGTTTTTTTTTTTACCATATATCATATATGTTGTATTGCTTAAGTAAATATTTATAATTAATCTTTTGTTTTTACTTATACTTGGGTTTGCAGATATTATCGTCCAAATGTCTAAGATTGATGATATGATGAAAAAGGAGGCGGACAATTTTTGTGAAGTGATTGATACTCTACATGCGAAAGACAAAGAGTATACTATTGGTATTCATAATTATATAGACGAGTGCTCATGAGATCAATCTGACATAAAACACCTTACAGGTATTTAAAATGTTACTTTTTTTCTTTATTGTTTTGACTACTTAAGTTATTATGAAGTTTAAAAGATATTGACTATCATATAATATTATGGTTTAGTAAAAACAAGGTTTCCTGTTGTTTAATTATATTTGTTAGTTATAACTATAAGTAGCAATATTATATATGCAATATGTGTAAATCTCTAGTTTGATCCTTAAAAGATTTTTTTGAACATCAATTTGACCTTGGAAATATAACAAGGATGATTTTTGACATGACATCAATTTTTCCGTTGTAAGAAGTAATTTTTGTTAGAATATCATTTGACCAAATATATATAACGATCTTTTCAGGGCCACATTGAATGTTTTGAAAATCTTTCGAGTATCAAAATGGGTTTACCATAAAATTATGTTGGGGCATCTCTGGCTGCTACAATTGTACAGATAATATCTTTGGCACATTCATTTCTTGTTATTTTGATGATTGGTGAATGTTAAAATGATATGAAAATATCTCATGAAATTAATATTATCGTATCTTAAAACATAGGTGATCTATAAGGATTGATTTCCATAATTTCTTTTATTTCATGACCTTTGTCCTCATTTGCTCAGGACTCAGAGTCTAGTTAAAGTATAAATAGGGATTTTTAGTTTATCTCTTGTAAATCTCGTACAAGTAAATATGAATGTTAGGGTTTATATCTTTGTTCTCCATGTTTGGATGAAAAGAAAAGGGACTATTAGAGAAGCTAGTTAGAATATACTCCCTCCTGTCCTTTGTCCTTTATATAAGAGACAAATTGGTCAACCAAAATTGATGTATTTGGTTCATAATGTAGACCAAATACATCACCTTTTGTTAAACCATTTATTTCTTATAAAAAGGACTAGATGAAGTATTTAATTAGGAAAGTAGGATTTGTCCAAAAGAATACTTCTAGAAGATAAGATTTGTCCAAAAGTATACATTCATATGAAAAAAAAATGTATTTTTTGAATGTGTAAATTCAAAGTGATTTTGGGGGGTGGGAAAAGTTTTTGCCCATGATCGTAACTAAGCTCACATAAGTTAGCCCGAGTCATTTGTTTAGGATTTAACACCAGATGGCCCATCGATAATTATCCATTTTATATTTTTTCTAGGTCTTGAGACCTATATATTTGTTATTATTTTCTCTCTTCGATACTTATCCTCCGTTTTCTGGAGTGTTTCTCGCACATCAATCGCCTGTAAGCCAATCTTCATTTTTTTTATTATATTATTTGTTTATCAAATGTTTACATTAACTAAGTCTTGAAATTGTTTTACTTGAATATCATAGATTCGTTCTTTTTGAGATTTGACGTTCATTCTTGACTACTACCTAAATCGTGAAATTTTCTGAAGCACAAGGTATGCATTTATTTTGATTTACTCCTATAAACGTTGATCATACAAGATATATTATATTTTTACGGATTCATTGTTCTGTTTTGTAAAAAAATGTTTTTATTGTTGATTTTATGATTAAATGTTAATATATGGATGTAGTAATTTATTGGTGATTTATAAGCCAAATTAATTGAGTATTTTGAGGCATATATTTTGACCTAAAGACAATATGTTGACTAGAAAGCTTTTGTAAAAAAAACAATGAAAGTTTGTTTTGAGAATAGTTGAGATCGAAAGCTTTCTAGTCAACATATTGCCTTTAGGTCAAAAGATATGCCTCAGAATACTCAATTAATTTGGCATATAAATCAACAGTAAATTACTACAACCATATATTAGCATTTAATCATAAAATCAACAATAAAAACATTTTTTACAAAACAGAACAATGAATCCACAAAAATCTAATCTATCTTGTATGATCAACGTGTAAAGGAGTAAATCAAAATAAATGCATACCTTTGTGCTTCAGAAAATTTCACGATTTAGGCAGTGGTCAAGAATGAACGTCACTTCTCAAAAAGAACGAATCTACGATATTCAAGTAAAACAATTTCAAGACTTAGTTAATGTAAACATTTGATAAACGAATAATATAATGAAAACAAAATGAAGATTGGCTTACAGGTGATTGATGTACGAGAAAGACTCCAGAAAACGGCGGATAAGTATCGAAGAGAGAAAATAACAACAAATATATAGGTCTCAAGACCTAGGAAAAATATAAAATGGAGAGTTATTGATGGGCCATCTTGTGTTAAATCCTAAATAAATGACTTGGGCTAACTTATGTGAGCTTAGTTAAGATCATGGGCAAAAACTTTTTCCACCCCTCAAAATCACTTTGAATTTACACATTCAAAAAGACATTTTTTTTTCATCTGAATGTATACTTTTGGACAAATCTTATCTTCTAGAAGTGTTCTTCTGGAGTTGCATTTCATTTTTTAGAGATGTAATTACTCCCAAAATCATGCCAGTCTGGCTCCTCTTTCATCCTAGTGGTGGCATACTACTCCATCCTTCCTGCAGTCTCTCTTTGACAAGGATAAACTAGGATTACCATTTTCTAGGCTTTCAATGACCTGATTCTGTTTGTTTCTTTCTCTTAGCTCTCGTTGTTAGAGCTAGGATTGATTTTTTTTTTCTCTTTTGAAATTTGTTTGTAAGTGGTTCAGGCAACTCATGATTGTTTTATTTCATTTCTCTGTTTGATAAAAAAAAAAAAGATTCTTTCTCTGGTTGAGAGTTACATTAATACTACTTAGGTACATATTTGTAAGATTTATTGTCATTATTTATACCGATTTGATTGGGAATTCATCACTCTTACTGAGTTGAGGATGACACTAATTTTAGGATAAGTTTTTCATAATTTTTCTTCTTCTTCTGTACTTATCGCCATAATAGTGTGTGATTATGAAGATAAATTTTACTTCCTCTTTTCCTGATTATAATCTAGGATTTATACAGATTTGACTGGGAATTTACCACTTTTCTCGAGTTCCTAACATGATAATTAATTTATGGATAAAATCAAATTAACTTCAATTTTAAATTTTCCAAATAAACCTCGCACTAATCTGAATATTTAGGTAAATAGGCTAAGCCAAATTAAAAAGTTGTTATGATATTTATCTGATTTTTCGATGGTTGAACCTCGATTGGTTTAACCAATTTTTTATTTTAGTTTTTTGTTTTATGCACTTCATTTATATTTTCAATACTTTTTTATTTATCTATTTATCATTTGATTCAACCATGGTTAAACCGATTGAACCAAGTGAACCAATGACCTGAAGGTCTCGCCGGTTCAACATCCACTCCGGTTTATAAAACATCGGAATAGATATATATGACCAGAGGTACACCATGATATTTATTGATTGATATTTTCCATGTTTCTAGAGATCTTATTGGCTCTTATAAATTTGGCCGATGGCTTTAAAATAATTGTCTCTTGAGAGTTTAGTTTTTTAATAATTAAAGGAGAGCTTGATGAGATTGTGGATGAACTTGAAGTGAGTAGAAGAAAACTAGTCAATTTGAAGATGCAAAAGGATGCAGCTATGGGAATGAATTCCTACAATGCTGATGCAGTGAATGGAAACTTTTCTCCTGAGAAGCCTGCAGAGAGAGCCATTGGTTTGTCCGAATTGAAAGATTCAACTGAGGAAGCCAAGGTTTTATTTTTTGTGATTTCTTCCTTCTCTCATTCATTTGTCGATTCTATGTCTAAGATATATGCTTGGCTAATGTCATAGATAGTGGATGTTGATCGTCTCTCTGAGCTTCAAGATGCACGAGTAGGAAATCAAATATTGACAAAGCAAATCCAAGAACGCCAGGTTTGTAAATGGTTTTGTTATTATTTCTTGAGCAATTGAGATGCATATACTCTAGGGTTCCATGTAAAAGTATCTTTTCATGTGTGTTTATTTCCAGAATGAACTAAGCGATGATAACTATGTGCGTACTTCTCGAGTATACTCTTTGGCAAATGATCAACTTCAACATTGGATCTGAATTAGATAGATATAAACCATTGACAGATCAATCTCTGCAGGTTAACAGTGATTTCTTATTTCTTCTTTGATAATTGATTTTATTTTGTTGCTTCTTCTTTGAAATATTCTTTTCAAATGCAATTTTAGGCTATCAGGGTTAACGTCAAAAAACGGGAGCGGGAATTGAATTTGAAATTGGAGTCTGCTGTTAATGCAAGGCATATCCATGACAATTCTGACTCTAGGACTGATGAGCTGAAGATTCAGTTGCAAAAGCGCATTATTGAAAGGAATGATCTTGAAATCAAGATGGAAGAGGCCAAACATGATACTGGTATGTATATCACATTTTCTCTATTTATGTTTGCAGTGTGAATGTTTGGATCTACTTATTTCTTACAATATTAGATGTTTCAGGGAGAAAAGATATCAAGGCCGAGTTTCGTGTAATGTCTTCAACTTTATCTAAAGAAATGGAGATGATGGAAACACAGTTGAAGCGATGGAAAGATGCAGCTCTTGAAGCTGTATCATTGCGTGAGAAAGCACATTCGCTAAGAGCGAAATTGAGTGGGAAGGTTATTCACACAAACTTCCTTTTCATTTTCTTTCTCACCTACTTTGTGATAGGTCTTTCACAGAAATTTATCCAGATAATTTGAGCGTGTGATGATCTTGTATAGTTACTTTTACATAATATTGTGGTTGGAAGCACAAGTCTTATAAGGTGTCTAAATTTTTGTTGTTAGTTTTTAAGAAATGTTTCACTCAAATGTCAGTGGTTTGGACAAAAGGCACATTAAATGTTAGATGCCAGTCCTGGGTGTGTTTGAGAGTCTAATGTTAGATGAGATATGGTCTGAAAACATATTTATAGTTGGTGGGAAGTCACTACTCATCACCTTACAAGCCGATTTTGTAAGGGTTGAGTTAAATTTGAAGAGTTACCTACTAAACTGGAATACATTTTGGAAACATTAAGGTTTATTGATTCCTTTGTTTTGAAGCAGACAAGCGAACACAATAGCCCTGGAAACAAATATGCTGAACAGGTTTTGGAAATAAAGTCTTCAAAAGCATTGGTAAGTCTACCTTGGTGTTTTTATTAGTAGGTATTTATTTCTTCAACGTCACTTTTGTACAACAAATAATAATAATTGCCATCGAGATTAAATCTTAAAGCATGACTCTGACTAAATCAGATTTGAATGTACTTGGTTCTTCAACGCCTCTTTTGTACAACAAATAATATTAATTGCCATTTTCCTCATTTGAGATTAAATCTTAGAGCATGTTTATGACTAAATCAGATTTGATTGCAACAATTTTCTTTTCCTTTGTTTTCTTGTGTTTTGCACGTGTATCTGCATGTATATTTTCCATGACTCTCAAACATTACATGCATTATGATTTTAGAGGCCTTCAAGATTGTCTATAATTTCAAACAACTCATTAATGCGTTTTGTTACAGATTTAAAAGTTACAGGAGGAGAATCAGGAGTTAGAATTTGTTCTGGATATATATGGCTTGGAGGATTATCAGAAAAGGTATGCTTATCTGAGGTTGTTTAGTAGTGGCAGAGTTTAGTCTACTTAATGTAATTATTGGAATCCGTTATTCTATGTTGTGTCTGAAATGATATACCAAATTAATTTGTTGGACCAAGTAATGCAAAAAAGCACTTGCAGGTGGCTGTTGTGCATGCCAAATTTTATGTTAGATGTTAATAAAACAACCTCTTTTTCTTTGCTACAAGATGTTAAATTTTCTTCTTCTCAACAGAATGTAGATAATGGTTTTTTATTTCCCTCTTTTTTCCACACAAAAATGGTCCATATCTAAATTTTTTTTTTCCTTTGTCGACATAGGTTTATTGATATCTTACCACTGAACTATGCTCAATGGGATCAAGTCATGTGTTTTAACTCATTATATAATAATACAAAATAGTCAAAATTACACGATTAGTCTCTTAACTTAATTTTAGGTAACACTTTCATCCTTTATCTTTTTTTTGTAACGATTTAGTCCTTTATATTATAAAATAACAACATAGTTATCCTTTTTTATGAAAAAATAATCAAAAACTCCAAAAAAAAAAAATCAAACTCATAGACAAACGCAAATCTTCATCATGCAAGTCTAGAAAATCAAATTTCGTTGAAAAAATCTCTTAAAAAATGATAAAATATTGTCATTTTATAACATTAAAGGACTAAATCGTGACAAACAAAGATAAAGGACGAAAGTGTTATCTAAAATTAAGTTAAGGAACTAATCGTGTAATTTTGCCTACAAAATATTATTGGATGCCTGTGTAAAACTTTTATAAATCAACGATATATATCAATTAATAAGATCCGAATAATTTGTTTACACTTTAAATCCTTTCTCTGCCGTTTCACTTTTTTTCCTACCCAACTTACCGTCAAATTGTTTTGGTTTCAAATCTTTACTTGATTGTTCCTTTTTAATTATTGTAAGGGCTCCAATTGTCCCATTTATATTATTGTCAAAAACTAAATTGTTTATTTTTAAATGAAAAATAAAAAATTATTAAACTGACCCTACACACAACAATTGTTGATGTGCTTCCCCGAAAAAAAAAATATTATTGATGTCCCTACTCCACATGTTGTGTCCAGGTATTTTTGTAAACATTTTTGTTCTAATATTTTTTTATAGGATTTGTGTTCTAATATTATTAAATTTTTTTTATTATTGAATATTCATAAAAAAGTTAATTGCAATTGACATAAATGGTTTGACATTTTATTTACACAAGTTTTGATATGGACATAAATTTAAAATTATAGTGTCTATGTTCGATATCTAATACATTTATAATAAAAATGAAGAAACTGAAAATTTTAAATTTGGAAAAAAAAAAAAAAAAAAATCCGCAGGAAAGAATACGAAGATCCGCAGATATTCCTGCGGAATTTCCAAGTAGGATGTATCACAAGTAGAACCGAAGGAAAAGTACATATTTCCTGCGGATTTTCCTTGGTAAAGTGTTCTGCAGGAAATTTCATTCTAAAGAAAATGGCAGCAAAATCCTTAGGAATTCCTGCGAAATAATTTCCGCAGTCAAAACGATAGATTCTAGTTTTGAGATGACCAAGGCTATTAAATCTAAAGAGGCTGAGGCAGAAACCTATATATCTGAAATCGATGTTTCTTTTCTTCACACTCAAACTATATAAACTGTTGTTAGTTGATAGGTTTGCTCTAACTGTCTTTTCATGTAATACGATTAAATGTTTTCCTGTAGACTATTGGCCAAGCATATGAAGATATGCAGACACAACACCAACATCTGTTTCAACAGTATGTCTTTTTATCACTAGTAGTTGTAAATGCTACCTGGTTGTCTTAACCATTTTTCCATGCCCAACTCCTGCATTGTCTAGACTTTTGCTAACCTGGTTGATGAAAAATTAATGCTTCATCTTTGTAACTAATATATTAATTGAACAACACAATGAAAAAGGGTCCAATATATTAAACATCACAAGGTTATTGTTAACGAGCTAAGGTTTCATAGAAAATAACAAACAAAGGTGACGGTTAGGGTTTTATAAGATTACAATGACATAACATAATAAAGGATACAAACAAATATATGGTAAAACCTAATCTACTAGACTACTATCTTAAAACCCTAAGTGTCCTAGAATAGGCCCAATAACTTATTAACTTATTATCGAACACTAACTATTACATGAGTGATGACTCAGTTTTATATTTTAACAAAGCAAACATCACTGATCTGTCCAAAGGTTGTTCCACATGCAGAACATTTGCGGTGACAGAGTTCAAGATTTCTTTGTATACATGGATTGCAGAGAAAATGATAGCACTTAACCATCACAACCTGTCAAATACCATATTAAACTCTTAGATAATGCTGTTGCAACAAGTTTTAGTTAGCCTTCTTCAAAAGATATGCCTCAAAATACTCAATTAATTTGCCAAATTAGTTTTCTAGTTTATCCATTTTAAAACAATCATGATACAAAAGTCAACAAGTGTTCATTTTGGAAAATAGCTTAAATGAGCACTAATATTCAATAAACTCTATTAGGGAGCATAATTTAGCTCTTGTTTCTAAGCTACGATGAATACAACATTTAAATAGGTCATAAGTTATTTTTAAGAATGCATCCAAATACAAATACAAAAAAAAATAAAATTGCTTAAGATGCGAGGTAAGTTAAAATAAACTCTTTCAAACGCTTTGAAGTTAATTTGACTACCATGATAGTAACACTTGTAGTTAGATAAGTTGGCATGTTTTTTCCTCCTTTGGACGGTCAGAACAGACAGTACATTTGATCATGTTTTTGCAAACTCTAATTTATTCTTCAAATTGTTGTATTGTAGTGTCTTTGGCTTTAGAATTCATCTGAACAATTTGGTTATTCACTTCCATTAGTTCTTCCTCAAGCTTCTTCCGTGAACTCCTGCACGACATAATTGGATGAGTATGTTTGAGCCGATTGAGGGGCATTTCATATGAGATAATCATTTTCCAAAATCAACGATTTCATGAGTGCATAATACTAACACAGATCTCATGTAGGGAAAATTCTGCACCAAACTTTCCAGAATCGAGACACAGAACAACACATAGCGTACTCGCACTATAACACTTGCATTTCACCTAGTGAGTAAATAGATATCTCTCAAAAGATTGATCAGATTGATATTGTGCCTACAAAAATATGCCATCTTAAAATCTACATGTTTAACCAAAATCTACAAGTTTCCACAATGGGAAAGTAAGCCGACACCAGGATTGAACCATATACCAACTACAAAGGCTCCTCAGCTCTAAGACTATTATTGATCCCCCCCAGTTTACACAAACTTATGGAGACTATAGGAACATCATTAGAATTAAAACTGTATAAACACACTAAACCTCACTTAGTGGAGGGTAGTTTGATCCCTAATGTGTTTAAAAATCTGTTCCGGATCCAGACTTGATTGTGACTAAGAGAGAAAAATACCTTTCACTATCCAATTCTTTTTCAAAAGCTTCCACATCTTTCTGAATTTGGTCGTACTCTTTCTCTGTAGCTGAAGCAACAGACTTGAGCAACTTCAACTCCTTCTTAGCATCTGCCAATTCCCACATGGCAAACTCTTAAGGCAGTTGCAAGGTGTTTTTCATCTTGAGTACATTTAGCAGCTTCTCATAAAATGCGTTCGATCTGCTCAGTTCAAATAATTATTTAAAACATTGAGTAGGGAACCGTTTAGCAAAATAAGATATATTAGTAGGGGGGCTAAGTAGCAGGGGAAATAGTACATGTTCTTCACTATTTGCAATCTTCTTATTTGAATTTTCAATCAAATAATTAATCTGTTGAAGTTGATCAACTAAGGCTTGCTTTTCAGACAGTAAAGTGCTATGTAATTGTTTTGCCTTCACGCTTTCTGATACTAGCTGCATAAAGTTTGAAATATGATGAAAACAAGGTCTCACCAACACCAAATGGAATTATTTATGCAAAGAGAAGTATAAATTATACTAGCTGCATAAAGTGCAAGTGTTATAGTGCGAGTACGCTATGTCTTGTTCTGTGTCTGGATTCTGGAAAGTTTGGTGCAGAATTTTCCCTACATGAGATCTGTGTTAGTATTATCCACTCATAAAATGGTTGATTTTTGAAAATGATTATCTCATATGAAATTCCCTCTCAATCGGCTCAAACATACTCATCCTATTATGTCGTGCAGAAGTTCACGGAAGAAGCTTGAGGAAGAACTAATGGAAGTGAATAACCAAATTGCTCAGCTGAATTCTAAAGCCAAAGACACTATAGTACAACAACTTGAAGAAGAAATTAGAGTTTGCAAAAACATGATCAAGTGTACTGTCTGTGTTGATTGTCCAAAAGAGATAAAAATAGTCCAATTTATCTAACTACAAGTCTTACTATCGAAGTAGTCAAATTAACTTGAGAGCGTTTGAAAGAGCTTATTTTAACTTACCTCACATCTTAAGCTGTTTTATTTTTTGTATTTGTATTTGGATGCATTCTTAAAAATAACTTATGACCTATTCAAATGTTGTTTTCATCGTAGCTTACAAACAAGAGCTAAATTATGCTCCCTAGTATAGTTTATTGAATATTAGTGCTCAATTAAGCTATATTCCCAAATGAACACTTGTTGTCTTTTGTATCATGATTGTTTTAAAATGGATAAACTACAAAACTAATTTGGCATATTTTTATTGGAATACCATTTTATGTAGACTATTCTTTTTGAATTTTGAAGAAGGCTAACTAAAACTTGTTGCAACAGGATTATCGAAGAGTTTAATATGGTATTTGACAGGTTGTGATTGTGAAGTGCTATCATTTGTTCTGCAATCCATGTATACAAAGAAATCTTCAACTCCGTCACCGCAAATGTCCTGCTTGTGGAACAGCCTTTGGACAGAATGATGTTCGCTTTGTTAAACTATAAGACCGAGTCATCACTCATGTAATGGTAACTGTTCGATAATAAGAATTTGTTTGTAACCTTTGATGTTATGTCATTGTAATCTTATGAAACCCTAACCATCACCTTTGTTATTTTCTATGAAACCTTGTGCTGTTTAATGTATTGGACCCTTTTTCATGGTTGTTTGTACCATCGATTCACTTTCACGTAGCATGGTTTTACCTCCTACAACAAAATAGTTTAACTTTCAGAAACATTATTTGAAAATAATATGGGACAACAAAATTTGAAAACATTTTGAATGATTGAAGTCGTTCACATGCGTGGTGAAGACTTTTCAATTAGTGGTTAATGGATATATCAAGATTGAATAACTCATTAACCATCATTAAATTAACACGGATTTGAACATTATTCACATGAAGAGTATTTGAAATGTGAGATCCAACTTTTATGTTTCAAAACATTTTGAGGAAAAGACTCTTTATCAAACAGTTGCAAAGGTTTTCAAGACCAATGCATGTTTATGTCTCAAAACCATTTAAGGAAGAGAAACTTTATCAAACAGTTGCAAAGGTTTTCAAGACCAATGCAAATTTTTTCAAGATCAAGCCTATTTTCAATTAGGGTTTTTTTATCATATGTAAATTTGTACATGTTAAGAAATTTAAAATGGTAAATTTGTCTTGAAACTTGTGCATTTTACGTTAAATATATAACTTTTTGATTTATAACTGGTGTTTTTCAATAAAAAGTTACTATTTTTAGTTGCTTTAACATGCGCAATATTGCACATGTTGGACAAACCGTTTAATTATTATAACACTATAGAAAATCACATACTATATCCCTTTTTGTTTCGGCAGGACCGCTCTCACTCATGATTTAAATGTTTTATTTAAATTTAAACAATTCAATAATGTTAAGTTCTAACTTCACAACTTTAAGCTTTTAGGATATATAGTGTGTTCTTTACTACATTGAAATTATAAGGTAGGTTTCTGAATTGGGGATTTTTTATTTTATTGAGTGTTGTGGAAGAAACAATGATTTTGGTGATGAATTGTGGGAATTTGAACAAAGTTTAAGTGATTATGTTGCATTTTGGCAAATTGTGCTCACTTTCCCCATCTATTTGAAGTTAAGATAATTTTCCTTGTAGCAGTCATGATTTTAGAACCATTCATTAGATATAGTATGATGTATGTGGCAGATATGACCAGTTAATCTTGTGTTCACTTTGCAGCGCACCAAACACCACAGTAGTTGTACTCAGTGGAAGTGCTAGAATGTTGTAGATGATGTAAATTTTTGCACATTACTTGTTATTTGAGCTTGAATCAGCTGAGACCAAAATGTAAGCATGTTATTTGAGCAAAGACAGGTTGTTTGGTCCAACCTTCGGCAAGTCATCGGCAACCCTATTCGCCTCACGGTTACCATGTACTAAGGAAGCCTTCAATACTATTTGCCAAGTCACTCATCCTTCCATGTTCAATCCTTCTTTCGTCAAGTCACTCAGTCAATATTATTTTGATTTGGTCGAAATACAGCTTGCATAGACTGCACTATATACATCAGTAGCACCAATATACATCAAGAAATACACCACTTTCTTGCTAAGCGAAATAAAAGCAAAGCAACACATCAAGCACAGGACCAATCTATTCCTTATCAAAAAATTAAATAAATCTTTTAAAACAAATAAAATAATTTCATATCTCATGTTATAACCCTATCTATAACTAGACTTTCTACCGTGTATACATCAAAAATGTAGCATGCAAAAACAAAATGACATATTACATACCCAGCTTAAAATCTTAATGTTATAATAATAAGAAATACAATTATATTTGAAGTTTTTCATGTCTACACATTGCGGAAAGTTTCTTTGAAAACTACATCCTCATCTATTAGCAGAATTTTCAGACCATCCTTGATGTAACTCTTAATATTGTAACACACTCCTTCCGGTCTCATTTATAAGTAAATTTTAACTTTTTAGATTCATTTAATAAATGATGTATGTGGTGTAGGAGTATTAACTTAATTAGCTTTGACAAAATCAAATAATGATGCCTGTAATAATATCAGTAAATGGAAATCATATCTCATAGTAATTAGCCAATTAGTATAGTTGACTGTTCCATGATTTCAGCAAAGTTCATCATTGTATTCCATGTATATATGGCTACACAAATGTAAATATATTTAATTGACTTGAATACAAAAATTAATAGAAACGTATTCTTCTATATGGTATCATCTGAGCCTTTTGCCTAACCGCAATATTTTCCTTTACAATCCAAAATGGCCACTACCCCATCTTCAACCTCCACTCTCTCACAATCTGTTTCTAGCACCACAAAAGATCTCGTGGAACTCAACACCAACACCCAACTTCCTATCAAACTGAATTCAAAAAACTATCCTGCATGGCACCGCCAAATTAATTCCCTCCTTGTAGCTCGCAATCTTGATGGCTACATCACTGGTGAAACTCCTTGCCCTTCTCCAACAATCAAAAATACCAATGATGGTAGTGAAACCGACAATCCTGAATTTAATTTTTGGATTCGTCAAGACAAATATCTTTACATCGCTTTACTTGGCTCTTGCGATGAAGAAGCTCGTGCTGTAATGTCTGCTGCACCAACAGCACGCGATGCTTGGCTAATTTTGGAGCGTGCATTTGCCACCCGTTCTCGTTCCCGCGTTATGTCACTAAAAGAACGCTTGAACTCAATCAGAAAAGGATCCACTACTGTTGCTGCGTACATGCAGACTATTCGCTCCATCTCAGACGAATTGTCTTTGATTGGCCATCCTGTTGATGACATTGATCTTGTCATACATGCTCTAAATGGTTTGGATCCATCATTTAGGGAGTTTACTGCATCAATTCGAACTCGTGACAGTCCAATTCCGTTTGATGCACTTTATGTCAAACTCATTGATTATGAAATGTATGTGAAGAGGGATGAACTCATGAACCCTCACACTCCTGTCACGGCTAACTATGCTAACCGTGGACGTTCCAATCACCACAATAGAGGTCGCAGTCAACCTCATCATGCTCCATCGAATCAGCATGGTCGTCGCTCAAATGTCATATGTCAGCTTTGCTCCAAAAAGGGGCATAGTGCTCAAACTTGCCACAAATTTACAAAAAGACAGCCATCTCAACCAGCAACATATGCAGCCCAAGCTACAATTCCACCACCGGAATGGCTCTTCGACTCTGGTTCCTCGCATCACATTACCAATGATTTACAAAATCTCTCATTACATAGTAACTACAATGGTAATGATCATCTTCATGTTGCCAACGGTATGTCTCTTCCTATTACACATGTTGGTTCTACGACCCTTAATTCATCTAAACCTAACCGTAACCTTGTCCTTAATAATGTTTTGTATGCTCCTGGTGTTACCCAAAATCTTGTATCAGTCTCTCAATTATGCAACACTGACAATGTCTCTATTGAATTTTTCCCTTCTTTCTTTAAGGTAAAAGATTTGACCACGGGGGTGTGTCTCCTTCAAGGTCCGAATGATTCCAATGTCTACAAGTTACCAACATCCACATCTCCTCGTGTCTATTCCGCTGCTTCCACTTCCTCTCTGTGTTGGCATAATCGACTTGGTCATCCATCAATCCAAATTTTCCATCACATTCTCAAATCAAATAATGTTCATGTCAAAGTTTCTTTCAATAACTGCAACCATTGTATGGCCAATAAGAGCCATAAGTTGCCTTTTCATTTATCTACTATTTCTAGTTCCAGTCCATTAGAAGTTATTTATTCAGATGTTTGGGGACCCTCCCCCTTTGTTTCCATTGATAACTTCAAATACTATGTTATTTTTATTGATCACTTTTCTAAATATGTGTGGTTGTATCCTTTAAAATTCAAGTCCGATGTGTCAACTATCTTTCCAATTTTCAAAAACCTTGTGGAAAATCAGTTTAATTGTAAAATTAAAAGTTTCTACTCTGATAATGGTGGAGAATTCATTAAACTCAAGTCATATTTTCAAAATACTGGAATTCAACACTTAACCACTCCGCCTCACACACCACAACATAATGGATTGTGTGAACGGAAACATCGTCATTTACTTGAAACCACAAGGTGCTTACTTCATCAAGCTTCCCTTCCACCTATGTTTTGGTCCTTTGCAGCCCAAACCGCTGCATATCTCATTAATCGTCTTCCGACACCTACTCTAAAAATGCGTTCACCATTCTTCACTCTATTTCAAACTAAACCCAATTACAACAAACTTCGGTCTTTTGGGTGTCTTTGTTTTCCTTGGCTAAAGCCGTATACTTCACATAAATTGGAACTACGGTCTGAACCTTGTGTATTTCTCGGTTATAGTTTGTCTCAAAGTGCATACATTTGTTATAATTGTAAAACCAATAAATTTTACAATTCTAGACATGTCCAATTCACACACCAAATAATCATTTGTTATTATTTTCAAATAAACACTTTTGCAAAAGTTTGAAGTGACTTTAAATATTAATAAGTCTTTCAAACTCAATAATTGTATGTAACCTTTTGTCACAACAAAACAAATAGAAATTATTTCATATATAATAACTTTTCTTCATCCCCTTCACCGTTTTATTAGAAACTTATTGAAGTGGCACAAGAAAATAATCTATAATATTCATAAAAAATAAAAAAATTAAAGTATGTTAAGATATTTTAAATACGCTATCTTATGAACAAGCACCCCACTCAAAAGTGTTTAGTGTTTTTGAGAGGTAATGCCATTTTTTTCTTTGGGAGAATGAGTGATACTAATTAGTTAGAAGGATAAATGCTAAAATTCATACAATTTATTTTGTTTTATCTCTAATATATTTCTATATATATATTTTCTTTGAAAAATATTTATTGAGACAACAATTATTATTTTTATGGGGGAAAATAAAAGTTATTAGATATTTTTCCAGAACTATTTTTCTTCTCTTCAGGTTTTTTTTCTTTTCGCAGAGGCAACAAACCTATACCATTGTAAATTAATGCATACCACTACATTGGATTGATTGGGGTAACTTTTTCATTGTTTATTATTTATCTTTTGGTATCAACTTTTTCATTGTTTAGTTATGAGAAAGAATATTCCGATTTGTTCAATGTTCACACAAAACACTGTATTTGATTGAATAATATATGTAAACTACAAATTATATCCTTTTTTTACCCAAAAAAACTCATTTCATTTTTAGTAGTAGTGGTTGTCTACACAACACAAAAATGAATACAAACACGATTAGAGTTTGTAGCATTGGCTTGATTCATATTTGATTGATTAATGTTGTAGCCTAAACTTTAACTCAAACCTAAATTTAGAGCGCAACATTCATGATTTTGTAACCTTCTACGGGTTAGGGCTTCTTAACCATGTGTCACTCCACATATTGATGGTTGATCCGTCTCCAATGCACTAACAAGATCCTGATTGACACCTTCGGATCAGGTTTTCCTGTTGCAGAAAAATCACACAGTTACACGTTATTTTAGATCTTAGCCATCAGTTTCAGATAGGTCGGATTATATTACATCTTCATAAAATCAGTACTAAACAATCTCTACCATTGAATTAAGATCGGACATCTAAAATTTATTAGAGTGTGTAGCTGTAATTATGTGCAATCAAAATTCTGACACATTCATATGCTTCTCCATGTACAACTTAGATTATGCCCTAACTTAACCTCCAAGGATGAAGCATTGGAGTTGGATAACAATTTCCAAACTTAGTCATTGAACATTGCTAGATATCTCATGAAATCTACCTAATTCCTCCTTTCACTTCTATAATACACTACCATTTTGTCCCCAACAATATGAATTTAGCATCCTTTGTAAAATATCCAAAAGAGCATGGGGAAGAAGATATAATCCTATTGCATAGACTAGAAGTTCTCAGATCACTTACTTCATGAGTACTCAGGGGCGGAGCCACCCCCAGCTAGCCTGGGCACTAGTTTAGTAGTAGTGCCAGATCAAGCAGAGAGCGCTTTCAAGGAACGCCCAGGCTCAGCTTCAACTTTCTTTGTAACAAGCCCAACCATTACTAGAACTTTTCGCTTTTCCTGCGGATTTACCTGCGCATTTTTGTGTAAATTCATTTAGGTTCCCAGGTAAGGTATATCCGCAGGAAATGTGCAATTATCCGCAGGAAGGAAGTAACATTATATGGGAAGTCTATAAAATTATCTGCAAAAAATGTGCAATTTTTGCCCAGACTCTATATAATTCCTGACTTCGCCGCTGTGAGTACTTCTTTTCCATCCCTTGGAAAAAATTTCCACGCCATGAATTTAGCTTCTTCCAAAAATATGTCCTTGAAGTAATTAAAATAATATGACTAATTAATCTTTCATGCATTTGATTTTAAAATAATTTTTATTTCTATTTTAATGTACCATTACTGGTTATTATCCTCGTTATTAAAATATTAAGAAATCATAGTATTTTTGTTTATTTTTTTGGTCGAAAACATCATAGTATAGTATATTAAATAGTAGTAAATCTGTCATCGTGAGCTTAACTCAGTTGGTATGGACAATATATAATATATGTAAGGTTCAAACCTCGGCCACCGCAAAAAAAAAAGTAGTAAATCTTGCCTCTAATTTATTTGACAATTGCTTTTCTCACATCCATTTTTTCTTAGAAACACATGGAAATAACTAAAAACACCCCAGTGGTAATTATCTATTACTGACTTATAACTAGAAATCCGGCGGTGATTAACTATCATTCATTTTTTTTTTGTCATTCCATGTGTTTTTAGGAAACAATGGATGTGAAAACAGCAATTGTCAATATCTTTTATGAAGTGGGTAGTGCAAAATTAGGCCGGGCTAGTCCAATACTTTATTGGACTCAAAAAGTGTAGTAATAATGAGGATTGCTTTTCTGGCCTCCCAATTTCTTCCAGGCCCCCCAAATATTTAGGTAGATAACTTTCGAAGGTTTTTTTTTTTTTAGTTTTAACACCTTTGATGGATAACTCCAGAATGACATTTTTCAGCATAAAGACATTGAAAGGGTCAGAAAAACACATGACTGAAAGTTAATTACTACATTAAAAACTTTTCAAAGAGTTAAATAGTTCAAACTTGGATCTCTTTGCTTGATGGAAGTGAACATTTTGAAGACGGAATTTTATTAGGAGGGGAAAATTGTAATACAAACCTTCTAAAGAATCCAAAAGTTACCATTTTCAATAAAACATTGGATTCTATAATATTAAAAAAAAAACAAGAAGTAATATTTTATTAAAATTTACTAAAATTAATAAAAATTTATATTTGATATTTTTTAAAGTCTTTCTTAGGTTTATTGAATGGAACCCTTCATTTTGATACTTTACATTTAAAAAGTCCTCATTTAAAAGTTTGTTTTTTATTACGTAGACATGTTGATCCTCTGCATTTAAAAAGTCTTCATTTAACGTCTAACTGAAGATGCTAGACTCTAACAATATAGTGAATCAAAATGAAAATTTTATTTGAGAGAAATTTCCGCATTTAATAAACAAACAGATGATTTTTTTTTTTTAGGGAAAACAAACACATGAATAAAAATTATTTTTAGTAGGAGAACCTAAAAGAAACTCAAAATAATTCATTTTAAAAAGTCCTATACTACTATTGGATTCATCATTTACATCATGTCAGAATGCAAGTGCTGTACAATACATTTTTCTTCTCGGAAAACATTTAATTGGATAGGACACAGAAAAAATTACATAAAAGTTTAAAGAAGGATGCTGAATTCCTTTAAATGGTATTCATATGTGAAGGTCTCATAATTACTTATGGTACGGACTTCAGTAACTGACTTCAGTATTGTTCAACAAGTTTTGGAAAATACATCTTCCTACTGCTACACATATTTGTAAAAAAAACAATTATCACAAAATGAATGACATTTTCAATTGTCAATGTAATATGAATTATTATTTTAGTGCCAAAATGAAGTGTGAGTTATGCTTTAAGGTTCTTGACTTGTTTTATATTAAAATGAAAAAAGGCTTTGTGTCATGTTTTATACAGGAAAACTAGTTCACATCTAATTATGTACTAATCTTGTTCTTGTCTTGTGAAGGTGATGCACACTCCTTAATTGTGACTTCACATTATGGGTCTTTACCAACATAACCTACATTATGGTCTCTAACGTTTAGTAGGCTGCTTTCCTTTTTTTCCTCCTTTTAGTGCTATTTACATTTCTAAGTGAGTTCTAAGATCCAAAATCACTAACTTTCCTGAAAAGAGGAGAAAACAAACTGGATGTTTGTTGTAGATGTTGACTTAATTGCTGGCTCATGACTTGGTTTCAGGATGAGATATGGCTCCTTACATTGAGGAAATTAATTCCCAACATTTCTCTTACTTCATTGTAAGTAGAAAAAAACCTACCGCTTATATTTGTTTTAAAATAAGGCTTTTTTGCCACACCATAGAGCCAACTTTGTTTGTGCTTATGGTGTGTATTTTCCTTTACTCTAGTGTTCCACTTATGAAAAAAATAATATAAATTTTTAAGTTCGAAAGACATTTTACACATAAGTGCAAAACTTTAGGGGGGTATTTGCAAAATGTCATGTTCACTAATATAAAATTTGATGGAGGAGGTAAATTGATTAATGTTGTGAAATTTCAGGGGGGTGATTGAAGTTTTGTTAATTTCAGGAGGTAATTGACGAAACTTACAATTTTATGGGGTAATTGTCTATTTACTCCTCTATATTTATAGTAATGGTGAATACATTATTCTTATAAAATATATTAGTGTATTCACCATCACTTCTTCTATCTTAAATATGTGTCATTCTATTTTTCTACATTTTTTATTTCTACATTATTCTTGATCTATATAAAATAGTTAAATGATCCGGTCCTTATAAAGGGAGGGAGTATTGAAGTTGATAAATGCAAGAAACACTTTTTTTTTAATATTTTCTCTAACACTCATTCTTTAATTAGGTGAAACTTTTGTACGTCTCACTTTTTTTATGTGAGGTCCATTTTCAATATGCGGTACCCATGTGAATTTCACTCAATAAAAGAATGAGTGTTAAAAAAAGTATTAGAAAGAGAATATCTATAACACTCCTCATTGAAGTTTTATGAGTCACCCTCGGCATTGACCATATGCAACAGGACCCTAGCGTCCTGATCATTCATTAATATACTTTCATTAGTCTAAAAATAAATTAAATGCTACATTTTTAAAACCGAAAATATTTATGTCGACCATCACACCATAAGTTAAATTCATACAGCAGCATTTACTATGTCTTGTGACTCTCTTCTCCTAATTGTGGAGAAAGATTGTTTTACACCACAAAAATTTGCAATGGAATACTTGTTTTTAAACTAGTTGAATACATGCAGAAAGATACTTATAAGGTTGAAGACGAAATGTATACGTGTCTATCTTTGCTAGGTGTCAACGATCATATTTGTTCTCTTCTCGAAACGTTCAACATAAGAGTTTTCAAAATAAAGACTAAACAACGATATACAACTAATCTTTTAAAATAGCACCAAACTCAAATAGAATAATAGAAGAAGACTGAACTATCTTACAAGAATCTATGTTAGGGGAACCATGTCAAATTAATAAGTCATTTTGCCCACCAATGTTTGATACACATGATACAATCTTTTTTTATGTTCTAAATTAAGTCATTTTGTCAATTTACAAAAATTAAGAAATCTTAAAAATAACTTTATAAAATTATACTTCATTAATTATTTGGACTCAAGTCGTTAATTATTTCTCATGACCGACCTCTAGATTATTATGATCTCTTTTCTTAAAAATCTGAGCCGAAAGGTTAACAACAAAAAAGAATAAGAGTATAATAAACAGATATACATTAATATTTCATTGATATCGTGAAACCACATAAAATGAGATAAATTATTTTAAATAGAATGACATATATTATAAGATAGAAGAAGTATTTTAAGTGCCATGCACAATCACTAAACAATATGGCAAATTCTATGGTACACCTAAATATTTGAGTGTACCGGTACACCAAATTGTTAAATTATTAATCAAATGAGTTGTTTTTTTTAAAGAAATCTATCATTGACAATTATAAAAATTAAGTTTTATTTATCAAAAGCGTCGATGAAATAAAATTTAATTTTTTTGAATTTTTATTACTCATAATAAAGATTATTGATTATTTTTTATGAGAAAATGTTAAAAATTTAATCTAATTCTTATAAACAATGAAATTATGTTTTTTTTCTTATGAAATTATGTTTTTCTAAAGGATAACCTTGACAAATAGCTCTTTACTTCGTAAAATGATCGTTAATTTATCAATTTATGAAGCAAGGAGTACCAGTACACCTCAATTTGTGAGGTGTACCGTAGAAGTTCCCAAACAATATATATGCTAACGATAAGTTTTGTTTTCCTCAAATGGTTTTTGTTTTGCAATGGGTTCCATTGTTTCATGATAATACTACAACAAAAATAATCAAATGTGTTCCTCTTAGTTGACATCGATTATATAGATGAAATTATTGCATAATGTTCAATCAAAAATTATATTTCGATCTAACTCGTTAATCTTTAAATATTTTCTAAAGTGTTTTTAAGTCTTCCTCTATATCCGTAAAAGAAAAAAAATTCTCGTTTGGTTTCTCTAGATCTTTCTTAATTATTATATGATAAATAATTTATGTGTGTGCGCCCGCCCCACCCCACCACCACACACACATTTGCTTCCCCACCCCACCACCACCACACACATTTGTTTCCCTTAGAAAAACTACCCAATCTCTGCCACCACAAACGTTTTCAAACATGATAAAATAGATATAGAAACACATAACCATTTTGCCTTTTTTTCTGAAGAGAAAACCATTTTGCCTTTTGTTATGTAAATTACATTCAATAAATTTCATCTAATGGTTCCTTACAATTAATAAGCATACATGGTTTGTCGTAGTCACGGTGATTCCATACCCATGTGCTTCCATAATAACCTAAAATAAATGAACATTGACAAATCCTCATGGATTGAAAGAAATTAAAAATGGCAAAGTAGATGAGCTGTTTCTCATGTCATGTGGCCAAAATTTCACCACATCTACAGTTTTTGACCCCATCGTGCATGGTATTTTCATTTGATGAAGAATCAACAGTTATAACAAAAGACTTTTATATGCGTGTGTAAACCTTCCACCAAACAGCACAGCCAAAATGACAATCAATTTGTAAAGCGTAGCTCAACTGGTAATGTCGAAATTGTAAGGTTAGATACTTTTGCCCATGCTTAAACTCAGACGGTGTAGTTATGTGTGCGTTTCAGTGGTGTTTACCACTTCTACTAAAAGAAAATATGAGAAACAAATTCATCACACAAAAAGGAAAAATGCCAACAAAGATCATGTGGTAATGAAATAATCAATCTCTTCAAAGATCATTTGGAAGGAATTGAATTTTGCTACAATTTGTTACATGTCTTCTCTAGAATTGGAGAGATTTGATCCTACAAAAAGAGACTACAAATTATAATCATTAATTCGTAGTTGCTATTTTTTTAGAATTTTATTTTAAGTAAATGAGTTTTTCTAACATGTGCAATGTTGCACATGTTAAAGCAACTGAAATAAACAAGTTTTTATTGAAAACCAACAATTAATTATTAAAAAGTTATATATTTAATACAAAATATACAAGTTTCAATGTAAAGTTACCATTTTAAACTTCTTCACATGTGCAAATTTGCACATGATAGAAAAAACCCTAAGTAAATTAGTGGAGAATCAAGGGTTTGAACTTCAATCTCTATACATTACAATACATTGTCTAGACCAGCTGATTGATGCAATATAGTGTTGGTTCTCCATTTTTTTTTTTTAAGAAGAGTGGTGGTTCTCAAATTAATTAAAGGAAAATGTTAACGTGTGTCCTTATGACATATAATAAGGAATCCAATATGAAAAGAAATTCTTAAAATTACGCATTCAATTTCTTAAACATTTAAAAGTTATTTTCTTAAATTTAAAAATTATACTTTTAGTTTCAATAACATGTATCCTAAGGATACATGTTAACAGCCCTAAATGCAATGCTAACATGTGCCCTAAAGATAATGCTAACATGTGATTTTATTTAAATTTAGAAAATGCTAATAAGTGTTCTAAGGCATTGTTTAAACGTCCAAAAGTAATAACTTTTATATTAAAAATTGTGTTGTTATGATTTTAATATGTGTTTGATTTATATTTTTAAGAGAATTTTTTTTTTTTTATGATTTTCTTAAACAATATTTTTAGAACACAGGTTAACAATACTCTTTAAATTTTATCACATTTTTATATCCAAGTACAATCAACTTTATTGCGCTATAAATCAAACCAAGTCCATGTGGATATTGGAGCAAATTAATTGCTACCGGTCATGTGAATGGAGCAACCATTATTAGCTGCTATCACTCTTTACTTACTCTTTTGTGGTCACCACCAAGAAGACTTGATATGAGTCCTCTTCTTCTTGTGCAAGTTTGACTTCATCTTCACTTAATTTGCTATATATAGAACTCATCACAAAAATAACCCCACTTTTGATATTACTCAAAATAACCCCACCTTTCTACCTCTCGAGACCCACTTGAACCACCCTATATACGCTTAAGTTTTGGCAGAGTTCATGCCTAAGTATATTGGCTGAAACCTAAAGTTTCATTTTACTCAATTAATTAGGGTTTAAAAAGTTAGAATGATACAATGGTGGTCATGATCAATTTATAAACACTTGACACGACCATACCGACCATAGGTTAATTTACGTACATACTTGATCGTCTTATCAAACCTCTACGAGTTTGGTAACGATTGAGTCATATTACTTTAAACCATATCATTTTATGAAAACTGATGATGGATTCACTTCTTACGATTCCATTCAACTATATATTGAAATAATATTGAAATGCGTTTACTACATTATTTTCTACATCCATCAATAATCAAATAGGCATTCAATGATACGTTCAAATACAATTGAGCAAATACTTTTTTTCTAAATTATTGTAATTAATTAAGATATTTGACTTTCACTAGGTGGTTCATATTGAAAAAAATCCACATAAATTAAAGATAAAGTTTGATTATAGTTTATAAAGAGTATCATCAATCACACATAAATTAAAGATATTTTATAAAGTGTACGTGACATCCTTCGCCTTACAAGTAGTATAAAAACCAAATACCTCAGTGATGAGTCAATAAATTAGTGTTTTTAATATATTATATGAGTCTATTTTATTTAGATTTTATTTTCTTTTATTTCCTTTTCTAGAACTGTTTTACTTCAATTGCAAGTTATTTAATTTCAGGAACAAATATTCTAAAGATTGAGTCTTGGAGCAAAAGAAAGGAGATTTGGAGCTGGGATAAAAATACGAAGATTGAATGCAAAAATATGAAGCCCCCAAGTCAGAAGCTTGGCACGGCCCGTGTCACCAGCCACACGGTCGAGCCAACACCCCAGAGTCCCTTTTGCTGTTTTTTGCTTCTTGAACAAGCCGCCTGTTAGTTTATTTTTGACCTAAAGCCAGTAGTTTCTTGTGCAACACTTTAGTGATTTATTTCTTAGAGCTTAAGTCATTGTTAGACTATAAATAGAGCAGCCATCAAGCTTGTAGAATCATCTTTTGTGCTGGAAAATAATAAGTGACAATTGTTTCTTTGAATAAAAGTTCACCTTTATTTTATTGTTATGTTCTTCTTCTTCTTCTTCTTCTCATCTACGTCTACAATGAACGTGAGTGAGTAGAGTCTTCTTGTCTTGGGATTGTTGGATGAGTCTAATGACCTAATCCCTATCAAACCAAGCCTCGAACCCTAATTTTATGTAAATCTATTTTCTAATCTAATTTCACCGTTTTTATAATGAATTAAC
>Ga0228710_1001481_pt1 | contig 35313 bp, 17 predicted proteins | sample MedpolnodulmetaG_FD_177995 | JGI IMG/M metagenome (GOLD analysis project Ga0228710, IMG submission 177995) | Root nodule microbial communities from Medicago polymorpha collected in Santa Monica, California, United States - pink nodules | ecosystem: Host-associated > Plants > Roots > Nodule... | reverse complement strand
TTTTTTTTTCTCTTCCTAAAACCATGCTTCTTTTCAGAGGTTCATTGATGTTTAGAGCTACACGTATACACATATACATACGATGTGGCCCATAGCAATTGTTCTCGTCATATTTGACAAAATCTCCCATATGACAGTCAATTAGCATGCATGCCAAAAAATTCTTTCATATAATTGTGCGGCAATTTAAAGATCTGAAGCCACACTTCGGCCCAATTGAAAAGGACATCGGAGACAACTGCCCTAATTATATCCAACTTTTTGAGCACCAACATGAAGCCATCAAAGGTCCATGACCTGTTCTACTGAATTATTTCCATATCCCACTCATGATAGAACTGGAATAGGAATCTGTTTTCACCAGCTTGAGTAATAGTGACACCCTAAGGAGGGCGATCGATTGATGAAAGTCTTTCCTCCATAAATTGAAAACAGATTGAATTATTAGTTAAAAGTAGTAGTGATATTGATCACCATCCTATGAAAGACTTGCATCCTATAAACCACGCAAAGTTAAAAGAGTACCAATCGCAGGTATAAATTCTTCTTTGATAGGGTTTAACATTACTCCTTTTACTACATGCATGTTTTAATGCTCATCTTTCTTTCCATCAATAAAATAGTACTTCTTTCTTGATCTTTTCTCTTGTTTGTTACTTTGCCATAAAAAAATATTGTTAATTAACTTTCACAGCATACAATATAACACTACTAAATAATTTTCACATCATCAGTATTGTCTTTTTCTCCCTTCCTCGGTGTAAGTTTTTCAAGTTCTTGTTCATGTGTTGTTTCTGCTGTAGATTTATATGTTGGTATTATTTACTCTAGTCTCTATTTAAGTATCTTGCAGGATTTATATTCAGTTTTATGAAAATGAGTGATTTTGAGATCACTTGTGCTGCTGAGGTGGAGCTTGTTAAAGATGTTGATCAAATTTCTACATTTAACCGTTTGGTCTATCAAAATTATATATAGTGAGTTTTTATTTTGTCTCTCGTAGCTACATGAATTCCAAAAAAAAATTTTGGCTACCTGAAGTATCTTCTTTGGTGTATCAAAATTAATTTAGTGAATTTTGAATCTCCTTGAATTTGCAAGGATCAATCAGTTTCGTTCTCTAATTTGTCAAAATATCAAATTAGTCCCTAAATTTAATAGACGTCTATCAAATCCATCCCTCCGTTTAATCTCTCCGTTAGTGAGGTTGATGTGTCAATCTGCATGTTGTGCTATGATGTCCATGTGTCATTCAATCATCCACGTGTACAAGGACCATTTTGATGGAAACGTTACAAATTTTACTTTTAACTTTTCACTTTCAATTTTTTCTGTTTTTCCTCTTTTACCCCTCTTTTACCTTTCATCCTCACATTTCATTCATAAAAAATCAAACCAGTCTCTGACTCTTCTCCTTCCTGTTAAAACCTTCACCATCTTCATCTCTCCAAAATCGTCATCATCTTCATCGATACGTTGGAAAAGATGCCATTTTGAAGGAAGATTTTGTCGTTTGTTAAGGTAACGTCGTTGCAGTTCTTTTTCCATTCTCTCATGTTCGTTTTCTCCTTTTTTCTGACCGTTTTTTTATACTTTCTTCTTCATTTTTTATCAATTCGTTTTCATGTTTAAACTTTGTTTGATACTTGTTTTTTCTTTTTGTATGACTGTTGTGTTTTTGAGACCGTTTTTTTTATTATTCATTTTAGGGTTTTTCAATTTATGACTTAAAAATTTGATGTTTTTCTGGTTGGTTACTAAAATTGATGAACATGAGATAAGTAGTGAAGGAAATTATTGGTTGATTAAAACAGCTGGTAAAAAGGGTATATTTCCTATGCTAGTGAATTCTTATTTGCATTTTGTTGTTGTTTTGTTTGTGATTATAACTAATGTTGCCAAAATCCGAACGATGGAAGAAAATATCATGCTAATCCTGCTTCACGGTGGGGGTTTAGAGCGAGATGAGTATCAGAGGCTACAATGTGTTCTTTACTTTTTTACTTTGTTTAGAACATATATGCATCAAGGATCAAATTGACATCTATTTATATACTTCAAGGACTTATTTGATTGTATTTTCATATAATGTATGGATCAATTTGATAGTTGGTCAAATAATTCAAGGACTAATTTGATGGTAATATTATGGCAGAAAGGTTACATTCATTCATCTTCAAGCTCTTTTCATTAGAACATTACACACCATTCTGACATCACAAAATAATGGTTAACCAAACCTTTGGCAGAGGGCAGACATAGAAAGGCCTTCCTGGGTTTTTTACAGTATTGACTTTTCTTAAAGCACAAATTCTTGGACACCAACATTCAAGCACTCTCACATCACCATTAAACATAGAGCTTGAAGATGAAGTTCGACTTTGATAACTTTCTTTCCTCATACGCCCACCATCCGTCATTTCGGATTCAATATGAACAATTTTGCTTGAATAAATTTTGGAGATTTTGGATTTCGGATTCAATCAAAAAAATTAGGGTTTGAAGTTTTTAGAATTGGGGAAGAACGTTGACATAAATTAATGGAAGAAATTTTGGGGATTTTGGACTGTAGATTACAGATTGTAAAATTAGGGTCCCAATTTTATAGATTCAGGAAAGAAAGAGCCGTTGTATAAAGGCCATGAACATGCCAAGGATTTTTTGCAATTCAATCATTTTCGTCCTTGGAAATTTTGTCACTTTCGGCCAAATTAGATGTGAGAGGTTAACGACCCACGTCAGCACCGTTAACACCCCAACTTGACGGAGGGATTAAATTGATTGACATTTAACAAATTCAGACACTATTTAGATATTTCGATAAATTGGGGGACGAATTTGATTGATCCTTGCAAATTCAAAGATGAAATTAATGATTCACTCATTTTTCTTTTGTTCTCGAGTGACTTTTAGTGGGTCCCACTTGGTCACATGTGACTTTAAGAACAATTGCATATTATTACTCCAATGCCAAAATTATTGTTGTGGTTTTAACTAATTTTTTTATTCAATTTAAAATGTTAATATATATATATATATATATATATATATATATATTGTTATCTGTGCCAATTAATCGTTGGCCACTCCACAATTATTGTTGTGTTCTTAACTAATTTCGTAATGTTTTGGCTAAACTGTATTTTTCGTCCTTTAAATTTTAAAATGTTGTGATTTTGGCCCTATTCGAAGACGCCACGTATCTCAAAACAGGAGATCAAAATTGCAACTTTTTGTAAAGTTAAAGGATCAAAAGAGCTTAATTCCCTAAAGATAGAGGGTTAAAAGAGCCTATTTCCATAAAGTTGGAGGTCAAAAGAGCATATTTCCCTAAAGATAGATGGGCAAAAAAATTCATTTTTTTAATAGAGGGCTAAAATCGCTACATTTTGAAACTTAGGGGTCGAAAAGTGCAGTTTAACCTAATGTTTTTGAACCTGGATGCCTCACCAAATTGTGTAATTTGTAGTGTAATGGTGTACCTATGGTGTGACGTAAGGTCTTCTCTTGGCTTGATTTGAATTTCATCGTCCAAATAATTATTTTGTGTATTGGAAGTGTTGGAGTGATAGAGAGAAAGAAATGGAGAATCCCTAATAATAAGTTTAAGGATCTTGATGACATTGTGGAAGAAATTAAGCTACTCTTTTGACATTGGTCTTCGAGTAGATTAAGGATTGCTTCGTGATTATTTTACTAGTGGTGTTGGAATACAAGAGAATATCTTGAGAGGTGATGGTTAGTGGTGTGGTGTTGTTCTTGGGCATTGGTGGTGTTCCATTTCTGTAGGTGATCCCTCTGTTTTTCGGTTGCTACAGGCTAGCTTTGGCTACCCTTAGATGGTTCTAGTGGAAAATAAAAAATCTCTTAGCAGACACTGACCAACTCCATCATTAGTTCATATATTGTCCACACCAAATATTGGTTGCTTCTGGCTACTGCTGTGTTCTATTTTAAAATGAACACAGTCAAACTTAACACAATGCATTTTGTGCATACCTGGTGGACAAGATGATGCCTGGGTTGCAGAACACCTTCTTCCAACGCGTTTTTGTCTTTTTCTTCGTCTTTATGAGTGTTTTCTTTTTTAAAAATTGTTTTGGGACTATGAACATAATTTCTCTACTTTGTAATGTCTTCAGAGGCCTCTTGAGTCTTCATTCATTGTCTTCTCAATTCTTCTAAAGTGATTTGCTTTGCCGAATCACATGATTTGCTTAGTTTTGGGAAAACTAAAATTACATAACTCGATATGAAAACGTTAAGAAATATCTTTTAAATCATAGACAATTGTTCTAAAACTCGTCTAATTTAGGTCAAATCATACTAAAAATGACTGAAAAATATGCGGAAAATAACATATGATAACCTATCATCAATCTACTTCTATCAAGTAAAACATGTCTGAAGATGGGATAGTTGAAGCTCTAATACTCTGCTTTTAAGAGGATAATTAAAGTTTTTTTTACCCCCACCGACATGTGAGATGAGTTGAAGAGACAACTTAACTAATACTTTGTCCATCTTGATGAAAGTTAAATTTCATCTCATGTATTTGTATAAGTGTCATGCGTAGTTGTGGGCGCATAAAGATGAAGACTTCTAGAAAACCGTTTACTATCCTCAGGTTATTCATAATGATGGCGATGTAGCATCTATGTTTAGATTGATGATTGAAAATAAAAATTTATGCGACTACCCAAATTGTCGGTAGAGATTTGATGTCGTTTTATGTATTGTTGTGTAATATGTTGTCAAAAGCTCGCAATATTGCACTTTTATTGAATTTCAATCATCTATGTATTGTTAATGTAATGTCAAATTAGTGTAATGTTATTAAAACTTGAATAACTATGTAATGATATTGGTTATGTTTGAGTATTGTTGGTGAGTTGGTTGTACCGCTTGTGAAATTGTGGTTATAAGTTACAAGTGGTTAGGCAGGTCAATATCTTGGTTGACATAATAAATGTTGTCTGTCAGCCTGCTATAATGGATTGAAATTTCCGTTGAGGTTATTTAGGTCATTTCCTGATGTGGAAGAGCAATATTTAAAACGTAAAGAGCAATTTCCATTCATTACTCTGTTGTAATTGTTCATTTAGGTTGCGAACGTTAGAAAACACTAAACATTTATGAATGAGACAAGCTATTCCTTATTTTACGCATGAGTATCAAAAATTTAATTATAGTAATTTCTTTTGACGCAAATAACTAATGTAATTTGAAAAGATACATTCAAGTTGCTAATTTTTTTGGTAGTGTTTGGGGTTCGAACCCCGGACCTTGCATATATTATGCATTGTCTTTATCAGCTGAGTTAAGCTCACGAGACATTCAAGTTGCTAAGTTGTTCAAGTGGAAATGTTTCTTGCTTAAAATATGTTCCATGGTACTACCTCCGTCCCAAATTCTAAGAAAAAAAATTAAATCACACTTCTTAAATATAGTTTTGGGTGTTTTCTTTGGAATAAGTTTTACAAGATCACTTTTTTTAACTATTGCGTATGTTTTATTTATTTATTTTACAAGATCATTCATACATCACATGTATTACAAGGTCAATTTGAATGATTAACGCTTTTTATAATGGCACATATGATAGAATTGGACGGTAATTTATAATAGACGAAAATATAAATAATCTATATCATTTTCGATAGCATTCATTATAATCAATTTCGGGTTTGTTCAATGTCTTCCAAATTCTAAAAAAAAATAAAAATGCAACACATGAAGCTAAGTACAAGTACATCTTTTATTTTTCTCTGATTCTAATGATAAAATAGAACTCATTACTCTCTCCCTAAGAAAATATAAACAAAAGATTCAAAAAGTCAATTAATTTTGTATCAAATACATTTGACTTTTTAAATCAATTTAACTCATATTTCGTTAGTTAAAGATTATTTAAAGGTCAGACGACACAACAACAGAAATTTGCACCAAGTGAAGTGTAACAACCAGCTGCAGCAAACCCCTTGGCAGTGCAATCCTTTCTGCAGTTTGGAGTGCATTCCTCAATGCAACAAGTTTGTGGAGGTCCTGGTCTACCAATTAAGCAGTTTGGTCTCTTAGCTGGCTCTATTGTTTGACCCTCCAAGTCCAAACTATTATCAAATCCTAAAACAAACTTATTGTTAAAATTTTGATTTGATATAATAAATTGTTTATTGAAAATACAACTCAAAAGGTTAAACTAACAACAATTCCTCTTACCTGAAGCCAATACCAAAGAAATGAATAAAATTCCCAAAAGAAAGGATTGATGGACATAAAAAGCCATTTTTGTAGGAAATCACCTTATAATTTTCTTTTCTGATCGTATGAAGAATTTGCTAAACCACACATTATATAGAGTTAAAGAAGGTGTTAAGACTCATTCATAATTTTTTAAGGGGTGTTAAAACTCATTCATAGTTACTATTAAATTTGCCTTAATTATTCCATAAAATTGTCATAATTACAAAAGATTATTTTCCACTTTTTCCATTGGTTTTTTTACGGGCACTTTTTTCATTATTTTATTTTACGAGGCATGTTAACTAATGTCTTGGGTGCATAAGTTAAGGAAATAAAAAAAAGTAAGTTTTGTATTAAAAGTAACAAATTTTATACTTTTAAGAGTTTGACTACACAAGTATTGAAGAATAATTTTTACACTTTTTAAATCACTAATTTGTCCACTCAAATAGTTTATTGTGTGTAATAAAAATAAAACACATAAAGATCTATTTTGAATTTTAAGAGTGCTAGTACAATGTTATTGAAGACATTAAGTGGAGATCCAATTTTGCAATATCTGATGTTCATAGGATGTCTCCTTTTAGTGGTTTCTATAAATTTAATGTTGATGGAACATGTCTGATAGAGGGTGGAAGTGAGGTATCGATGTTGACATGAGAGATAATGAAGATGTTGTCATTACTGTTATGCAAGTCTTTTCATCACCAGATTAAGAGATTGCAGAAACTTTAGTTATACGGAAGCATGGACAGATCTAGGAATTTTCACTAATGGGGGGCAAAATTATAGTTATTATAAATGTTTTTGTATAAAAGGTACAATATAGATGCTATAATATTTATCGTTAAGTCGCAAATAGACAATTCAATTGAGGAGTTAAGCGATAATATAAAGAGTTCTAACTAGAATATTTGAGACTCAAACCCTAAAGAGAAACACAATCCACTAAGACTCTAACATGTTTGTGAGTTTGAATTCTTGTCTTTAGTAAATTACACTCAAAAGCACACATTAAATATCAAAATATAATCATAATCTTAATCTTTTTACACAAGAGTTTGTTATCCTTTAAAAATAATTTAAAAGGGATTTTTGCTTCAACAAAGTCCTCATTTTTTTTTTTGGATTTTACAATCCAAATTGGTTAAACAATTCAGTTAGCCACGATCATATTGGCTAATTTATTCGTACTTTCAATATAGGGGAAAAACCTTTAAGGATTATGAAATCCGATGTCAATTTTGGAATTTCGAAAGCTGTGTGAGAAGCATGGAATGTGGAAAAAGAAATTATTGAAACTTAATCTGATGCATGCTTTACTATGACCTAACTTTTGAAGGATTATAATCTCTTCCTAGCCCAATTGGTGAGGGTAGGTGATGGTCGGATTTAAGAGTGTGTACCAAATCGTTTATCAAGTAATAAAGTGTAAGTCAAGTATCACATCCACAGGGATTGTTGTTCCAACTAGGAAATTTGCGTTACTTATTAGGGAACAATTAAAATAAAAAAGATAAAGAGTTAAGGGTTTTTTTCAATTTGATATGTTTGCAACAGAGCAAGGTTTACCTATTTTGATTGCAAAATGTTAGCAGCGGATAGGATTCTTCGAATCCCCTCAATGTATTTGTTGGAATTACTCAATAGTCAAGTCTTATTCAACTTTTAGTGTTTTCTATCCAAGTGATGAGTTTGTGGGGTTTTACTACCTACCAACTGTCAAGTTGCACCTGCTGATCACATAGGTAGGTACGTGTGGGGTCTTACTCTCTCAGAGGTATGAGTTCCTCTAGCTGTTACTTGCAACCATTACACCAGGGTTCATACGGATTTCAATGTTTTGGGTCGTCAGTCCATTGAGTGTCGATGATATGGTAAAGAGAGGCGTAAGGTGGAGCATTGGCACATGTACTAGTATCTCGTTGATGAACCAACCTTGATTAGCTTCTGGTGATAGTATTTCAGTCATACACATAGGTAATGTTCAATTTCGCTCTTTTTCACTATTTGTTCAACCTCAACACCCCAACTCAGATCCTAAACACACCTTTTTTCCTGCAAGTTAGTAATGATAGGTTGGTATGGCAAGGTAATCAAAATGGGAGGTAATCAATGAATGGCACTTACATGATCTGCCCAGAGGTCATTTGTAACACATCCCATTTGAGAAGACCTGGGCAGTGAAATTCTATATGGAAAGGTACCACTAAAAGTGAAGAATCTTGTGTGAAGAATATGTCACGACTGATGTACCACTTGAGTACGCCTGAACAATAGAGGTATTGCATGCCCATATGAATGTGTTTTTTGTGGTGATGTTAATGAAGATTCCTTACATGTCCTTTTTACTTGTCCTCAAGCTTCTCGAATTTGGCAAGCTGTAAATTTATGGAATGATGTGGATAATGTTGTGAATGAGTGTGATAATTCGGCAACCATTGTATTCTACTTATTGGATTGACATCAGCCGTCTTAGTGCTTTATGTTTGTATCAGTCCTTTGGAGTATTTGGAAAAGTTGTAATTTGATATTGTGGTAGCAAGTGATGGAAACAGCATCACAAGTTTGTGAACGAGCAGTGCATATGTTTGAAGACTGAAAACTAGCTCAAGAATTGAGAAGGCACATAGGCACGCAAGCACTAAATATGCCACCAGGGAAGAGTACTACGAACATGGTTCGATGACAAAAACCTTGCCAAGGTAGACTAAGGTGTAACGTAGATGCTTCTTTCTCGAACTTACATAACATGGTTGGTATCGCTAGAGGGGGTTATGTGCTCACTAAAACTGCATGGTTTGTGCCATTATGTTCGGTGGAGATTGGTAGAGCCCTAGGACTTTGTGAAGCGCTGCAATGGGTGGTTGAGTTAGGCCTGGACAACATGGATTTCTCTTTGGATTCGAAGCTGGTCGTAGATGTTGTCACTAGTAATAACAGTAGCAACACTAATTTTGGAAGTATTATTAGTCATTGTTGATAGCTACTTGACACTCATTTTACAAACTATAAAGTAGAGTTTAGCCGGAGGCAAGTAAATGAGGTGACTCATGAATTGGCACATGCATTCTCATTAGATGCTAGCTCCCAATTAGTTATTGATGTTCCACCTTGTATCAATGAGTTTTTATCTAATAAAATGAGATGAATTTTCTCCCCTAAAAAAACTTAGAAAAAGGATTCAAAAAATTAATTCATTTTGTAGGAAATACATTTGACTTTTTCAATTTATTTGGCTCATAGTTTGTTAGTCAAGGAGTATTTAAGAGTCAAACGATACAATGAAAATCATGCTTTGAAACAACAACAGAAGAGTACACTAAGTCTACTAAAACAACGACCTCCAACATACCCATTTGCAATGCAGTCAGATACGCAGTTTGGACTGCAGTCCTCATAGCAACAAGATTGTGGAGGTCCTGGTTTACCAATAAAGCAGCTTGGTTTCTTAGTTGGCTCTATTGTTTGACCCTCCAATTCCAAACTAGTATCAAATCCTAAAACCAACCCAAGTTAAAATGTTGAATTATGTAATAATTATTTATTGAAAATGGAACTCAAAAGATAAAAACTAAAAATTCCTCTTACCTGAAACCAAGACCAAAGAAATGCATAAAACTCCCAATAGAAAAGATTGGACACGCAAAGTCATTTTGAAGGATATCTCACCTTATAATTTTTCTTTTTTATGGTAAGAAGAATCGATAACCCCTTGTTTGCTTTATATAGACTTAAAAACGTATTAAAGCTCCTTCATAATTACTAAAGTTGCATTAATTATTCCACAATAAATTGTCATAATTACAAAAGATTCTTTTCAAGTTTTTTTTTTACAAAAACAAAACTGTTATGAAACTTTTAGAATAATAACAAGATTGAAGAGAACTAGATAGAAGAGATAAGTATGAAGGTGTGACTTGGGAAATAAGCATAATATTGTTACCCAAGATATAACTTAAATGATTTGACTTGATTCAATGGTATGTCCCCAATATGATTTAAAAAAAAAATAGTATGGCCCCAATAACTCAATAGCTAAATGGAAATCAACTTATAATATTCATAACATTTTTTATTGGATGTACATCATATACCTCGATAAAATCTTAATAGAAAAAAAACTAGTGAGAAAAAATTCTAGTAAAGGAAAAAAAAAATACAACATCTTTGTGTATGATAAGTTGTCTCGTTAAAAACCTTATCATGAAAACTCAATGAAATAAAATCATGGTTGATGGAAAAAGAGTGCGGAACACATTATCTTTCTCCCTTATAAAGGTAATTATTCATGAGGCGAAGAATGCCATATAATATTTTGTACTAGTTACTCAAAAACTTTTGCTTAGCGGTGTCTTTGTAAAAAATATGGTCAATCTCAGTACTCTACTCCAAATTATCAGTGCTTGTGATATTATATTCATATTGAGTTGTGGCAAGAACTCCCTTAAGAAAATCACAAAATTCTTGTATGTGTAAAATCATAATCCTTAATAAAAGAGTATTCCTCACTTCCTTGATGTAGTGCTAACGTTTCCAAATGATTGAACGATATTGTGTTTCTCTAAGATATAAATGATTGACTTTGTTCCAATATCTATTTTTATTAATATTGACAAAAATAAAATACCATGATATAATAAACAAAATATATTAGGGTCCTCACTTGACCAATTCAAATTGTTATCATTTTTTTAAAACATGATTTTTACTTACATCAAATTACATCACAATCATTCTAATAGATAATCAAATAGATTTTTCCGTGAACTAAGTATATAATTTGTTTTCTAAACAAATTTAACATCACAATAACATATATGATTTATTAATTCTATTGGTTTAATTATTTGTGCCAAAGAGAATAAAATTGAGTTTTTGTTAGGTTCTTCAAGAACTATACAATTGATTTAAACAATAAAATCAATTCTCTAAGCAATCCTTTAGAATTAAAGCTTTTGAACTCTTCGGGAATTCACAGTGAATAATATTGAGTTTTTCATGAACAAAGAATAATATTTAGTTCTTCATGAACTACATAATAGATTTCTTTAATTTTATAATATGAGATCGATCCTTATGAAATACTTCAAGAATGCATATGAAATAAATAAACACAATAATATAATACAATTCACGTAATAATGATTTAGTGTATCTATAAGAAACTATTTCTAATTGATGGAATTGTAATAGTATAGCATATGATTATCAATACAAAAATTAAAAATTATTTATATAAAAAAAGATAGATTAAGAAGAATTGCATAAGTAGAGAATGAGAGAGAAAATAGAGGATTCTATTATTATCTTGTGATGTACCATTATGTTAAATGAGGTCTTTGATTGCAGAGAGAAGTACAATGATATGACTTGAGAGATAACTACAAAGGTGTAACTTGGAAAAATAAGTTTACTTGTTTGACTAAAAAGGAAACAATTCAAAACTTTAAAATCAAATTCTAATTTTAATTTCTAAGTTATATTTTGAACTAAATTCAAATAGAAATACTAAATACATATACAAATTCAAAATTTAAATTAATTTGATCTAATTATATAAGTACGGTTAAAAGAAATTAATTTTTTTGATAATATTTATGAAAAAAATCTGTCATCACTGATAATAAAACAAACTACTGAACAAACGCATTAATTTGTTGACCGCGTACATTAAAATGCATTTAAACACATAATTCAAACCTTCTCGGTAAACATTTGACCAAAATAATTTAAAACTGCATTAAATCTTTTGAATTAAATTTAATTTATTCATTATTTATAATTGTTTTATTTTTATGTAAAATTAATTTCAATCTTAAGAAACTCTGAATGATATTCATTTACAATTGTTCAATATAAATTATATTTATTTGAATAACATGTGTAATATCTTGATAAAAAAAATTATATTTTATTTTGGTCAAACACAGGGTACGAAACCAAATTGCAAAAGAAAGTGATATATGCGTGTTCATTTCTGTATCAGTAGAACGAGGTTCCTCCGTATCAAAATTGGAAAATGAAATTGTCTGTCAACACGAAAGTAAATCCCGAACTCACCTTTTACTACGACGAAAATACGACCAAAACAAGTTAATGGCCCAAAATTGACCTGAATCAGCCCAAATCGTGAAACCATAGCCCTTTTGAGCATTACCGTCTCAAGCCTAGTCCAAAGTTGAAGGATTCACAACCCAACAACATCGAACTCGGAAACAAAACCCAATTAATAAAGTCACCCTCTTTAAACAAAATTGTTATTCGTAAACTGACATCTAAATAAGCCTCATCTGCCTATGAATCTTAGAAGTTCACCACATACCCATATTGATCCTTAGTATATTAAATGAATTGGTCTAACCCTATCTTACTAAACATAAAGAATAAAGTTTATAGTCAACGTTCAGGAAAGTCTACCAGAAATATCTTTTGCAGCCTCCTATTTATATGTTTAGTCAGAGACACTAGGTATGCCACACTGCCTAAAATTCATAAAAGCATTAAGACTTTTGCATATAAAATTTAAATAGATCTCAAAACGTAACTGAAAAAAACTTGAATTAATTTTATCCAACAAACAAATAGAGGTTAATGTTACAACCCTAACCAATTACGGTTTAGTTCACTACAAGAAAACTACGTTTTAATGCCCATAAACCCACTCTAACAGGGTCAAAACATACGCTAACAGTGATTTTGCGTCAGGGTCAAGGGCAGGCTAAAAAAGTTGAAGCTACCAGGTACCGTCGACTTTTGGGTATCCGAGACTAATGTCGACTCGGCTTGGCCGAGTTAAAATCTGACTCTAATCTTTCCCATTTCGAGGCCAACCTTCAAGGAAAAAAATTATCACATTCATATTCAAGAAATGTAACCCAACCCGAGAGAGCCTACCTCACACTCGATGTCGGAATCTGCTCCACCTCCTTGAGCTCTTTCTTGACAAACTCAGCCTCAACAACCTTCTAAGAAAGGTCATTTTTAATTTCCTTGACCCACATCTCTAAGGCTGCTAGTTTGGCAGAAAGAAGACCCTCATCCATCTTGTTCAGCGAAAGCTCAAAAGATCTAAGAGCCTCCAATTTAAGAACATAAGGGATACAAATGTCTTGGGTAACTGAAATGTCATCACTCCCTGAAATTTCGGCACGCTAGCTTTCTAATGTTTTATACGATGTTTGAACATCAGACACAAACAGAATGTTGAGATTAATATTTAAACATTGAGCTAGCAGAAAACAAACAAATCAAGGAAAATATAAAAAAACAGAAACATAAATGGCATTGTTGGTTTGTTAACCCAGTTCAGTGACAAACTTACCTACTCTGGGCGCTACTAAGCCAGAAAGAAAATCCACTAGTGTTGTCCTAGTTCTAAGTTCTCAGCAAACTCCAAGTTTACAACTTATCACCTAGACATTACCCGTATTGACTTCAACCTAGGAACTCCTAGATATGAGATCCCATCTCACTTCCACTTAATCAATCACAACCCATGTGATTTAAATAAAGTTTAACACAAGAATAGAGACACACTCCAATAAACAGAACCTTCTCTTTGCTTAAAAGCTTCAGAGAGATTCACAAATAACAAGGACTCAAAAACCCTAATAATCACTCTTTTATCAATCGGTGGTTTTGATCCATTACAACTTGACTACAGGTACTGCTCAATGCATCAAGATGATACAAAGAGAGGCTCACAAATAAAGACCAAGTCGAAACATTAAAAGACTCAATTCAATACTATTGACTTGGTGAAAAAAACTAGGGTTCGAGTCTTCCTTATATAGCCATTCAACAACATGAGCTTTTTCGTCATAGGCTAAAAAATCAGCAGACAATCATATATTCAGTCTCCACAATATTCTAGAAGCATATATATTGTTTCCTTAAATGTTGCAACAACACACTTAAGAAACACGGTAAAGCTAAACCACCTTTGCATCTTCTAGAAACACACGTCTCTTGGACATCACATGAATAAAATCTTCACAGAATCTTCAGTGATCTCACACAAAAATAACATCCAAGAAAGCGATACAAGACACAAAATCAGGGCACACAAAACTGTGCTAACATGTTGGAACATCATAACCAACATCTTGCATGAATAAAGAGAATATTAAAAAGTAAGTGTTACCGGCATTCCTACTTATCAGATTAAAAAACACATGTGTAACTCTCTTTATCTCACAACCTCTCCCATAACAAACAATTATTTATTTATTTTTTTTCATGTTAGGAATTTATTGTAATTTGCACTTAAATTTTTTAAAAACTTTGTTATAAGTAAAATAGGTAAACAGAAAACTACCGTGAGAGAGAGTAAGACGAGAGAGAGAGAGAGAGAGAGAGAGAGAGAGAGAGGCAGAAGATGTCATCGCATGGGAGCGATCCACGTCAGCCATCATCGGCGAAGCCATACGTACCACCGGTGATACCTCCACAAGATCTTCCGATTGATTACGCCGGTTTCATCGCCGTCTTATTCGGTGTCGCCGGCGTTATGTTCAGGGTTCGTATTTATCTATCATAGATCTCTTCTCTTTTTCTTTTGATTTTGATTGATCTATCGATCATTAATTAATCTTATTATTATTGTTGTTTCAGTATAAGCTGGGTTCGTGGTTGGCTCTCATATTCTGTGCTCAATCCATTGTTAATATGAGGAATGTTGAAAATGATCTCAAACAAGTAATGATGGCTATGATGTAAGTTTCGAATTTTCTTACTTTGTCTTTTGTATTGTATTTTTGTTTATGTGTGCAAGATCTGTACTTTTGATTCTAGATAAAAGTGACTCGAGTGTAAAGTGACGTATGTTTGGATGTATTTATGTAAAAGTGATTTTAACAATAAATTTAAGTCGTGGAAGTCAAAAGCTACAAATTCTAGCTTCAAGTAGAAATAGAATCAATTCTACTTTAAATCATCCAAACATGATAAAATCAATTCTACAACCTGTAGAATCACCTTTGACCCTCTAAAATTGAAACCAAAGATATGTTTAGTCATTAAACTATATGAATATAACAAGTAGTTTAAACTATTTGAAATAGGACGATTTGGTACCTAACGTATTTAAAAAACCGTCAATTTATTCATAAGATCTTGAATAGCAGGGACTAAATTGACCGATTTTAGATACTTTAAACTTTAGAGACTACTTATTACATGTACATAGTTTAGGGACTAAATTGGTGATTTATTCTTTGATTATGTGTGTTGAAAATTCAAAAAATGAAAGCGAAAAACAGAAGAAAGTGAAAACGGTTCTTAAATTTTGGAAGTATTGCAGTAAATTATAGTTAAAAATATGGGTTAAACCATTAAGAGAGAATTTAAGTTTAAGTTATCTGTTTTTAAAAATAATAGGGAATTACGACATTGTTTTATCCATCTAACCAACTCCCAAGCTTAATTAAGTGCTTATAGTATAAATGTTTATCATCTAAAGCTCTTATGTGTTATCTGTTTCTATAACATAAGATAAATAAATACAATGTGTTTTCATAAATGTTTCATATAAGCTATAAGTTGTTTTTATAGCCTATTTTGGTGAGCGTATAGAAATAAAGCTAAAAACAGCTTATGTACATTCGTAAGTTGTTTCTGTAAACTCTCTAAAAGTCTTACAAATCCTTATATCAATAGATTAGCTCAAATAAGACAACCGGAATAGACCCTTACTGGGATAAGGCTTATTTGATATGTGAAATACCCAAAAAGGATTGTAGCAAGCTTCTACTCGATTAGATACATTATGAGAAGTGTGAAGCTTTATTTTTTTTCTTTCTCTTATCCATTATGCCGGTGAGGACTAGGCTGTTCATAGTAATTTTGTTGCCATCATCATTACTGTGAATTGGCCAAATGGCCCACCTGCTTGGGTGGCTTAGTTTGACACACGACACTACTGAAGCCCTGTGTCATCATCTCTGATTTTATAGACAACACAACAGTATCTCTCAGCTGAGAAATAAGAAAACAGATGAGTTTTTTTTTTTTTTAGTAGAGTTGAAGGGAGCGATAGAGATTTTTAGTAGAGTTGAAGTGTTCTGGTGAATATGATATGACAGTGTGGTTTATGATTGGTGGAAGAGTTTGTATGTTTTGGTTGTTTTACTTTCACCATGGCTGAATGCTTGGTCACATATTAATTATTAGAAATGTGTAAAATTATCAACTTAGCTGCCCACATAGATCCAAGGAAAACAAATTGTTCTGATTTGGAGTGAGTCTTTAAACTTAGACTAACTGGATCCATGATGCCGCATGCCATATTTGTATGTATATGCAACAATTTCAAGGGGGAGCGAATGGGGGTACCTACATTTTATAGATAGGCACATCGGATTTATAGAAGCTAATGAAGACTGTGAGTACTTTGAGAGGATGCCCTCAGATCTAGTATTTGGGGGGCAATGTATCCACCAACCGAACTTGGCATGGGTGGTCTGAACTTCACTCTTTCATCTTCCACATTTCTTCTTTTCAACTGTTCATCAACTTTTCTTCCACTTCAGCTGCTGTTGCACTCGTCTTCCATTGCTTCTTTTAGTTTCTTTCTCCTTGATCTTTCACATTTTCTTCTTTTTATGTATCCACCAACCGAACTTGGCATGGGTGGTCTGAACTTCACTCTTTCATCTTCCACATTTCTTCTTTTCAACTGGTCATCAACTTTTCTTCCACTTCAGCTGCTGTTTCACTCGTCTTCCATTGCTTCTTTTAGTTTCTTTCTCCTTGATCTTTCACATTTTCTTCTTTTTATGGAAATTTCTGATGTCGCAGTCATGTGAGGAACGAAGTTGTCCCTCTTCACAATCTGGAATGTGTACCACAGGTTCATAATGATCCATATCACAAGAGAAATGTGAACTGGTACACAGGAACTAGTGCATATATTACTAATGGTAGGATTCAATATTGTAGCATTGGGTCAGCTACCACTAAGCCATGTTTAAGGTGATACGTTATTTTATTAACCATAAGTCAAAAATATTATTACTGAAAGAATCAGAGAAAGTGTTTGAAAATTATTATTACTGAAAAATGAATCGCTGCATGATGCAGAATCCAGAAGATACACCTAGTATCTATAAACTTGATTAAGGCTAACTAACTTTTTCAGCTAAGTACAACAAAACTTGAAAATAGCTGACTATTTCAACTAACTAAGCATTAGAAGTTATAGAGTAAAAACAGGTGTCCACTAACTATACTGCTATCAACAACAGAAACCCAGCCTTTTCCCACTAAGTTGGGTCGGCTACATGGATCAAATTACGCCATGATGTCTATGATAAACCATCATTCGGTCCAACTCATTTATTTCTAAATCTTTCATAATAGTTTCTCTTATAGATTTTCTAATTGTTCCTCTTCCTTTGGTGATTTGACTATCCTCCACTTGGGAATAGGCCAGGCCAGCCTACAGGGGCCTACGGCCTGGCCTGTTTATAAAAAAGGCTAGGCTTAGGCTTTTGAAAAAGCCTATTTAAGTTAATAGGCCAGGCTTAGGCTATCAAAAAAGGCCTACGAAGCCTGATAGGCCGGCCTATTTATGCATATTATTAAAATTTATTTTTTTACTTATATTAATAAATTGATTTTTATTTATATTAGAATAAAAATCAAGAAAAAACTCAAATAATGGACTTTTTAAATAGGCTTTGAGACCTTATAGTGAAATAGGCTTTTAAGGCCTCATAGCAATAGATAGGCCTTACAATGAAATAGGCTTTAAGGCTAGTTTGGCCTATTTAAAAATAGACAAAATTGAATATTTAATGACTATAATATTAAGTAGGCCTGTAAATAGGCTTCCAAGCCAGGCCAAGCTTTTAAATAGGTCAGGCCAGGCCAAAAGGCCTATGAAAGGCCATAGGCCAGGCTCAGACCTGCAAAATATTTCGTAGGCCAGGCTCAGGCCTATCAAAGCCTGGCCTGGCCTATTCCCATCCCCTCCACTAACTGTACTGCTATCGAGAAATCTATTATCTCTTATTCACCAACTCTGGTGGAAATCAAGGTTACTACCTTAACAGCCATCTGCAATCCAATTGGATCTTAGAGTGAAAGACGTGGTTCATCAATTAGGCTTAGGTTCTTGTTGTAGAACACAGTGCACTTATAAAAACTTATAACATATCCTTTTCAAGTATGCTCATCTAGGATATGATGTCTATAACACAAAAATAGTCTATTTGTCATTATAGAAGAAGAAATAACTACTGATTTGGAATTTATAAGCTACATTACATTGAATGATAAAAATACCGGAGTTTGATAACTTGTATCTGCATGAAATATACAATACACTGTAGATTTGTTGTTCCGTTTTAATGATTTAGTTAGAACACAAGATTGGGGTATTGAAAGTTTAGAGATATTTTAATGTCTCAAGGAAGCATTCTATAATTATTATTTTTTGGGGTACAAAGGAAGCATTCTATAATTAATTTCTGCTATCTCCAGAATTATTGTGTTAAGCTTGGATAATCCCATAATCCCCAAGTTTTTGTGTAAGATGATGATTCTTGCATTTTATTTTCTTAATTTCTTTACCTTTCGACCAACATGATATCTAATGATTTTACTAAATATTCAAGTAATGTAAATTTTACACTAATTTCTTCATTGTCAAAACTGTTGTTGACTTGATATTTATCTGAAACCCAGGTTTTCTTTAATGGGATTGATGACAAACTACTTTGGGCCTCCAAGACCTGGCAAGCAAAGTTGAGATCTTTTGAGATGAAAAATGACCTTTTTGTTGAGTCTCTTCAGGATTAGATCAACAAGCGCAAGAGGAAATTTAGAGTGTAATTCAGTGTTTGTGTTTTCTAATTTGCTGTATTAAATATGCTTCTGAAACTGCATATTTGTCAATTTGGACAATTTGATGTTATACACTTTGAAAGCTGAAGATATATTAGTTAGGATTCTGAGCAGAGCTACATGATTAATAATGTGTTTGCCTATACATTATAGCTTTTGTGTTTTGACTTATTGCTTTCAAGGAGATGCAGGACAAACATACACGATAAGGGCCTGTTTGTTACAGCTGATTCTTAAAATTATCTAGAAAATTACTTTTCTAAAATGAGAATTTGAAAATTATCTAGAAATTACTTTAAATGAAAATGTGTTTGCGGTTTCTCTTTAAAATTATTTTTGATAGATGAATTTTTTAAAATATGTTCCTTTTATTGTGATAAATATACAATATGTTGTTTTATTTGTATTATAATTTTATTTTTACAGAAAACAACTTATCTCATTTCATTCAAAATAGTATTTTCAATACAAGACGCCCTTGCTAATTGTTGAGCGACATTGTTTGTTTGTCTCCTAACAAAACTTATATCAGAGTTTGGATAGAATTGTAAAGAAGCACTATAAGCATGTAAATAGCATCAAATTTAGAGTGGGAATTAAGAACACCGTTGATATTGTCAACCTCAAGCTTGCAATTAAGTTCAATTGATCCTCGTAATTCCTAATTAATTTGGCGAAGTTATTGCTTCCCTCAAACTCCAAGCTTCCACCTCATATTTCCACACCAATACAGTCTTGTTCCTGAAAATTTGTCGTATCAATGTTACATTTGATATCTCTTCTGCAGGTTTAGACCAATGCTGCACTGTGCTACATCCCCACTGCTTCAGCCTGTGTTACATCATGACCCTACGAGCACTACCAATAAACTAAGCAGTCATGTATCAATTGAACTGACATAACTGGCCTTACTTCGAATCTTCGACATCATCCCATATCGTTTTTTTTTTGTACGGTTCCATATACACAAAAATGTCATACCAAAACTTTACAATTGCGTTTGGGCATTAGCTCCAGAATTTAGAGAGAAAAAAAGGCATAATGAAACCATCAACCACGTTTAACAAGCCTTGTAAGACTAAGCCAGTTGCACTCCACGCTTAATGTAACTTGCTACACCCATTCTCCTTTATCTTTGCCAACGAATTACCTGATATCTCTCTCTTTGATATCGCAATCCCCTCTGTTTTATCAACCTCTAATGTCACGCCAAAAGAACTCCATTTCCCTGATATTATTAAAAAAATGTGGTTCTCCTTTTCGTGTGTGCTCTTGCGACAGAATCCTTTGTTTCGTCATGCATGAAGGTTATGCTTCTGTTTTGTGGAACCCTTCCATTAGAAAATTCAAGATGTTGCCTCCTTTAAATACTGAACAAAGATGTCCTATATCCTCATATAGCTTTGAGTATGATCCTTTCATTCATGGTTATAAGATTGTTGCCATTTCTTTCTTTAAGGACAACACTAATGCAGTTAGTGTTTATACTTTGGGTACCGATTCTTGGAGAAGGATACAAGACTTCACATATTCTTTCTACGATACACGTAGATCGGGAGTATTTGTGAGTGGCACCGTTAATTGGATGGCAATGGCATGTGATGCTTCGAATAGTTCACCGCTAGACATTGTTTCTTTTGATTTAGAGAATGAGTCGTATCAAAATATTTGGCAGCCTGTTTTGGGGAAGCATAAGTGTATCTTGGGGGTGTTGAAGGGTTGCTTGTGCATCTTTGCAAGTAGTGATATATTCTTGGATGTTTGGGTTATGAAGGAATATGGAGATAAAGAGTCTTGGACTAAATCGTACAACGTTTCTTGCATAAGAGATTGGAGAGAGTCGTATACAAAGACTTTATATAGTTATGAGGATAACCAAATGCTGATTGAAATAGGAACTAATAAATTGAATTGAAGTTGAGTATGTACGATTACAAAAGTGGTACTTTGAAGTTTCTCGGGAGTCAAAACATCAATCGTTGGATGACCCTAGAAATCTACTTTGAGTTTGATATCACCTTATTTTTAATGTTAAGAATAAGGATATAGATGATATGCATGAGATTCAACTGCAACATATATATGATTAGTTTCTATTTGTACTATTTATTTTATGCAGGTATTGTTGTTTAGTCATTGTTAATTAATGGTTGTTAGAATATTTTAGTTCTAAATTTGCCGTTATTTCTAATTGTTTGTATGTTCGAGTTGTTGGTTCTCCTATCTTACATTACATTTTAAATACTTCACATTCATGAATTGCCTTAGAGGGATTGTCATTTGATTTTCTATGATTTGAGTTAGTGATTCACAAATTTCTTAATGTGAGATTTATGGTAGTTGGTATTGGAATAACACCACTGGCAGAGTAAAGCAATTTTAGACATAATATAAATGCTAGGGAGGTGCTATATGAGACGTGTTTGTTTTGAGCTTTTGAAAAAGGGAAATTGTGTAAAAGATTTATATAGGTTTGATCTTAATGTCTGGGAGTCAACTGCTTGTATCATTTATCTATAGATTTTTACCACCATTTTGTTCTTGATCAATTTGATAATAAAATTAGTGTTGTTTTTATTATAACCTTAGAGACATGGTTTAGTGGCTCTATGAAAGCATCTGAAATTGGTAATGAAGTACTATGGAATATGGATCATTTCTTGTTCTGTTATACATATCTGACTCATAAAAACATAACTCCCCATATCCGTCAATATAAGAAGTACTACAATAAAAACCGTAAGTTAGTTCAGAATGTTGTTTAGAAAGTTAGTTTAGAATATTGTTTAGAAAGTTGAACAGAATGTTCAAGCAAAGTTAAGAAGGGTGCGGAATCTTCATTCTTAATGTTCAATTAAAAAAAATTCATGGCTTCTTCAATTAAAAAAAACAAAAAAAATTGTATATTGTCTTCTTCCTTCTTCAATTACAAAGTTCTATCAAAACCTCTTTGTATAACTCCAACTTGTAAAAAAATTCATACACGAGCAGCAACCTATAAAAAATTTACAATTACAATCCAATCTCTTAATGCAATTAATTGTTGTCTTTGTTGAAGATAATACGAAATTTCTAAACTCTCTGTTGTATCTCTTTTTAAATTTGACTTGAATACAAAATAGACAAGCAAGAAAGAAAGACACAAAAAATTAAACAAATTGAGGAAAAACTTATTATAGGGTGGAATTGGGGCCAGATCTGTAATAATAAAAGATATGGCGTTGAAGAAATATGGAGGAAGAGGTACACGTAGATGGATGGAGAGCATAGAGAACACGAGCGATGAATTGAGAGACATGGCAAAATTAGGATTTTAGTGTTGATCATGATAGGATAATTCTAACCCACCAAAAATTAAGGATAAAAATAACAAAGGGTGAGTAGGATAGGATTAGAAGTGGGTTTAAGTTATTCTTTCCTATTAGCGCACCAAACAACAAATTGAAATAGGATATGATAGTTTTATCCTATCCTATCTTCCTATCCTGTACACCAAACGACCCCTAAGTGTTTGAAATAGCGGTGGATTTTCCACAAAGGCACGTCCTGCCTTATCCTACAATTTTTGGCCTTTTTAGTTTGTACATTTTTTCAAGGTTTAAATATGAGTAAATAGGCAACTACACCCCTGAAATTGTATGTTTCGTCAATTACCCCCTGACATTAACAAAACTTCAATTACCCCTTTGAAATTGCACAACGTTAATCAATTTACCCCCTCCGTCAAATTCTTTTGTTAGTCAACATGACGTTTTGCAAATACCCCTGAAGTTTTGCACTTATGTACAAAATGCCCTCTGAACTTGATAATTTATATATATATTTTTTTTGCTCGTTCTTACTTGCTTGAGTAATCAATATGAAAATAATATTGAAACCAAAAATCATTAATGGTCGAGTTGCGTTTATATATATACATGATCAATGAACCACTGTTCATTAACTTTTGTCTGATTTACATATTTCTTTACTACATAGCTTTTCAGAATTCTTTTTCAATGCAATATCCAAATTGCTGCAAGTTTGTTCACTTTAGGCTTCATACATGCTCTCTAAATGTGTCCATAGAATCAATGAACAAAAGCCAAATTTTGATTAATGGGTAAAAAAGACTTCAACCACTCTGCAGGACCACAATCAACATATTTTATGGTTGGACATGTATGAGAAATTTTCAACTGCACAATGTGTTGGTGTATTTGTGTTCCATGATCACAACAATCACTACATAGAAAAGATTTCCATCCTTTTAGCAATGTGAATAAAAGTGTTCAAGTAAAACTAAATGTGAATAACATTATTTATTTTTTCTGCAAGTATATATGTGCATCAAATTCTACAAAATTGGAGGGAAGATGCATGAACGGGCATTTTGAGTCAAGGATAAAAAAAATGTACATAAATTTTCAAATTCGGGGGGTATTTTACACGTAAGTGCAAAACTTCAGGGGGTATTTGCAAAACGGTCATGTTGACTAACAGAAGAATTTCACAGAGAAGGTAAATTGATTTGTGCAATTTTAGGGGGTAATTGAAGTTTAGTTAATATCAGGAGGTAATTGACGAAACTTGCAATTTCAGGGATTAATAACCTATTTACTCAAATAAATCTTGGACCATACCATTATGAACTAGAAAAATCAAATTTATCACGCATGTGGTTCTTATTAAAGGTGTGGAAAGCTTTTATAGACATCGATGTGGTTAAAACGCGTTTATAGAAGATAACAAACTTGTTGCAGCGTTAAAAGAACCACATGGAATGTGAGCTAGTTTGTTTCCTTCTTTTTACCTGCTATCCTTTGTAGTTTCATGAGGCAGAAGTAAAATGTGTGTTATATTTGCCACCAGAAGTGAAAGATCATTTTGTTATTTGAAAAGAGTTTGTTGGTCCATTTCCCGTTTAACTCAATCCATCCAACGTGTTTGTATTCGGATTCCAAACCCTGCTATGTATCAGATGTTTCGTGTTTATGATAGATATTTTAGCAAGTGTATTAAAACTATTGAAGTAATAAAATTTATAAGTTTGTTTCTACAGAGACTGTGTTAATCTCAATTCAGCAATAAGGTTACTATCTAGGATGTGTAAATTTCTTTGGCTTAATTGCACTTTTGACCCCTTATCTTTCCAAAAGTTGCAATTTTGGTCCTCTATCTAATTAAAATACAAAACAGCCCCCTATGTATTGGATCTTTGATAGTTTTGGCTGCAAGGCCACTTTTGACTTAGTCTTCGCTGACGTGACACCCACATCCCTTAAGTGAGGTGCCACGTGTAATTAGTTAGGGGGTGCCACGTCAGCGAAGATTAAGTCAAAAGTGGCATTGGGGGCCAAAACTGCCAAAGATCCAATACATAGGGGACTGTTTTGTATTTTAATTAGTTAGGGGCCAAAATCGCAACTTTTGGAAAGATAGAGAGCCAAAAGTGCAATTAAGCCAATTTCTTTTAGTGCCCGAGGTTGTAGGTTTGTTGTCCGTAAAAGTAAATAACAGAAAATAAAATAATTTTGGAAAAGATAAGGAGAGATGAGATCAGGTCTTTCGAATCCTCTGGTTCCCTAATTGGTATACTGCAGCTATTCTTATGAATGATTCTCTAGTTTCACGATGGTTAACAAAATAGCCCTAAATCAATCCTTGACTTAGGACCCTCTTCTAAGATTACAACTCCTAATTCCTTAGGTGGTCTAATATTCGTTGAAGGATTTAAGAACGTTAACTTAATATCACAAATAAACGATTATCCATTCCTAGACTAACCATGTTTTTTTGAACAATTCAATTAGGTCTAAGTTGAAAGCTATGGTCAGTAGTCATTCATTCTCACGAAATCATGTTTATATTTGATAAGGATATAAAAAGCATTAAGAACAATTGACTTGAATAAAAACTAGATTGTCATTCATAATAAATAGAGTTTCACAGCAACATGTTTCAATTAGGGTTACACAAATTCATCTCAGACCTAATCTCTAAGAGATTTAGCTACTCATAATAGAGTTTACGAATAGCATAATCAATGGAAGAATTAAAACATACATGAATTGGTTAAGAGATGATAAAATAGCCCTCTTAGCCGTCTTCAGGTCTTAAAATCACACTTTTGCTCTCCAAAATCGTAACCCTTGTTTCTGAAACTGACTTCAGCTTAAATAGGAAATATTTTCTGCACGAAAAATCGTGTCACGCCACCAGCAAAATCGTGTTACGCCACCAGAAATCGTGTCACGGTTTCAGTGGCAGAACCAAACCTTCATTTTGGACCAAAAATCGTGTCACGCCTCTAAAAATCGTGACACGATTGCCTATTTTCAGCACTTCCAGAATTTCTGTTTTTCACACCCCTGGTTACCTCATATTGCCTCAGAACTCTATCAAAATGTCAAAATAAATACTAAAAATTACGTAATGACAACATGTCATCAGTTTACATATGCAATATCCTAGTGTTACTTACTTCTAATCTAATCTTCAATGAAGATATTCATATGTGCTTAACTTTTACGACGGGACTTTTCATTATAATCTATGAGAGAAACTGTTTTTCAAATTATCTTTACTTTTGTCTTTTGCATTGTAAACAACTCTGCAATCTATATGGCACCAGTCAACATGAACAAGGAGTATACTGAAGTTGTGACTAAGGCTTTATCATTAGAAATAAAAAGGAAACAACATTTCATGGATGTTTTTGGTATCTATTGATAGTACTTGTTGTTTGTTTGTGTGTGTGCTTGTCAATGAGTATTTTATTGTGTAATTATTTTGATATATTTCTCATCAAATGACTTTATGTTTTTGTTAACATTTTATTGAGTGGGCTAGAATGAATACTATGACTTAACTTTTTCTTGGGCTCTGTTATTCATCAATCACATTTATATTGACTAGAGAGTAAATTGTTGCATCAAAATTTCATTTATTTATTTTTTAGCAATTTCAAATTTCTTCATTACACATTTTGAGGCACTCAAAATTTAATTCCGAAAATTAAGTTCCATATGATGGTAAATTGGTAATCACAAACAATTTTGAGGAAAGCTCAAGGTTACTGAGCTTCCAACTGCTGCACACCCACCTAAAGCTTGTGGCGGGTGTGAGATATCAGTTACTACTTGCACTTCTTTCCTTGTATTGTACTTCATTAGCATACAAATAGTTTGCTTACCTAACTTGCTCAGCAACATTGTTGTCAAAATCCCGACTTAAATCCTAAAATCTAGAATTTTGCGACTTTCTTCACTTTCAATAACTTAAATCCATAGTAGAATCCCAAAATAGGGATAATCCATCGATTTTGATTGCGATTTTACTATTTCTTATAAACTAATTCATTTATGACTATATACCATTGTAACATATATTTAGTATTATTTTTTTTTAGATAAAATCCATCAATTTTGACTGCGATTTTAAGATTTCTTATAACGATTCTACAAAAGTCCTTGAGTAAAATCCTTCGATTTTGATTGCGATTTTACGAGTCTCGATTTTGCTATTCCCTTTCGACTTGAAGTTAAATCCCGATTTTGACAACCTTGCTCAACAAGTCTTTTAGTTACTTAGCGATTTGGCTATATTCATAGTAACCATTTTATGTTTCATCAGGTGCATTTGTTGCAGTAGCATGCACTGGCTACTGTGTGCATGTCTTCCTCAATGAGTATCATATTGGAAGAATAAAAACAAAAAAAAAGATGAGCAGAACTTTAGCCTTTGCACTGATTTTTGTATATCAATATGCATGGAACTTGCACTGTCACTAGCCTTATTTCTAAATTGAGCAAAAACATCCCATGAAGTATTAATTTTGGTTGTGTTATCTTCTTTGATTCCCTTTATGATGGATTTATATTTAGTCTTAGCATCTCACTTTTGACTTCTTCGCTTATGTGCTTAGAGATAGTAAAATTCATAGTCTAGAGATACAAGGTAGTAAAATCCGTAGTTTGATCCTTTAAGGAAACAGTTTGTAAAATCGGAAGGCATGAAATATGGGGTTTAACTTTCCTTATGCTCAATTGCTAGCTAGTTGAACACCTTTCTTTTGGTATGACCACTTAAGGCAGTTTAGACCAAGAAAATGCTACTAATATGAACTTGCTGGATAGTTGGTCTGTGACAGGAAGAATACAATGTGAACACCTTTATTATACTTGAAGAAGGCATTTAGTTGGTGTCACATGAAAGTTTGGAGGGAATAATATATGTTAGTTACCTGTGAAATATAATTTTCCAGCCTCATGCTAGCTACACTGCTATGATAGGTTTTTGGGATTTTCTAAAACTTTTCTCTCACAAAGTGTTTCAGAATTTATACATTGGTTCCATTTCTCTCAATCATTCTCTCACCCCCCCTCCTTGTATTTGAATTTCGGACTATCCATTGTTTCTCATATGTTATGTTCTGGTTCTTAATTTTAATGGGCAGAGAATAAAAATATCTGTCCATTTATTAATTATATAATCATGGGATTCAAATTCAACAGTCTCGGAAATTAACGGATTACGTGATAAACAATTGTATTCGAGTCTCGTTCAGCTTATTGATTAGTGAGGTAATATAGTTGTAAATTTACGTAAAACTTGGTGTAAATTCTGCGTGTCTATAATGAGATCACACACCTTGAATTTATAATCGTTTTACGGTAAATGCATTGAATGCTTAATTAGTAAGCACTAGCAAGTTGTATACTCTAGCTAAGAGTAATAACAATCAATTTAGGAAGTTGTAATATTAAAGGAATATCTAAAGATTTTTTCATTTTATACAGTAATTAGATGTCTAGTACTTAACTCTTGCAGCTTAATTTTCATGTCCAAAAGCATTGGGAAATTGGATTTAGGAGAATTTGAGTAGTTGAGCCAAGGCAGGATCAAATAGAAGGAAAAAAATAGTGTATTAGATGTTCAAGTTATAGTTGAAACTTTCTTGCATAAATTTTACTATCCTAGAACCTTCAAATGTTGGAGTGTTAATGTTGGTTGCACTATTTCTATGCCAAAGGAAAATAGCAATTGACTTCATGTATTTATAATATTTCCCATAGTAAATAGAATTTGTTATTAATTTGCAGTCCTAATAAGAGCTTCCTTGATAAATGTATTCTTAGGATCTTTAGTAAGTTAGTATCAATAAAATTAAGTCCTAACAAGAACAATAAATCATCAAGAGAATTAAGAATGAAACTACAAATAGGAAAGAAAAATCAGGTCTCGTTTTGCTTTTCAATTTCATATTTGAAACTAGACTCCAAGAGTTATCTTGATTATACATACATGTTGATATTAAAGGTCTTCCAATCCATATTTTAATGTCAAAGCATGGTTCAACCTAGTTACTATCCTGCAAAAAACGGTTGGAAAGCAAGTGTTAAGAATCAAAGTATAGAATTCAACATTGTGAAGTACTGCTTGTACCCTTGTTCTCTTAGCGTATTTCGTTTATTTGTTTATTTATTTTGTGTTTACTTTGGAAATACTATTACGTGCTCTGTGCAAGATAGCAATATTTCGAGACTCTTTAGGATCCAATACATATGTTCACCATAAACAATGTTTTTATCACTTCCTCATTCAAACTGCACCCAATTCGATTCAACCCAAAATCCCTTTGATTTATAATAAAATAAAATATTGCAATATAGAACTAAATTAACATCATAACCATCAACTACTTATAACTAACATTCTCATAAGAGTAACAATAACAAATACCTATAATAATTCCAAATCCGAGAACTTTCAGTTTTCCTCTTTGTTTGGTTTTAACATTATTTCTTTTACTACGTGCACTTTCCAATGTTCATCTTTCTTTCTAAGTTTTTTTTGTTAATATTGCAAAATTGAACGTGAAGAAAGAGTACCAGCATTGGTAGTAACTAATAGAGCGAACAAATAGTGCATTAGATGTGCATTTTATAGTTAAGAGTTGAGACTTTCTGCATAAATTTTATTATCCTAGTGTTAATGTTGGTTGCAAGATTTCTATGCGAATGATAAATAGCAAATGACCCATGTATTTAAGATATTTCCCTTAGTAAATAAAACATGTTATTAAATTGCAGTCCTAATAAGATCTTCCTTAATATATGTGGTGTTATGATCCTAAGTAAGTTAATATCAATAAAATTAAGTTCCATCAAAATCAATAAAACATCAAGAGAAATAAGAAAGAAACTCCAAACAGGCAAGACAAGTCAGGTAGTTGTGCTTTTTAATTTCATAGTTGAAGATAGACTCCAAGATTTATCTAGGCAAGACAATCCATGTGAATATGATACTCTATTTACGTTTTATTACTTGCTACACAATTTGGTACACTTGCCTAAATTCAACCACAATTTGGTAAACTTCATTTTCTTATTTCCAAAATTCAAAAAAAAAAAAAGGTAAAGCAATAATTAGTATTATTGTTATTTACAGCCACTCCTAGAACTGTGCTACCTTGGTATTGTGTTATGATTGTTTCAGGAAACAATTCATGGATTATTTTGCAACGAACCAGTTCAATCATTACAACAATACATACCCTATGGAGTGGCACTAACCAAATCACTATGCTTGGGGTATGAACGAGTACACCAATATGTATTGAAGAAGCTCTTCAAAATATGATGAAGGTAACTGAGAGTTATTGGGAGAACCTCACTGAATTTACGAGAGTATCCAGGGAACGGGAATATGATCTTCTTCTTCAAGTGTCTGAAATCTTCACTAAGATACAAATACACCTAAATGATCTTAGGGATAACCAATTAGCCTAGAAAGAAGCTTTTCAAGCTATAGTCTTCGAAGAACAACTCAAGCTCGAATAGAAAAATATCCCAAATAAATCCTCTCATGAGATTGTGGTGCAAGATGATGAGGAATACGTTCTCACAAAAATCAAGAAAGAAGAACACTATGACCAATATTCGAGCCCAATATTCGTACCTCTTAGTTGACAAGGAAGAGGTGCAAGATGTACAACCAACACTTCAAACTCAGTTCAAATAGAAGCAGAATATCTCAATATTCCAGCCTCTTGTTGACAATGATTCCATTTCGTTACTTCATTGACTCTTGCTATGGAATCCTGTGTATTGGAGGAGTTTATAAAGGCTTGGTTATATTGTGGAACCCTTTTTTAAGAAAATTTAAAGAGTTGTCCCTTTTTGAAAAGCCAAAAGTGTCTACTCAACGTAGAAAGACGTTTGGCTTTGGCTACGATTCTTTCACAGATAAATACAAGGTTATTGTTGCTCTTCACTACCTTTTTATTGATAGTACAAGTATAGCGATAATTGGGATCACAAATTTGCAATAAAAGTTCATACTTTGGGTTCTAATATTTGGAGAAACATCCATGAGTTTCCTTTTCGTGGTTTCCGTGTCGGAGGATCAGGAAAACTATAGTTGTACTATCAATTGTTTAGCAACAACGGCATCTAGAGAATTGTACTACGTAGGTAACCATTTTATTGTTTTTTGGCAAAATTATTTCATAGGTTCTTTATCTTATTTATTTGTACCAGTAGAGATTTTTTTATCCTTTTTCTTGTCCCATTCAAATCTTTCTTTTTTCTTTCTTTTGATTTAAGATACTAAAACTTGTGTTTTGGTTTGAATTTAAAGAGTTAGATGAAGAACATATTGCTATTGCTAATAATCATATGTGGGAAGTTACCTCAACACTTCTTTTTATTAAAAAAAATGGTAAAAGGATAACCTTTCCACGTTTTAAAAGATAATGAATTTGAACAGGACAAAAATAAAATAAAGAACTCAAGTATTACAAATAAATAAGATAAAAGATTAATTTAAACGGAAAAAAGATCGAGGACTTCATTGTTAGAAATAAATAAGATAAAAGACCTTAGTTATTTTCCCCTGCTTCTTTTGATATGGCAAAAGAGTCTTATCAAAAGCTTTCCCCTCATAGTAATGGAGGGGTAGATGTATGTATTATGTTTATCTTGGGAGTTTGAGAGATTGCTTGTGTTTGACTTGTGGCAATGATGTTTAAGTTATGAAAAAGTATGGAAAAAAGAGTCTTTGACTAAATTGTTCATTGATCGTTACAAGCGAGATTCTTGTAGCCCTCATGCATGTCTACAACAAGGCAATATATGTTTTTATGGATGATAAGTGTTGTTAAACATTTTGGGAGATTTAATTCTTTATGATTCAAAAAATTCTCAGAGGGTAGCAAGGTACGCTAATTGCACAAACACAGCGTGCAACCTTTCTTTCCAACGAGGCAAGCACGTCTTATACACATTCTGCTGGTTGGCAGAAACCGGCTGCATGCCGTTTTAAATGTAATGTTGATGCTGCTTTCACTTATTCTCTTAATCGCATAGGAATTGTCATATGTATTCGTGATGCTGATGGTGTGTTTGTTTTAGCAAAGATGGTCAGTTTTCCTAGTGTTTTTCCGTTTGAGGTTGGCGAAGTGTTGGGCTTGTTTGAAGCTCTTCAATGGCTTAGCGACATGTCCTTCGGCAACTTCGATTTTGAGATTGATTATAAAATTACATGTGATGCTTTCTATTCCCGTAAAGAAGTTGTCTCCGAGTTTGGTCATATTATCACCTCTTGCAAATATCTATTTACCGCTTTCTTTACAAACTCTAGGGTAGAGTTTTCTGGGCAACAAGCAAATGCAATCGCTCATGCACTTGCAAGAGAGACAAGATTTCTACCTAGTTCCGCTACTAAGTTTCATATCCCATCTTGTATTTAATCTATTATTATAAATAAAATGCAATGAGCTTGTTTCCCTAAAAGATGGTACTAGTCAGTCTACTAACTTGACAAACATCCCAGTAGTATGCATTGAGAGTTTAATATAACCTTATTCTTAATGCTAGGATTTAGATGTGGTGTTATATGTCACAACTCGCCTCTATTTAACTTCATTCTGCTCCGCTCAATTCAAATTATTAATAAGAGTAGTATAGGGTTATAAAAAAATAATTACTCTTTAGATTGATAATGAAGTCATTTTCACATTCACGTGAATATATTAAATTAAAAATAATTTTACGACCATAAACTAAACACGTGCTTATTAACAAATTAGTGTTTTAAATTGTAGTCCGCGAGAGTGTGATAATCTTCCAATTTATAGCTCTTAAATTTATGAAATAAAAAATTAGTATCTTAAATTAAAAATGTAAAATCGTTTTTATTGAATGAAAAACAAATACAAAATCTTTAAAATTGTTGGTAGAAAATTTGAAAAAAAAACTTAATTAAAACGCCGTGTTCAACTTTCCATCTCTAGTCTTAGTAGCGTTGATTATTAAAGAAAAAACAAAAATGATGAAATAACAGTGTAATTGCGGAGAATAAAAGATGATACATGTTAACGATAAAAAAAAAAAAAAAAAAAAAAAAAAAAGCGTGTATCTGGCTTCTTCTAAGAAAAGATGGAAATCACGCCTTAACAATAATTTCTCTCTCATTCATATATATATATATATATATATATATATGTGTGTGTGTGTGTATATATGCATATCCCGCATTTTATTTCTAAGAACCAGAAAACACAAATGCCTATGGTTATGGCATCTTCTTCCTATCGCCCATATGATGTATTAATCAGCTTTTCGAGGCGTGATACTTTTGATGGGTTCACTAGCCATCTTCACTCTGCTTTGGGTCGAAACCATTTCCGGACTTATATAGAGGACAAAGACCGAAGTGGAAATAATATCTCTAAAAAACTTGGGAAAGCAATGGATGAATCCAATCTTTTTCTAGTGGTGTTTTCAGAGAACTACGCGAATTCCAGACGGTGTCTGGATGAACTCGTTGAAATAATGGGGTGTAGTAGAAGAAATAGACAAGTTGTTGTTGTTCCTGTGTTCTACCGTATTCAACCTTCACATGTTCGGAATCAAACTGGGAGTTATGGTACTGCGTTCGAAAGACATGACTCCGGTTACAGTGACCGTCGGATACAAAGTTGGAAGAAGGCTCTTTTTCAAGCTGCTAAGTTATCTGGTTTTCATGCTACCGAACACAGGTATTAATTCACTGTTTTTTTTGTTTGTTTTTGGAAGAGGTATTTATTAACTTTGTTGTCTTGCGCTCTCAGGGCAATGGTTACAAATAGAAACTTTGCGTTGAAAATATAAAAATTACTTTTATTTATAAGTGTTTACTTAGGATATTTTACTCAAAATTTATTTATTTTTCAACAACAAGGAGGCAACACATGGAAATGTTAAAACTCATTTTTTTTTGGGTTAATAGGTCTTTACCTCCTGTAATATAAATCATTTTCGATTTTCCCCCTATAATTTTTTTTTTATTTACCCCCGTAAAAAAATTTGTTTTGATTTACCCCCCAATAAGTTAAACAAAAACGAAAATTTCTTGAAAAAAGTTTTTGTTTGGCCTACTAGGGGGTAAATCAAAACAAAATTTTACAAGGAGGTAAATAAAAAAATTTACCGGGAAGAAGAACTTCTAAATGAACTTCCAAATTGCCAAAATATTGAGATGGAGTTATAAATTTAAGATTTGGGGAAGAGGACAAGTTTGGGCACTCTTTCAGGCTTACAAATCATCAATGAAGGTCATGTTTGGGTTCACATTCTGTGAGGATTATGTACAATTATGATTTTAATTACTATCGTGTGTCTTATGTATTGAACGCATTCACGAGATGTTGCTTTTTAGTCTTCTAAATGGTTTTGTAATATTTTATCCTTTGGGTTTTTTGGATTTTCTAAAAATAATTTACTTTTAGAAATTATAACAATATGTTACTCTCTTTCCTTTGTAAGTGTTGTTCGAGTACGGGTTAAACATTTTTATTTATCGTCCTCGTGAGCATAACTCAGTTGGTAGAGACAATACATAATATATGCAAGGTACGGAGTTCAAACCCCGACCACCACAAAAAAAAAACGTTATTATTTATCATAGAAAAACCATGCCTCTAAGTTCTCCCAAGAGGTTTAAAACAACTTCATCAACTTAATACACAATATGTTCCTTGAAATTTTAGGACTACATCAACTTAGTCTTCTACGTTACCAATGTTCTAAAAATAATCCATAAAATTACATAAAGGAATGATGAATTGTTCTATTATTAACGATTTACTTATGTTCAGATATATCCTATACGGTGGAATTTAGCATTGGAAAGGAGAGTTGTTTCCTACCATAGGAAATTTTTTTTTGTCCATTAAATTAAATGAGAAACACAATCTTATCATGGTCTATCAAATTATTTTTTTTCACTTTGTCTTTCACTCCAATTCTCTCTCTGGTCTCCAGCATACCTCAATCACCCCGCCAACAACATCAAGCATAAAATAAAATCCACGAATGGCTTACCATCAGCAAATTCCTTTCACTTGACTCACTACGAAAGTCCTTTCTTTCATTCATTAAATCCAAAGCAAAAACTAAAAAAATAAAAAATATGAAAGGTAGTGGTGGAATTATATTAACAATCAATAGCAATTGTTGTTGTTTTTCTTTCTGGAGTTTTTGTTCCTTAATTGTTCTTTCTTTATTGTGTTGGCTGTGGAATCTAGGTTTGAAAAAGGGGGAAAAAATTAAATCCTGATGGAAGAATGGAACGGTGGCTTCCGGTTTTTAGGCTCTCTAGCGCCCAGCTAATGCTTGTTTTGCTGGGCTGCTCTGTTGTTCTTGTTGCTGGGATTTTCTTTTAATAAATTGGCTATTATAAAAATATATAGAATGGTGGAGAGAGAATTGTAGTGAGAGATAAAGTAAAAAAATAATTAAGTGTTGATACACCATGATAAGATTGTGTTTCTCGTTTGATCCGATGGACAAAAAACACTTTATCATAGTGGGAAACAACTCCCCTTTTCTATGCTAAACCCCACCATCTTATACATTATCAAACTAATGTCATTATAATCCCTATAAATATCAATGGAAGGACGAATCGATTAACAACTCACTTTCAAATATAAATTTGTAATATTGTTAATGTAAGATATTAGATTGATACAATTATACAATTTTAAGGACTAAAGTAAATATTTACTCTAAATGCATCAAACAAAGGTGAAAACTATAGAAGAAATCTTATAAATTCAAGTATTGGACAATGACGCATTAGTGTATGTTTGCATGAGACAATTTAATCTCTTGAATTTAAATAATAACAAATTAATCATTTAAATTTGAGAATATCTATCAATTTTAGTACGTCGATTGTTTTTTTTTTTTGACA
>Ga0228710_1001480_pt1 | contig 35318 bp, 39 predicted proteins | sample MedpolnodulmetaG_FD_177995 | JGI IMG/M metagenome (GOLD analysis project Ga0228710, IMG submission 177995) | Root nodule microbial communities from Medicago polymorpha collected in Santa Monica, California, United States - pink nodules | ecosystem: Host-associated > Plants > Roots > Nodule... | reverse complement strand
AAAAAAATAGGAGATTAGGTGTGATTTTGTTGAGAAGGAAAAAATAGGGTTAATAATTAAACAGGGGTATTAGAGTAAAATTAACCATTAGGGTTAGGTTAAAATTAGGGCAAACAATTGCTTCCGGGTTAACTTTAATAAATAAGAGATAATAAAATAAATTTTTAGGAAAAGTCTCAAGTGGGATATTTTGAAAATAATTGTTATAACAAGAACGATAGCGAGTAGCAACCCTAGGCATGACTAAGGGAGCCTGCATTGTCAGTCCTTTTCATTGGCTTTAAGGTGGCGCGATGATATGGGTTTTCAAGGTGAGTGAAATACACGGGGAAATGGATTCATAAACTGAGGTGAGATCGAGATGTCAGAATGCACGACAACCAATTCTATGAAGATAAGATAGATATGATTCGAACAGGTCGACAAGAACCAGAACAAAGTTGACATGGTAGGGAATGATGGTTACAATCAGCAGAGGGGCGACAATTACAACCAACATGGAGTGTATAACACAATTAGGGAGGATGATGAATTTTCTCAGGCGGCAGGACAACATGTTAGGTTTGGTCGTGATCAGTCTAGGCACGACAAAAGGGAAATTACAAATTGATAGAGGTATGTCATGCAATAGGCAGCATGATGGTTAACCACCAATTCTTGCACATGTGGCAGGGGTTACCACATACTGATGGTTGAATTTAGCCAAGTGTACCAAATTATTAAGTAATAAAGTGTAAGTTGAGTATCGTATCCAAGAATATTGTCGTTTCAACTAGGCAATTCACGTTACTTATTTAGAACAAAAGATAAATAAATAAAACAATAAAATAAAAGCAAATGGGGGGAGTTTGTGCAATTTAATCTGAATGCTCAGAGCGAGAGTTTAGAGTAACTTGTTTTTTATTGCAGAATGTTAGCGGTGGTTAGGATATTCTTCGAATCCCCTCTATTTTATTTGTTGAAATTACGTATCAGTCAAGTCATTCAAGGATTGGTTAAACGATTCCCATTTAAGTGATGAGTTCATGTGGTTTTATTCCCCTCCAGCTGTCGAGTTACAACCATTACACCAGGGTTCCTTCGTACGTAGATTTACGTGGGGGTTCTTACTCTCTCATAGGTAATTGAAGCATGTAATTAAATTAGAGCTCCTAAATTCTTAATGGTCATAAAAGTCCCCTCATCTATGAATCTTAGAAGTACATCAACATAATATCCCTCTCGGTAGCTCTACAAACGGGCAATCCATATCTCGTCCACCTTACGAATGATGTGAGAAGAGTAAAATTATTATACTAGTTCCTAGATTCATTTACTGTCGTTATTACACTTTCCCTAATTCGGGTGGTTAACATCGTTAACTTAGTTACTTCATGATTCGGGTAGGTTTTCACTAAACATTAGGTACATCACTTCCCTAATTACTGTTATCTCAGGGTCGCCTCACTTCGGGTGAAATCATTAAGAATTTGCATAATAAAATTAAACAGGACTCGTAAAATAACAGAATAAAAAGACTTAAATTAAATAGATCGAACAAATAAAATAGATGTGAGCTTTGTTAGAGTTTGTGAAAACATGAGTGAGCGTAAAATCTCTACCGAGGAGGAGGATCTTATCCTCCAATGTGTTTCGATGGGATAACTAGTTGTCACGTTTCATATAAGGAAAAACTACTTAATGTGTTTTGCGAAGATGTTCATGAGTAGTGGTGTAAGCAGTTCAGACAAACTAATGAAATCGAAAATCCAAACTGAACCAAGCCGAAAAGGTATTCGATCTTATTTAGCTCGAATTAAAACTGAATCAAACCAACCTAAACTGATCTAGTTCAGTTCGGTTCTCGATTATTAATTTTGAGATCCAAAGTACCGATGAACTAAGTCGTGCTGACCCCACTCCTTTACTAAAATTATCCCTGTTCTCACACACACACACTTATGATTACGCCCAAAATTAAAGTTCAACATAAAATACTCCTTAATCCATTCATTTTCTCCCATCATTATCTCATCTCATCACCCAAACTCTATTTCATTTCCACTAAAAAAGAAACTTTAGCCGCCAATAATACCTAACCCATCGTTCCTCATTGCCGTTGAGATCGTTCTTTACTTGGTTAATTTTTTATGTTTGTTATACGTGTTTGTTTGAAAATAGAGAACATGGAAAACAAAATATAGAATACAAAATTCCATGAAATATTTGAGTATGTTGTATGCAAGAAATACAAATTTGTGAGAATATACACTTTTTTAATTGTATTTTCAAAACAAACCGATCAACCGAACTGATCCAAACCAAAACAAATCGGCTTGTTTGGTTTGGTTCTTTTTTTTTTAATACAGTATAAACCGAATCAAACCAAACCGATGAAGATCTCATTGGATCAGACATTTTTTTGACTAAAAATCGATCCAAACTGAACTGTTATACCCCTATTCATAAGAACCGTGCATAATTGTATTACCCCAATTTTTAATAAAGAATGTGCATTTTTTTAAAACAACTCATGGTTTTTGCACTTAAGGATTTACAACCATCTTTAATATAATATCAAAGTAAATAATTTTATTTCAAAAGCGTTTTCGAAAACATAAAATCGAATCAAATACAACATTTTATAAATTGTTTCTGGACAATGAGTTTTTCAATCAAATCACACACTTCATAAAACAAAAAATAATGTATGAGTATTGATTCCTCACTGCAATATCATCTACAACAGTACAAATTATAAAGTACATAAAATAAGCATATAAGACACTACAACCAAATCTAAGCTATTCTTGAACCCTAAATTGAGATGTCAAGGTACGAGAGCCACCGATGACATCGATCCTTACTACCTCCGATACGCTAGCAAGGTCACCTCCACACCATGTGTTCAGTGTCATTGCGAATTCCACAGCTAAGGCTCTAAGAATGTCTGGCGCACCCACACCCAGCTTTTCACAAGGTAAAACATATGACCTCGATTTAAAAACAACATACATATAGAAATACAACATGCAAGCATTATAGTGGAAGAAGTAGGGTTTTAGGAACCCAAAACCCCAACTTGGATAACTGTTTCCCTGAATAGTTGTAGACAAATCATGATATGATTCATATCAAACTATCCAATAGGATCAACGTCGCTGCTCGAGTGTATCACTGGGGCATGGCCATTATGTAGTACGTTCAAGATCTAATGACTTGAGGTAACCATGCCCACCGTTGATAGATTGAGCCTTGACCCATTACAAAGTAGATTGTTTTAAAGAATCTGGAGACCGGAATATGTAAACAACACAAACGGCAAACCCCAGTTATATTAAAGCACATCTTAATGTTAGAGACTATTAATTTATGACATGGCTAATAAGCTTAATATTTACTACACGTGAGAATTAGAGACTATAAATCTATGATAAGATATAATGGAATTAATTAAGTTATAAGCAATGTTCGATGTATTCTATTATGTTAGCAACTTAAGGGAGGTTTTATCTAAAACTATGTTAAGGGAGGTTCAACTCCCTTAATATTTACTTTGCGTGATGTTATTTATATTTATAGGTGTGAGTGCAAAGTAAAACAACTAAATGAGGTTATGTTATATTTATAGGTGTGAGTAGTGCATAAAAATTTGATGATATTTAGATTTGAATCTAAACAATGTATGAATATTGAATTGATTCAAATGAAGATTGAATCGATTTGGATGAACTATATGAAGATTGAATCGATTCAATAATCCTTTAGTGCAAGGGCTAATCAATTCAAAATAGAACAAGAACCCCCTGTTTTCTACAAATTGATTCATGCCATCAATTATGACTTTTAATCGATTAAAAATAGAACTAGAACTCCTTATGAATATTTGAGTCGATTCAAATGTGTAAAACGGTTTTTAAAAGAGTTGAAAACCACAAGACACCTACAAATTAATCAATGAGTGTTTTATGCATCCAAAGAGTCTTAGTGGAAGGTGAGGTGTTCTAATTTTAGAGGAACAAAATACACATGATCTAAAACTATCCTTAGTCATGAGAGTTGGGACATTACTCAAAATCGAAAAACCGAAGATAAAACAACTATAGTTGTGATTATTAAAATTAATAGAAACATGACCTTAAACTATCTTAAGGGAGGTCTTAATTAGAAACATGGTTTCTTTTCGTTACAAATATTTTATGTAAGCAACTTTTTTTTAAAAAAAAAATTATGTAAGCAACTTAGAACTTATATAAAAAATACAACATTTCGGTTTGAGTATCTATCATGGAGATTAATCCAATCAAATCTTTGAGGAAATTGTACATAGCAAATTTAATTAGGGTTCATTATGAAACACATGGCATCTTTTTTTTTTGTTGACATGAAACACATGGCATCTGTAAGTGCCTTGCTATTGCTGATGTAATGATCACAATCAACATTTCCTAAGCGAGGCCACTGATTTCCTTCGTATAAATTAGAATATACTATATGCCTCTAAGTGTAGAGAGAAATCTACAATCCATATCCTAAGATTCAAAGGGTCATAGCGGTCCGACAAGGGCAACATCAAAGGTTCCGGCCAAGGAGAATCCATTGGAGGTAGCACCTCTTTTGTGCGGCACAGGAGGTTGAGTATGAGGGAAAGAAATCAACGAATGAGGGAGAGAAGGCGACACCAATGATAGAGTAGTAGGCGGAGGAGACAATATATGGAAAGGCGGCCGAAGTAGTCACAACAGAAGTCTTGGAAACATCGCAATAGTTTGAAGATGGAGAAAACAAGCATTGGTACCAAGTGCATCAAAATTGGAATGCAAGTTTGGCCGCTTTTCTCAAGAAACATATCCCAAGCGGGGGAAACTGATTTACTTCAACACCACGAACACCATCATGCTCAAGAAAGACCTGCAAAAAAAATTCCAACTTCACAAATCAAGACAACTTGCATTACTAGAAGCTGCAAGTACGCTTGCATGATTGTACTATAAGCTGCAACATGTATGTCTTCAAACATTTACATTAGAAAATTCTGATGATAAACCAAAGATTAGTTTTGAGAATTTGTGAACCAACTAAAGTATTGTTTGTTACTAGAAATCATTTTCCTCCCATTTTTAACAAGAAAGAAAAGCATCTAATATTTCACTTTAACCCATAGAAAACTGAAGTTCAAACAATTTAGCAAAATCAATGACATTTTATTACATAATAAATATGATATCGGGTCTAATTTACCTTTAATTGCTCAAAAACAAGGATTCTAAGAATCAACCGAACCACTTCAGGGATCTTTGTTACCATGATCATTATCACCTGTAAACAAATAACCAAGCAAAAAGATAAAACACACAATCATAATACAACACAGTCCTATACACACATGTTGTGCGTTTGTTTGATTACATGAAATAAAATTAAAAGAAATTTATGGTAGAAACTTTAGAACCTGATTAATCAAGGAAATTACACTCGTTGAAATAAAAATAGTCCTTCTCGACCATAGGAATAAATCTTCAACAGTTACACCGTTGAAGTTGCATGGTTTACGTTGTTCCCTAACAATGGAAATTGCAGATCAAGATTAGCAGAAATTAAAAGAATAAAAACAAAAAACGTTGATATATTTAACTAATATATGATAAAGGAAGTGGTTGCAGGGATATACATGAAGTTAAACCAACGTCATGGATGCGGTTCTCTATGATGAATTTGCAGAACCAGATCAAGTATGGTTGAGATCTGAAGAAATGTAAATTTTTGTGAAAGGTAAAGGAGCAGATCTTGTTGTCTAAACAACACAGATGGTTGAATTAGGGTTTCAAAATTTGTCCTTGGGATGATGATATATATAGAAAAGTTGTAGGAAGTGACGCGAAATTATCTGGCCCGGCCCAACATGTTAAGAGGTCTAAAACAAATTTTATAAGAAGCTTTTTGGAATAAAAAAAAACACAATGGTTATTAAAAGCATAGTAAATCAAGTTTTGTTAAATCTAAAATTTGAATTTAGGACCAAAAAGATCGGAGGCCTTAAAATTGGTCAACTGAGCTAGATAAATATTGATTCTTTTTTTGAGGAATAGATAAATATTGATTATTAGTACGTCATATTATATATTTATAGTTAAATTGATTTATTTTGAGGTCATTTTTAACCCAAAATCTTGAAACCTAAAACTTTTGTTTAAGTTTAGGGTTTATGGTTTAGGTGGCTTAACCCGTGGACCGGCCATAAAAATTGTTTGATTACGGTTTTATCCTTTACTTTAATTAATGATTTTTTCCTTAACTTTTCATTTGATTTTGCTAAATGGAAAAAGGTAACAAAGGGAAATAATTGATTTTAAGAATAGCCACTCTTATTTGATGCAAGTTTTAACTCTATCTAATTTTATCAACAAAAAATAAAAGACTTTATCTAGTTTTATGATTGTAAGTGTTTTTTAAGTTCGAATGTCTTTTGTGTCTTAGACCGTAGCACTGTTTTCTCACTCTAAATTATTTATTGGCAAACACAAAAAATCTATGTGTTTTTCTTTTCTTTCACAAATAACTTTCTTATTTACTTTTTTCTTTTTACAGAATATACTTTTTTTTTGGATTATGAAAAATAAACTCTTACTAGACAAATAACGTATTTGATTCATTTTTTTAAGGGTTAATAGTGCTTTTCACCCCTGTCATATATGTCATTTTCGGTTTTCACCCATATAAAATTACCGGTTTGATTTGCATCCTCGTAATTTATTTTTTTTCCAGAATACCCCCCTCCCCCATCCAACCCAGCAAATATGCTCATGTGGTGCTGATTTAGCATTTTTTTTTTCATTTTTTTTAAAAAATTGGCCATGTGTAAAAAGAATATTCCACATCAGATTTTTTTTTTAAATATTTGAAAATTAATTTTAAAAAATAAAAAAAATCATAAAAATATTCAGATTTTTTTCCAAAAATTTAAAAATCAAATTTTTTTTAAAAAAAATTCAAAAAAAATATTAAGATTTTTTCCGAAATAGAAAAAAACATAAAAATAGTCGGATTTTTTCCAATAAATTTAAAAAATTAGATTTTTTTTCAAAAATTTAAAAATCAGAAAAATATAATTAAGTTTTTTTTAAAATTAAAAAGATTTTTAAAAACTTTGGAATTTAATTTTCAAAATTAAAAAAATGGTCAGATTTTTTTAAAAGAAATTCTGGAAATGTAACATTCCACTCGTCCGTATTGGAATTTCATCAGTCAAACGTACCAAAGAACAAATTTTCATGGGATCATTTATAACGAAGAATGTTTTATGATGCAATGTCGGTAGTTACACGCATGTTCAGTTACTGGTATCAAGTTAGGTGTGTTTACGATGGAAGGGTATTTTGGTACTTTCATGAGGAGCCTATAATTAAGTTTTGTTCCAAGACATCCATTCTTCATGTGCAACTCTCTCTCTCTAAGTTAGAGGTTCAACAATTCTCTCCATTCCCTCTCTAGAACATCGCCCCTTTCCTTCTCAAATGCAAGCAAATCCTCCTTAAATGCAAATTCTTGGATGAGCATGGTTTAATGTTGGATTAGATATGAAGTTTGCATCAAGAGAAACCTAACCTTCAAGGTTGGATTCTTTGATTAAGAGCTTTGCATGACCTAGGGTTTGGATTAGAAGTGGGAGAGCTTGTTTGATTTCAGAATTTGAGGTGAGTTCTTTAGATAGATCATCCTACCTTTGGGTGTGTGTTAAGATTGTGTGAGATATCAAGATGAATGTTAGTTTATACATACTCATTTTAGTACCCTTTTATGTCAATTGTTGTTGGAAATATGTTTGTTGAGCCATGCATTTCGATTTCCTTAAGTTTTATGCATTCTGGATGATTCTTGTGCTTTAGGTCGTTGAGAATTGAGGTGAAACATCAAAAATTGCAATTTATGCACTTCTGGTCCGAAGAAACTCGCTATTAGCGAAATTATTTCGCTAATAGCGAAATTTCCTAGAAACATTTCGCTAATAGCCAAATTTTGGCTATTAGCCAAATTTCCAGACAGCTCATAGAGCCATTTCACTATCAACAAAATTCCGGCGAAAATGGCACACTAAGTTTCACTTTTAGATGGCTTTGGGGCCTTGTATGCCATCCGAAACCATTTGTTTAACGCTTATTAATCTAACGAAAACCCTCAATCTCTAATAACCTAATGTACCATGACACTTGAGTTTCCAACGGAAAATGCATGAGACATATGAACATATTTCAACAACAATGGCACTTGAGAGAGTTTAATCATGTTTATTCGGGTACTGATAAACTAAGAATGGGGTAAAACCATAGAGCCTCGACATAGATCGTCGAGAACTAGAAAGTTAGCAAGAACCCTAAGCAAGTTAAGTCGTGAGTTGATAGGCATAATCTCTTCACACATGAGCAAGAATGACTAAGTAAGTAAGCACTAAGATAAGTTATCATGTATGATCAAGACCATGTAGAGTAAGACAAGACTTATGAGTTATGATACGAAGAACCTACGACGGATCTAGTATGCACGACCATCTAGGCAAGCAAGCCCACACACGTATAATCAACCGACAGGTTGTATTGTAGACACGTGGTGACCATAGGTTTTCCCCGAGGTTACCTATAGCCTAGGATTAGGTAGAACTCACTGAGACATTATGTCTCATCCCAATCCTTATTTGTTTCAGATCAGCAGGTTGGTTTAGCAGGACTTAGCAAGCTTGTAGCCGGATGGATAATCAGCAAGTGCTCGTTCGTACCCGTTGCAAGATGTTATAGACTTTAAGGATGTATTTTCTATGTTTTGGACGAGTTATATTGTATTGTTGATTGTACGAACGCGTGTTGTTATATAAAATATTCATTCGAAGAATTTATGTTGTAAATTTTAATGTATCCAGTACTAAAGATAATGCACATGCTAAACTTTCTAGATACGTTTAGTATGAGTGTTACAGGAAAACATTTAAATTTTTAAAAATATGTATACAAATTTAGAAAAAATTCAGATTTTTTATTCGAAAATTTAATTCCACAATTTTTATAAAATATTGGGAAAAAAATCATTTTTCCACGACGGGCAAAACCCTCTAAATTTGTATCCAAATTTTAGAAAATTAAAATTTTTTCCAGAATCTTTTTAAAAAAATCTGACCTTTTTTTAAATTTTTAATTTTTTTTTTGTATTTTGTAAATTAAATTCTAGAATTTTTTAAAATCTTTTTAATTTAAAAAAAACTGATTATATTTTCTGATTTTTAAATTTCAAAAAAAAAATCTTATAGTTTTTTTTCTGATTTTTTTAAAATTTTTGAAAAAAAAATCTCGATTTTTTAATTATTTGGAAAATATCCGACTATTTTTGTGTTTTTTTTTTCTTTTTTGGAAAAAATCTTAATAATTTTTCTGAATTTTTTAATTTCAATTTTTTTTTTCGGTTTTTAAAATTTTGGAAAAAAAACTGAATATTTTTATGATTTTTTGGATTTTTTTATTTTTTAAAATTAATTTTCAAATATTTTAAAAATAAAATTTGACGTGGATATTTTGTTTTACATGTGGCCAATTAAAAAAATAAAAAATGAAATAAAATGCCAAATCAGCGCCACGTAAGCGAATTTGCTGAGTTGGATGGGGGAGGGGGTATTCTGGAATTTTTTTTTTACGAGGATGCAAATCAAACAGAAAATTTAATAGGGGCGAAAACTGGAAATGACATATATTACAGGGTTAAAAACACTATTAACCCTTTTTTTAATCAAATATTTTTATAAGAATCATTTTTTCTAGTCAAAATAAATAAAGTTATTACTATCATAAGATTTATTTAAAAGAAGAAGAAAATCAATATTTTTTAATATTTATATTAACAGGAATAAATGTCAATAAACGAGTTGGGATTGCTTCGCATAAAAATAATTAGGAAATTGTTTTTGATGGATATGGAAATAATAAAATTAATCAAAATTTGTCAAAAAAATAATCTTCTTTGAGGGGAAAATTTGTCAAAAAAATTAATCAAAAGTGTCATGATTTTTTATTTTTTTAACCCTATGGTTACTAGGATTACTTAAAAAAAAATCCTATGGTTACTAGGAAAAATTGACACTAGTAATCCAGAATTCAACTATCAAGAATGGTTAGAAATTGTTCTATCAAAAAATCAAACTTGTGTTTTCTTCAATGGTTTGTCTTTAATTGACTCACTCACTCGGTTAAATGTATCATGATTTTAGTTGACTGGATGAATAAAAAATTCCTCTACGCTCAATTTACGAAACCAATTAAATTTATTGCTATCATAAGATTTATTTAAGAAAGAATAAAAACAAGAAAGTTACTTGACCCAAAAAAAACAAGAAAATCATGTTTTCCTGATATAGAAAATCAATATTTTAAAATAATAAATGGCAATAAATGACCGGGATTGTTTCACATTAAAATAAAATGGTTGATAGGAAATTTATGAAATTGATTGATTTTAAAGGAAACTAGTAAAAGACTCGTGCTTTCGCACGGGTCACGTAACGTCGTGATAATTATATAAAAGAAAATGTTAACTTGTGCCCTCAAGACACAAGTTAAGAAACCAAAGATAGAAACATTTTGTTGGAAATTGTACATTCAATAGTCTAGATATTTAAAATCTTATCTTTTCAAGACATAATTTATGATTTAATTCCATTTTTAGATTCTTAACTTGTGCCCTAAGGACACAAGTTAACACTACCATTATATAAAAAATAATTAGATTGTTAATATTGTACAATTTTTATAAATGTTAAATGAAAATTATGAGTATTTTTTTTCCTGGTCAAGTAGCCTAAAAAAGGTGAATAAGTGGGGTGTCCGGGATTCGAACCCCGACCCCTGCATATAATAATGCATGTCCCCACCAACTGAGCTATGCTTACGGGGAATGAAAATTATGAGTATTAATGTAATGTTACTATTAAATATTTTTCTTTTATATATACAAAAATTTGTTGAATAGTTGAGTCACACAAATTATTAATTTTATTTATTTATATATGCGAAAACAACATTTTATATAGATACTAATGTGTATACCCGTGCACCGCACGGGAAAAAAATGTTCTAAATTGAAAACAAATTTATAATTTATGTATGAAATTATTTTAAATTTAGTTAAGATTGAGTATACAATAAACGTACAAAAAAGAACACATAATAACCTATATTCAATTTGGGTAAGTTTATATGTGAATGAACTTGAAAGTTTACTTTCTACTTGTACGACTCTACTCTCATCTAATGTTAGTTATACTCTAGCTTTTATTAGAAGACAATCAAATAGAGTTGTTCATAGTCTTGCTAAAGCGTCTATATTAAATGCTAGTCTCGTCTTTATTGCATGTTAGTTCGGTACTTTTTATCATCCACCTTACTGTATTCACTTTCTTATTATGGATGAAATGAAATTAGCTATCCTTTTCTAAAAAAACTTACATGCTATATCCAAAATAAATTTCAATATTCATCGTAGAAGATGTGTTAAAATATAATGCGATGTGAATTCTAATAATTTGGTTTAACACCACTATACACGATAAAGAATGTAAACAAAAGTACAAAATTAGTTATGTAGTAGGATGAAATATAAAGAAAATAAATCACTATTAGAAAGCAAATGCAATGGTCTTTTTAACAAACTCTAATACAAAGAGCTTGGCCTCTTTTCAGTTTTGATTAACAAAGTGATTAAGAACATTTCAGATTGCATCATTTGAGAGGGCTCTACCTTGCCATAGTGGTAGTGCACACATTACACTTCAATTCAAGTTCTCTGTTAGTTTCTTCTGACAGTGTTTGGATGTCTCAAAAAATCGAATAAAAACAAACCGAGTAAACTGACCGGAACCCTCAATGGTTCTGAGTGGGAGGAAGAAATATTTAGACGCAAGGAGGGAAAGGTTTTATGTTGGTGAATGCCATTAGGAGATTGCTTAGATTAATTTACGATTCGTTTTCCCAAAAGATTTATTTTTCTATAGCATTATTAACATTGGAAAGATTAAAAAACAATAAATAAAAACTTGGCTTTGAAAAGATGATCAAATACATACTTCAGAAAAATAAAATTGGAACGGGTGTTTGTTTTCACTTTTCACTGCACATCCTCTTTCTTAACAATGTTTGGTTTAGAAAAACTAAAATTTATTTAATTAGTTATCATAAAAAAAAAAAATATAAAAAATAATTAAGGAAATAATTCCACTATTAGAAACTTTTAAAATAGCAAATACTCTCAAATGCTGACAAATGGCAAACTTGCCAAAATACTAAGCTTGCTATATTATTATCTATAGATTATTATCCATAGATATGAGAAAAATGATGTGATAAATTTTTGAAAAGTCATGAGTATTTTCAAAATCAAAATTTATGTAGTGTTTCTATTAAATAACTCTATTTTATATGCAAAAGATTGTTCAATGTTTGCACCGCATCTGTTGCAAATTTTATGTGCTTATATATGCATAAATAAATTTTTATATACATTCAAAATTTATGTAGTGTTTCTATTAAATTGATAAGGCCAAGAAGAAGGTTAGGCATCGGTGGGAAACTGGAGCATCGCAACTAGGTTGGCACCCAACAGAGACCCACTTTCTCTACCGCCTTCCCAATACGTAATATTATTAAAAAAAAGAGAAAAATATGTACAAAAGGGGGACTAGGCCAAAACCCTCAATAGAAAAAAATAAAGAGCTAACAAGAAAAACGAGAAACATAAATGTCAAGGGAAGCGGTAATTAGGCAAACCATTTCCGTCCCTAGCAAAATCAGTCGACAAAGACAACGATAAATAGGAATACCAAATAGTGTTCGTCAAATCATGACCCAAAGATGCAAGCTTCTCAGCACAACAATTTCCTTCCCGGAAAACATGGGAACAAATCACCATCAAACCATGTTGAAAACAGTTATGCTACCGGTTGCGAAGACGAACCGGAATAACAGAGTGGTTTTTAAAAGCATGCGCATCAGTAGAGGAATCACATTCCAAACAAAGATGATTCCAACAATTAGAAACAGAAAATTCCATAACTATAATCAGACCCATAATCTCTGCTTCAAAAACGGACACTCAGCCAATGTTACTAGCAAAACAACCCAAAAGAGTTCCACGAAAATCTCGAAAGATACCACCGCAAGAAGCATTAAAATTAACAACTGAACCATCCGTGTTCGCCTTAACCTCTAGTGATGGTAGGAGGCTTCCAAACAACCAAAATAATGTCCTTAACACGCCTGTGAATAGGGGGAATCAAGAAGTTGTCAAGAACAACAACATCATAATGTAAACAATTACCGTTGGAATGCGTCCCGGACATAGCAACAAAGGAGGTAATTTTAGCCATGGTAGCATGTATAGAAATAGGAACCGAGCTAAAGCGTAAAGCATTGCGAGCCAACCAAATGCAACACACCGTGTGAACAATGGCAGCCACATAAATATCCAGCACATGCGAGCTGCATCTAACAGGAATACACTCCAACAAAGTCGTCACCAACTGCAAGTTTACTGTGCGATTTATTTTGAGGCCGAGGCACCTCCAAACAGTCACCGCAAAATCATAAGTCAGAAATAAATGGGAGGAAGATTCAGCTTGCTTGAAACAAAGAACACAAATCGATACCATGTGCACCCACGCAATTGCAAATTCTCGTCGGTGGGAAGCTTGGATAACATGAGCCTCCAAAAAACAAAAGAATGTGACGGTGGTATAGCTGAACGCCAAATAAGGGAAGCCCACTCAAGATTGGCCGTAGGAGGATTAAGAAAATGAAAGGCCAACTTAGCAGGGAGAATTCCATCAGTAGCATGAATCCAAACATTTTTGTCCATCAAAGGTGAGAGCGGAAGCGAGATGTTAAGAATACTTCCCGCAACTGTCGGATAATGCAAAATAGAAGGAATATTCTGCCACCTACCATTTTCTATAATAGAATGCAGCCTGGCTGTAAGGAGAGGAAACATAGTCGATGGACCATTTAAAATGGAAACAAGAGGCGCACCCAACCAATTATCTGGCCAAAGGTTGATTTTCTCTCCATTACCCACAATCCTCATACACCATTGGCAAGAATTCCTTCACACCTGGCCAAATAGAAGATTTAAAATAGCTAGTTCGAGGCCGTCCTAAGGATAAAAAACGGTGCTTAAAAAGCTGAGAGCACTGATTATCTTAAGTAAATGAAATCCAGCTCAAGTGAAGAAGCAGAGAGGCATTCAAAGAGCGAATAGATTTGAGATCCAAACCACCAGAATCCCAAGGAAGGCAAACATTTTTCCAAGAAACCGTACAGATCTTGCGAGTATTAATATCACCACTCCAAATAAAAATTTTAATCTACCTATCAAGCATTTTTAACAGACGGACCGGCAAATGGTAAATATGGAAAGAGTAAACTAGCATTACGTGCACTATGGACTTCACCAACTGAACACGTCCCATGATAGATAAAAGAACACCCTTCCAAGGGGCAAGATTCACCTTAATGCGATCAACAATCGATTGGAAATGAATACACTTAGGCTTACCTTGGAATATGGGGCAGCCTAAGTATTGGAAAGGAAGAGTACCCACCGAAAAACCGGACATCTGAGCCAACATATTTCTTCTGGTAACGGTCATAGCCCCAGTAAACAATTTACTCTTTTCAAAATTAACAAATTGACCTGAAGCTTCTGAATATTCTTTGAAGACTCACAGAAGGCAACATATATTTTTCTTCGATCCAACACAACAAATGAAAACGTCATCAGCATAAAGAATATGAGTCGGCAGAGACATACCCCGACAATAAAACATAGGCTGCAATCTATTAGAAATTCTTTCCATCTCTAAGGCTCTATTAAGCACCTCCTCGGCAAGACAAAAAAGAAGAGGGGAGAGGGGGTCCCCCTGGCGCACACCTCGCTTACAAGGAAAATAACCGACGACATTACCATTAAATAAAACAGATAAATGGGCTGAATGCAAAATTTCCAGAATCCAATTACAGAACAAACTAGAGAATCCGAACTGCCTCAAGACCTCCACTAAATAATTCCAATCGAGTGTATCAAAGGCCTTGAGAATATCCACTTTAATGGCAATGTTACCACCAAATTGCTTCTTTGTTAACAAATTAATTAGCTCCGAAGCCAGGATGACACATTCTGAAATATTACGGTCTCTAACAAAACCTCTCTGCTGAGGAGAAATAATCTGCATACAAATAATAGCCATCCTCTCTGCAATAATTTTCGTGACAATTTTGAACTGGAAGTTCGCCAAAGCAATGGGACGGAAATCACCTATGGAAGAAGCCCCTGAAATTTTCGGAATTAGAACTATAATATTAGCATTCATATTCGGTGCAAGAACCCCTGTATAGAAAAATTCTTGAACCGAACACACAATATCCGTTGCCACAATTTCCCAAAAAAATTGATAAAAAGAAGCCCTAAAACCATCAGGTCCAGGAGCACCATCCACATTCAAACCAAACAACGCATTTTTTTTTCTCATCAAGTAACGGCATAGCAGTCAAAGCAGCATTGTCCTCCTCTGAAACAAACAACAGGACAACATTCGCAGCCATGCCATTAGAAATACAGTTGTTATTACCACCAAAAATATTTTGAAAATAACTGACAAGATGCGCCTCCATATCATTGGTATTCGTGATGCAAACATTTCCATCCTAAAGAAAAGTGATAGGCTTACTAATTGATTTTATTCGAGCCATCCTATGAAAGTAATCCGTGTTCCGGTCACCGTAAATAAAACTCTGATTCCTAGCCTTCTCACGCCAAAATTGATTCTGACAATTCATAGCTCTTGTCAAGGCCATTTGTGCTTGCAACTCCTGACCATGTAAATCTGCATCCAAGCCCTCAACATCAATCAAGGCTTGAATACGCTCAACCTCATCAGCCGCTAGCATAACCTGCCTTCAAACATCACCAAAAACAGACTTGATCCATACCTTGAACGCATCTTTTACCCTTAGCAATTTGACTTGTAAACGATGCATTCCTGAACCAACATCCTTTTTATTCCAGATACTGTACAACAAAGGACGACAATTAGCATGAGTGGTCCATGTTTAAATTTTTTAAAGGAAGCAGTCTTACAGACCAAAGAGAAATCAGAATGCACAAGAAGAGGATGATGATCCGATTGAGTCCGCACCAAGGCCGTACAAGCCAAAACTCAGTCCAAGCTTCGTTACAAATATCACGATCAAGACGAAGAAATACCGATGCCGAATCTAACCTGCCATTATTCCAAGTAAATTGCACCCCATTAGTATTTAAGTGCAACAGAAGATTATCATTTGTCGCGTCATTTTTCGGAGGTCAAGGCTATTTGATTAGCTTTTGACTCACTAGTTATTTCATGACTGAACATTTAATTTTTTTAAGAAAAGGGGAAAAAAGTTCAAACTACCCCACATTTGAAAAGATTTAGGGTTCGAGGGTTGATTATATTTAAGGAAGGTATTAGCACCCTAAATATTTATAGTACTCTACGAGAACCTCTTGATTTTTATTTGTGAGACTTGCTTGCTTTTGAAAATAGAATTTAAATAAAAAGGAAAAAAGAGACTTATTTACATTTTTTATGATTTGGAAGGACAATGTCCTTTGCCTACATACCCGTGAGGGATCAAAACCTCGTAGTTCGGGGTAGAAATTGACGTTTAATTGGTTTTGTGAAAAGGTTTTAAAATAAAAAGGCCAAGTGGCAAGTATGTTTGTTTGTGTTTTTTAATATTGAAAGAAAAAGACTTAAGGTAGAATTAAATTGATTTGAAATTTGATTAAGAAAAGGATAAAAATAAAAAGGGATCACTTGATGTGGGATCAAGGTTTATTATAAAAATATATTTTTATGAGTTTTGTACTATTTGCATGTTTTTGTTGTTTTCAAATAATAATTGAACTAAAATTAAAGCTAACGGAGCAAGAAGAAATAAAACGTAGGTATTTTGTAGCGAAGTTGGATCACTACAAAAACCTTCGACCTAAACTATAAGGCATGAAAGATAAAACACACACCTAAAGTGGCGACCCAACCACCATCACTTAATTCCGGCGCGGCGGTCGACCACCTAAAGTGGCGGCGCCGCCGCCAGAAAACCTAATTTTTTTTATTATTATTATTTTCGTCTCCAAAATACCCTCTTTTCCTCCTCTCCTTTTAAATCCCCTTCTACTCTGTTCTAAACCCAAAAAATCCAACAAAAGCCTAAAATAACCTAGATCTGAGAAATAACAAAACGAAAACAAAGGGAGAAAAACTTTTACTACCTTTTGTGTCTGGAAGCTTTCCGATTCGGTTTTGGTTCCGAGGTTGAAAGTTTGTTTCGTTTTTTTTTTATATGTTGATGTTCGATGTGTTGATGTTGGTGATGATGTTGTAACGTTGGTTTGAAAAGGACGATTTGGTTCTTGACGAATTGGTTTTGATGTGAATTGGGATCGGCTATGTTGGGTTTATGGGTTTATCTGTGCGTGTGTGGTTGTTTGGACTGGATTGGAAATGGTGTTTACGACTGGTTTGTGATTGTTGGTTGATAAATTGGCTCTGTGTGTTACTGTGTGAAACAAAATCGTGTTGTAGGTTATTGTTTGATGAATTTGGTGATAGTTTTTTTTTTGTGAATTGCTATGCTGGGTTTTTTGATTTGCAGGTTATGAGTGAATATTGCGTTCTGCGATTCTGGCCATGTTGGTGAATTTCGCCTCCCCCTGTGGTTATTTGCAGGTTCCTTTTATAATGTCAGGTTTTGAGTTAGGGTTTGTTGAATAACAGCAAAAATTGTGGCTTGGAGGGGAGGAAAGCAAGCTGTGAACTGGATTTGCCTCAGATGAGGCGTGAAACTATTTTTTTTTTTGGATTAGAATGCAGATGAACTGGACAGTTTTGACCCTATCGGCACTTTTTGGACTTATAAAAAATATATATAAAATAAAAATATAATGATAGTAAAAAAGAGATAAAGACTAATAATAATAAATATAATGATTAAAATAAAAATATAAAAAAATAAAGATTTAAAAAAAACAAAAAACTAAAGTTAACAAAAGATGGAATTTAAAGTTGAAAATAAAAATAGAAAATAGAGAGAAGAGGGCCCAACTTGGAACCAAAAATGAGGTATTTTAAAATACCTCTCTGCCGAATTTTTCACTGAAAAGTCAGAGACTATTCAAGATCGAACGGTGTATGAATGTAGGACCTTAGGTAAAAAATTGGGGTATGACATCATTCATCCATAGAGAAAATCCATGCAAAGGATAGAAGGGGGAAGACGACGGCCCCTTTTCTCATGGGCTTCTAACACCGCATTAAAGTCCCCCACAAAAATCCACGGAGCCGTATAGGTATTCTGTAGCAAAGTCAAATCTGCCTAAAGTTGTCTGCGCAAAAAATATGACATGCTAGCATAAACTCCGGCAATAAAAATTCTAGTACCCTTGCAAACATGTTCCAGCACCGGACATTGAGATGAAGCAAAAATAACAGTAAAACTAACATGAGGGCCCCAAACTGGCCAAAGATTAGGATGCAGGAGCTCTCTTTTATTAACACAAAATTGAGTAACATTAATAGATCTCCAAAACCAGTTAGGAATAGAATCACGAGTTACCATAGGTTCAACAATAAAAGTAAAAGAAGGTCGAATTAAACGGCATAATTCAGACAAAGCAATTCGGGATTCATTATTACCAATTCCCCGAATGTTCCAAAAAATAATATTCATTGAGAGGGCGGAATGGTACCCAATGAACGGGTTTGATAGGCAGCCTTGGTGGTTTTATTTCCTTTCTTTTTATGAGACTTTGACATAACCGGAATAAAAGGTGCATCAGTCTCGGCCGCCTTGGCCAACCAAGAATTCATAAAATCAACTTATTTTTGCAAAGTAGGATCGACATTTTCAACAGGCGCAACAGAAATATTAGTGACATCTAGAGACTTGTTTAAGACCGGAGAAAAAATAGTTTCATGCTCAGCTCTAATGTCATTCCTAACCACTTCCTTTGTATCATTAATAAATTGTAAATTAAAATCACCATTTACCAGACTTTCAATTGGAGGATATGTAGCTGTTCGTGTATTTCCCTACTCCATATTAATATTTTCAGCCTCATTTGCTATCAAAGTTGCCTCCAAAGCTATGAAATCTTCAGTTGACTTGCTGTTTTGCACTTGCACTACAAGATCACGCTGCTGTTGCGGTGCAGTATCGACAACTATGGACTTGATTGAACCATAGGAGTCGGTAAAGCTTCCCCTTGGTTCTGAACTTCCTCCATCTGCAAGGAAGTCGTTGCTGATACTGTTTCTTGGTGGCCGGAAGCATCAATATTATGTTGCGGTTTTATATTTGTTTCCCTTTCCACTTCCTCAATAACCGGTTCTGGAATGTTTTTTGTTGCGCCAAAAGCTAAGGACGAACCAATTCATGAAGGGTTGTCAGTTCTCGGGACCTATGTAGCTTTCATTATTGGTATCTGCTTCTTCCAAAGCGCTACTTGTTCCTTACCGGTTGTTGTTTCCTTTCTAGAGTATAATCTTCTACAGACAGTGACATTATGCCCGATATTCTGACAAAGAGAACAAAAATCGGGCAACCATTCATAAGCTACCTCAACCGTGAAGGCATATCCTTCCTTCTCCACGACAATTCATGAAATATTTTCTACGAGAAGTCCATGTCGACAAGTATTTGCACATAATGTCCAAACAGACGCTTTGATGTTGATTGTCTATCACAAGAGGGGTGTCCACCGCACTTGCAATCTCTCGGAGAGTCTGTTCCATCCAATATTCCTGAGGTAATTCTAGCAATCGAATCCAAACCTAAGCGTGAGTGTTGCGCTGCGTGTTCATATTGAAATCTTTGGACCACTCGAAAAGCCAAAGGACACCTGGCTTTAAGGTAATTGTGTCCACTGCCTAGACAGTACACTTATCCATCTCTGAAGAAAAGAAGAATTAGTAATAGCCTCGTCCTAATGAGATCATGCGCCAGGCTCCTTTAATCTTCCAGAGCTTTTGCAATTTCGACTCAATTTCCTTTGTAGAATAGGGCTTATCTCCCTTGTCTAAAACCAAGCTTCCTCGCAGATTAGTCTTACAAAAATTCATTCCACAGTCATATAGGTCCTGAGTGATTTTGATGCTGAGAGTCTCTCCACGAATTGTTGGCTTTGGTAAATTAGCATTGGAGGTAGTCTTTGTCGATGCCGTGAGAGCCTGCGCAAAAGAAACCACTGGCATGGCAGATGGTGCAGGCGGTGTAACAACCCTTGCCACTTTGGGAGTTATTGCAAGAGAAGACATCTCAGCCTTCCAATCAAACATGGCGGCTGAGATCGCACACAGTATATCAGGTATTGGTTAAATTTATGAGAAGAAGGGGTGAGAATGGTGGTCGGAGCTAGCAGGTACGTGAAACCCTCAGTAAATTCATGTGTCAAATACGACTTTAACATTTTGTGTTTCTATTAAATAACTCTATTTTATATGCAAACGATTGTTCAATGTTTGCACCGCACCCGTTGCAAATTTTATGTACTTATATCTGCATAAATAAATTTTTATATACATATATGAGAAAATTTTAAAAACTCATGACTATTTTCAAAATCAAAATTAATGTAGTGTTTCTTTACTAAGATTTTAAATTAAGGATGGTCATGGAATCATTCAGCGCAAGGTTTTGAGTGGTTTTAAAAAGAAGAAAAAAATGCACTCTCACTTTGAAAATCAAGGTGTTACATGTAGTTTGTCAGGAATTTTTATGAATATGTTGCTCGCATATAGCTTACTATACATGACAAACTTATAAGAAGTTGGTACTCACATAGAGATTATAGTTTCACGATGAGCTTATAATGTGTTAGTAAAGAAGTTTTTTGTTTATGGAGAATTTTGCTCGTGGGGAGCTAATGAAGTTTACTTGGGAATGGTGTTCGCGGAAAGCTTTCTTCTATGTTCTTTAATATATCATAATCATATGGTGGAACAAGTGCATGATATCCTCGTAGATGACTTGGCCATCTGCCAATCTCAACATTAAATGCAAGCCTCTCGAGGACGATATTAAGGGGACATGACCTCTGGTTACTTGCTGCCATGTGTAGAGGCTAGTAATGTACTTAATTACTTAGACCTTTCAATGTTGGTTTTCGAGGAAACATCCCAACCGTTGGATTGTTCCTAATGTTTGATTGTCCGATTGATTCTTTCTTGGACTGTTGGACTGATCAAATGTTATAATCTAGACTGTTGTTTTCTTTCAATGTTATGGGATCATTATTTGAATGGTTGCATTAAATAATTGACCCCTGGGTTTTCAAACATTTTAGAGGGAGGTATAAAAGGTTTTGGTAGTTCTTTGAAAACACTTTTTACTCTCTTCTCATGTTTGTTGCTATTATAAGTGTTGTGAAGCCTTTGGATTCAGAGTGATCTCTAGTATTTTTTTGTTAAGAACTTCACTTTTCTAGACTCCTTGTTTCTCAACAGGTTGGTAGATTTTCGAACTGTTTTTCTTAATTGCTACTTTGTGCCTTGAGTTTAGAACCATTTAGGCTTGCTTTTGGATTGCGGGTGGTGATGGTGCAGTGACCACCTCTGTTGATTGTAGTTTCCACCCATATGTTGTTGTTTTTCATGAGTAATAAGTGTAAGTTAGCGAATCTTGTTAGGTTTTTTCTATGTTCTGCTTCTTTGTTGGTCTTAGATAGTGGTTTATGACTTAGAGTTGGGTGTCTTTGAAACAAAACAACAAGTTTTTCAGCATCTTCAACGACTTTGTTTGGGGGGGTTTATGGAAAAGTACTTTGTTATCAAGCCGAAGAATAAGAGGGATCATAACAATATTTTGTGGACGAGGAGTCGTGTTCAATTCAACGGGATGATTTTTGAGGAGGAGGTCCCTCAGTTCCCATTTTACTGGTCAACACCTTTAATTTAGTTAGGTGTGTGACCGCCTTAGAGGCGGAAACCTCCTAGTTATACTTTTGATTATATTTTACCTTTGCTTGTTATATTTTTGTTTGTTAGTTCGTCACTAACTTTGTGTTCTTCTTTCTTTTCTAGCAGATGCTATGCCGAACATGTAGGAGAAATTTACGAAGCGTGCTACGAAGGGATATATCAAACCCCCTACTTCGAACAAGAAGAATCCCCGTAGTCTCACCAACATGACTATGGGCTCGACTTTTGGGGGGATTTCCCTAGTAATGGAGGCCATTTCTTTGACCCAAGTTGGTTCCCTCCATCGCGAACCCATTGATGTGGAGGAGCCTCTGCAAAGGGCCCGAGTGGAAGAGGTGGTTCAAGGGAAAATGACTTTCTTCGAAAAAGAAGTCCTCAAAACCCTCGATGGTCAAATGTTAACACTTTTAAACATCTGGCCGAGCCCTAAAGTGTTCAATAATCACCTCACTTTGATGTTGAGCAGTTCTGATGGTTATATCGTCAATCAACCTTGTCGAGTTGGGAGGAACCGAGCAGTGACATAAGGGTTGATAGGGGCCATGAAGGCTCTTAGTATTTTTGTTGCCCTGAGTGGTGAGGAAATTGAATATAAGTCCAAGGCGAAGGGCTTCTTTTATGAGAAGCGGGCTATGAAGGCCAAGCTGACTAAGGTCGAGGAAGAATTCAACAATTATAAGAGTATGTACCAAATTCAGGGAGTCTGGATCAAGAACTATGTCAATAAAGATAAAGAAATCAAGACTATAATCGAGGATAATGAGGCCTCATCCAAGCAGGTGGAAGACTTAGTTGTTGCACGCAAATCTGTGGAGAATTTGACGAATAAGATAGCTGAACTCGAGCTGGAGATGGAAGATTTTTCTCTACGCTAAAGTAAGCCATTTAGTACAAGGATCCTTGGGGAGAGAAAGAGCCCGAAGAGGTTGTTGGCTTAAAGCATGCATAGATGATCATGTAGCTTGTTGGCTGCCACCCCTCATGGTTTCAACAATGTTGTATAGATGAATACTAAGGGGATTCATTTTTCGAATAATGTGAAAGATTGCGAGGTCTTTACTCTTGATGGTTTTGTTGATGATGAAGTTGAACAAGAAGAAGGTCAGGTTGAATAAATAACCTTGTAATTTTCTTTTCTTTTTGTTTCATACTCACAATACTTATTTTGTAACCGAGTGTAATGCCAATGACAATATGTGGCCCTTCTGGCTCCCAACTTATTCATGCAATGTTTTTTTATATGTGTCATCCTCGTTGTGTCTTGCATGTTTATAATGCATATGTTTGTTTAAATGTTAGTAATTTTCAACAAATATTTTGTTTGTTGCATTGAACAAGATCATCGACTTGGTCGAAGATTTAAGTATTTTGAATCTTAATTATATTAGATTTCTATGATGTCATTCCTCCCCTGAAGTCATTTTTTTGTTAGGTAGTGAAGTGAAGACTTGTGTTTTATTTAACGCAGGAATCCATGTGTTGTCGTTGTAAACATGCATTGAGCATATGTTAGAAGCCTTCATGTCTAACAATAGAGTATTCCTAGCATGTGTTTGGAGTTGTGTATCCAAACAAACGGTAATAGTGGAGGAACAAAACATAGTTTAGTTCTCCTTCCTTACCTGTGAGTTGGGATTCTTCCTTGCTTTCTTGGAGGTGATGTAGCAGTTGGCAGCTGATATACCGAGGGTCAAGTAATTATATCGAGTAGATTTTCCTTGTCCTTTAAAATTTAGGTTTTGGATGTATAGACTAGCATAAAGGTCTATTTTCGTTGTAGTTGCTCGTTTAAATAAAAGTTGATTAGTGTTGGACTAGCCTTATTAATTTTGTTCAACAGGTTGGTATTGGAATTAGTGCATTTCAGTCATTTCAGTATAATATGACTAGAATCATCGACAATGTATGTATAAGGCATGGTGATACTTATAATTATAGAAATGTGATTTAGAATTTGGAAATTCTCGAGGAGTGACGATGAGAACTTACATGGAATTAGTTATTCAACTATATTACCTCTTGAGTTTCTCGGTGTTCTATGTCTGAGGGATTGGTCCCTTTGTAAGATCTTCGAGGTCGTAGGCTTATGTCCCTGTTTTATGAAAGACATGATATGGTCGTTCCCAGTTGGCAACAAACTTTCCTTCCTCTGAGTCGTTCTGGTTCCGTCTGAGGACGAGCAACGATTTTTGTTTTATGGTTGCTTCCTTTATGGCTGCTTCACTTTTGATTTCCTCGACGGTTTCTAGTTCCTCCCTTAGATTTTCGTTGTTTGTTTGGAAATCAGTTGATGTCGTCACTCGCTTATTTAGTTCGTCAAGTTCGGCGGGGATGACATATTTTGTTCCATAAGTAAGACGGAATGAGGATTCTCTGGTGGTCGAATGAGGAGTGATGCAATAAGTCCATAACACTGTGTGTAGCTCCTCGACCTTGTTTCCCTTGTGTTGTCTAATCGTCGTCGTAATCTACGAAGAATGACGTGATTAGCATATTCAGCTTGCCCATTTGTATGGGGGATGTTCGACAAAAGTGAAATGGTGCTTGATCTTCCAATTCCTTAGGTATTCTCTGATTATTTTTTATCAATGTGTTGAGTCCCATTGTCAATGACTACGATTTTTGGTACTCCAAATCTTGCGAGAATGTTTCTCTTGAAGAAATAGAGAACGTTATTAACGATGATTTTAGTGAGGGCTTCTGTCTCAATCCATTTAGTCGAGTCGTTGAAGGCTACTACTAGGTATTTTACATGTTCTGCTACTTTGGGGAAGGGTCCTAGTAGGTCAATTCCACACCATGTGAATGGCCATGGTGAAGAGAGTGTTGTAGTAAAAAACCCTACTTATTCTCTGAATGTCCCCATGCCTTTTGCCTTTGTGTATTACAAGTGTCCCTCAGGGACACCTGCCCAAGTGAAGGTTTCATAGTCAAAAACCCTACTTATTCCCTGTAAATACTAATGCACAACATTGAGTCAGATACCTCATTATTTACCCTACTATTTGTCTCACTCTCCTTAAATCCTAACTGACTTGAGCTTCGAAGCATGTGCAAAAGGACTCACAGAGGACCGCGGTAGACAAACAAAGATCTCATCCCTCTACACAACATATCTCAACGCTCAAGTCAACCATCTTAGGTCCAGAAGGATCGAGTTATATCACCAAAAATAAATTTATATTCGGTTAAAAAGTACAAGGTTCTTGTCTCTAAATTGATCTCTATGGTGAATAATTGTTTTTGATCTCTAAATCAGTCACTAAATGATAAATTTGTATATTATAAAATGAAGATATTTCATTATATTTTTTATATAAATTTTTTATGAGCTGCTTCTTGATCATCAAATGTGAGTCTAGTTGATACAACTATCTGGACCGCCATGAGGTTCCCTACCCTTACAGTAAAGGTGAGTCTAGTTGGTACAGTGCAGTATGGACCTTAAAAATAATGGAGTATAATAAAAATTTGTAAACTAGAGTGCATGTACAACATTATATAAGACATATATATGCAAACATAAATATAAGATAACCATTTGTTTGAAATTGGATGTCAAAATATCATTCCTCTAAATATAAGATAACTGTTTGTGGTTCGGTTCTTAACTGTTCGGTTCACAAACTCACGTAATGGTTTGGTACAGTTCGGCGGTTCAGTTCACATTTTCTGTTTTTGCCACTCCTAGGAGAAACAACACCAGGTTCCATGTGAAGACTGAAATTTTTAAAAGATAAATATGGTTGAGCACATACACCATGAACAACATTATTTGCAACCTTCATCAACACCAAACCAATAAACTTCACAATTTCATAATCTTACCTCCAACACAAAACTAAGGCGATGAAACAATGGCTACAACAATTTTCTAACATACTACCTCAAAATCAATGTCAAGGTAGTAAAACATATGTAGAAAGCAACTTCAGATATATTCAATTATTCTGAAGTAGATTACAATGTAGAATGAAAGAGAGAAAAGGGCAAACACATGTTGCCAGAAGAGAAGTGCCGAAGCTTCACTAACTGCATAACCTCTCAAGCTTGCAATAGCTCCAAGTAATATAGCACTAGGTGATGTGTACTGCAACAAAAGCACAAATCTAAACATAGCATCATTTTCGACCAAGAAATTTAGCTTATTCGACAAAGCAACAATCCCAATACCAAGAACAGGTAGCACCAAGAGTCTTGCCACAACAATACCAATTGTAGTTCTAAGTCCAAGTCTAGACTCATTTGGTCCTTCAGCAAGCATACCCCCTAATATAAGCATCACAGAAGGCACCATTGCTCCACCTAAAATCTCCAAACTATCTGTAATGAACGAAAATGGAGCATCATATCCAAAGAACAAAGCTTTCAATTGAGGTACTGTGCCAATTATGATAGCCAACAAAGATGCAATTGTTGGTGGTTGAAGTATATGCTGAAGCGGAGTTTGTTCAGCAACAATTCTAATCCTCCTAACAACTTTAGGCTCCGCTAAACACCTAATAGACCTTGGACTGTTGTTACCGTCATCGCGTTCAGCCGTGATTTCAAGATCAGGAATGGCGGACGAGGAAATTCCAGAAATACTCTTAAACACCCTAGCAATAAAAGGTGTCTTAGAATGTTCGGTCTCTTTATCCTCCATCCCAGGCCATTCAGCTTCAACAAGAAGCGGCCTGCTAATATCATTAAGCGCGCGCCGTTGTTCCTCAATCTCAGTCACAGCACCTTCCTCAACAATCTCATAATACTCCATAGGAGGCTCCATCATATGATAAACAAGAGTATAAACAAGAATAACAGCAACCCATTGAGCAAAAGAAACATAAGCAACACCTCTCGTATTACAATGCTTCCCAAACGGATTATCTTTCGTATGACAAACAGATCCAACAACAGCAAGGGGAAGATTACCAGTGTTACCAAATCCTGTCATAATAATAGTAAATCGAGTTAACTGCGGTGGCGGCCGACATATGACCACCACAAGGAACCCGAGCAAGCAACCGAGAGCGGTACTCACAAGAACATTAACCGGGATAAACCACCAATCCACAAAATTTTCAAGTGTAATACTTTCGCCGAGTTCGGTAAATATAAGACATGGTAAAAACAAAGCAAATACAAGTTTACTAAGGAGTTTAAAGGTAGCTTTTGGGATGAATTGCATTGTAGGGTTTGCAAGAAGTAATCCAATGACAGTTAAGCAGAGGAGTTTAAGTAAAGGTACAATAGCAGTGGCCAGATCTGCACCACCTGATCTCAAATTCATATCATACAAACTAGATGACATGTTTTGTTTGTTTGATTTAATTCTCCTGTAATAAATCACAGATTCAATTCAATACAACCCCAATATATATAAGATAAAGAATATTCTAATGACAAAACTTAGATTCCAATATCAATTGCATAAAACAATAAGAATCGGTGAAGAGGAGAGGAAGGAGGAACTTACGAATGATTTGAGGATTATCGAGGTTGAAATGATAAGATTCGAATTAATTCGGTTTGGACAAGTTGGGAAGAAAAAACTAATCAGTGTTTAGCCAAGATGATCAAATCATGACAATTTTGATTAATTAACAATGACGTCGGGATTTTTTTAATGAAATCTTATCAACCTATAATACTTCGATTAGGTATTAATTTTTTTTTTTTTCAAGTGACTAAAAGTTCACTTTTTAAGATTATGTATTAATTTTTTTTTGTTAAATGGCTAAAAATTCACTTTTTAAGGTGAATATGTTGAGTATATTCAAATTCAGATCTCTGCATATAATATACAATGTCTTTATCAACTGAGATAAACTCATTGAAACAAGTTTATTTTAGATATCATGATTTTGATATGAAATTTCATTTGTTGCATAACAATGACTAATATTTTGTTTCGTACCTACGTGTCTCTGCATATAATATACGATGTCTTTACCAACTGAGATAAACTCATAGAAATAAGTTTATTTTAAATATCTTGATTTTGATATGAAATTTCATTTGTTGCATAACAATAACTAATATTTTGTTTCGTACCCACGTGTGAACGAACATGTGACATAGGTTTAGAGGGCCTAAATTGTTTGCCAATTAGACAAATCAATTGTTTTGGTAGCTATTACTCCATCCGTGTTTTATTATGTCATTTGAAAAAAAAAAATTGTGTTTTACCGTACAATGCATTATTGCTTTTTTACACTTCAAAAGTTTTACATCCCTCGGAAGTTGATATCAATGGTAGTTTATATACAATACTCATACTCTTCCATCAATGTTGAGTCTTTTACGAAGGACAAAACTGTGAAGAGTTTACTGTTTACATTCATAGTGGACGATAAATCAGAACACACTGTGGCATGCTAAAGGGTGGAAAGGAACAATCGTTCATCATTATTTTCTACCATATATATAAACGACATACATCATTTATTTAATTAATCTAAAAAGTGAAAGTTGTTTATAATTAAGACCGAACGGAGTGTTACTATGTTATTTTAGTCTTTTTCTTACATGTCATTAATAAAAAAATTAATCATAATCTTTACTTTTTTAATATAAAATTAATTACATTTCTTAATCTTAATGAAAATGTCAAAACGTTTCATAATAAAATACAGATGGAGTACCTTTCAGAAAAAAAATACAGATGGAGTAATTTTTTTTATTTTTTTTTAAGATGGAATAACTTTTTTTTTTTAGCAAAGATGGAATAACTTTTTATCTGGGATGTAATTTTCCTTTCACAATTATTAAGAAAATATGGACAAAAAAGAAATAATAGTTTTTCCCTCTCCATGACAATGACATAATGCAACTTCCAAAAAACAAAGACAATGACATATTGCAAACGAGATTTTTTTTTACACCCACATATGATTCGGTTTAAATTAAACAGAGCTATCATTTTGTCCCATAAGTGTAGGATAATTTGTGCAGGGGCGGGGTTCGAATCCCGAATTTCCCACTTCTCCACACATAATGTGTGTGAATCTAGCCAGTAGACTACTTGACCAAAAAAAAATATACATCATTTCCGGTTTATCACCTGTAAACAAAATTTAGTTTTCATTCTTGTAATTTGAAGATTTTTTAGTTTTGTACCTTTATGAATTTTGATTGTACAAAATCGATGATATGATAGGAAGCAAACCGAAATTTGCTCAAATTCCGTAGGACGAAAGTACCATAAACCCCACATAGAAAGTCGTCCATCAACCCCCACAACCGTCGATGAGTTACGGTTAGGGGCAAAAACCTTTTTCTTTTTAACTTCCTATGGCGGATTGTTGAGATTTTGATTTTTTTTTTCTTCCTAAGTGAAATGTGTGCTTCAATGAGAGTAAAATTCATAGGGAATCGTTTTGATAAAAGTAAGTAAAATGAATACATGTGATGTTTATTATATAAAGCAGTAGAAGATTAAGAAATCAACCTTTATTAATAAACTCTAACCAATTTTATATTTGCCACTTAATTTTATATCAACCCTTTTGTGAACTTCTTGCTAAACTTAAAGTTTCGTCCAAGGTTGGTCTTATTCCTCCTGTTAGATGCTTAGTTTTCGATGTTTGCATGACATTTAGTATTCAAGCTGCTGAAGAACATGGCATCCCTGTTGTTCTGTTTGGTACAGCAAGTGTTTGTTCTTTTTTGTCTGCTTTGCACATTCGTACATTGATCGATAATGGTGTCATTCCCATCAAAGGTAACCATTTATGTTCTTTCTTTGTCCATAGTGTAGGATTGTTATGCAGAAACGAAGAGCTTCATTACTATTGTTTAGTTTAACGAGCATAAAGACAAAGCATTTCTAGTACGGACGAAATTATTGAGTCTTTATATACTCGAAGTTGTACTGTGGAAGTTCTTACTTTTGAGAAATTGAGAGGATATCTACAATATAGCGTGTAGTATATGAGTTAATGCGATATATATTAGGAGTTCGGAGTTTCAAGCTAATGGTTTCTGTGATTATGATATGCAGATGAGAGTTATTTGACAGATGGATATTTGAAAACTAAAGTTGACTGGATTCCAGGTTTGCAAAACTTTAGACTAAAGGACCTGCGTGATTTTATAAAAACTACAGATCCTAATGATTTAATGGTAAAATTTATCATTGAAGCGGCATATAGAGTTCATGGAGCCAAGGCTATTGTTTTCTATACTTCTAATGAACTTGAGAGTGATGTATTAAATGCTGTACTACTATTTTCCATTCTATTTACTCCATTGGCCCTTTATCTTCATATTTTAATCAAAGTCAGCATAACTACTTGGCTTATACAGGTTCCAATCTTGGGAAATAAGATACGAAATGTCGAATGGCTTGAATCTAAGAAACGAGGTTCTGTAGTTTATGTGAATTTTGGCAGCATCATGGTTATGACTCTAGAGCAATTGTTAGAGTTTGCTTTGGGTTTAGCCAACAGCAAGCAACCTTTTTTGTGGATAATTAGTCTCGACCTTGTCATTGGTGGCTCGGTGAATTTGTCATCCAAGTTTGTGAAAATAGCAAGCTGGTGTCCGCAAGAGCAAGTGTTGAACCACTCTTCAGGTGGAGGATTCTTGACTCATTGTGGATGGAACTCCAAAATGGAAAGCATCTGTGCAGGAGTACCAATGTTGTGTTGACCTTTTGATGAGAAGCCAACAAACTGCAGATATATTTGCAATGAGTGGGAGATTGGAATCGAAATTGATACCAATGTGAAGAGAGAGGAGGTGGAGCAGCTGATCAATGAATTAATGGTGGGAGAGAAGGGAAAGAAGACAAGGCAAAAGGCCATATATGAACTTGGACAAACTGATTAAGGAGTTGTTTCTTAAACAAAATTAGATTAAAGTGATTTTTTTTTCCTGCAAAGAAGTACTTTACTTCTACGTTGATTTTCTCTTATTGAATATATTTCTGACAGATGCAGTTCTAAATTAAGAAGATAACCAGCAAGAACACAGTGAATGATCACACAGTTCGGCCGATTATGCATACCTTTTCGACAACAAAGTGATTATGTGCATTTTATATTATGCAATGAATTAGGGTTATAGAATTTAAAATTTGTTTAAATATGACAGTGCAAATTATAAGTTTACTGCTAAACTAACCACAGCGACCACACCCCCAACCATTTAAAAACAAGAAGAAGATCCAATCATAACACATGTAGAATACATGAAGTCTAATCAAGCCCTTGGAAAATTCTATAAAGCTTGACATGTTATTAATATCCTTTTTCTATATTGAAGTGTATAGTGAAAACTATAAGGTATGCAACAGCTTACAATTTAGATATAGCAAGAACTTTCAAACTGTGCATTGTTTTTTATTGTTCAATAAATCAATTCAACAATAAAAGATCAATGAACTAGCTTAGAGCTCATTTGCAGAAAGAAAAACATTAAATCAAATTTTGTTTAAGCAACGCTTCCTTTATCACTTTCTCCAAGTTCATGTATGAGGACCCGCCAAGTATGGTGTCCTCGTCTGCCTTCTTTTTCCTCATTTTCTCTCCCACCATCAATTCATTGACAAGCTTCTCACCTCTTCTCTCTTCACATTCGCATCAATTTCGATCCCGATCTCCCATTCATTGCAAATAAATCTACAGTTTGTTGGTTGATCACCAAAGAATGGCCAACACAGCATTGGCACTCGAGTGCATATGCTTTCCGTAGTTGAGTTCCATCCGCAACGAGTCAAGAATCCACCAATTTAAGGGTGATTCAACACCTTCCCCTGTGCACACCAACTTGCTATTAGGCCTCTATCTGAAATTTATTTCAAAAACTCAGATGACAAAACCACTGAGCCACCGATCACAAGATCAGGCGGTTTCTAGCTGTTGGCCAAACCTCAAGCAAACTCTAACAATTTCTCAGGAGACATAATCGTGATGCTGCCAAAATTTACGTAAACAAATAGAACTTGTTTCTTATGACTTGAACCATTCAAGACACTTAGTATCTTCTTTCCAAAGAATGCAATCTAAAGATTCTAAGTGATTATGTGGACTTTAGATTAAAAATTAAGCAAATGGGCCAATGGTGTATAAAGAAGGGAACATAGAATAAAGAACATTCATAACATCACCTTCAAGTTCATTAGAAGTATTGAAAACAATGGAGAGGCTCTATGAAATCTATCTACCATTTCAATGATAAATTCTAACACAAAATCAATAGAATCAGTTGTCCTTGTAAAATCAGGATGTTCTTTCAGTCTAAAGTTTCGTGAAAAGGGGTGGATGCAGTTCTTTCTGATTGATTCAGTGTTTGTGGTTGTACTCAGTGTTGACAAAGATTATGTGAAAGGCTCTAAGGTGTATAAGTTTTGCTAATATGTACATTGGATTGATATGGCCTTGAAGTTGATATGGAATCAACACAGCATGAAAAATACAGACATAGACACAATTTTCAACAGGACTATGTCTAGTTTCGGCATCATTCAAAACTATACTAAGGTAGTAGATGACTCTTTCGACACCATTTTCATCCTCTTGGGCTAACATGCTCCCTATTGTCCAGTCAGATGCTGAAATGTATAACTTCAAACTCTTATTCCTGATTGGAGGCATTGTCAAATAATCTTTGATCGCGTCAAAAGCTTTTTGGTGTTCCTGCACCCAGTTAAAACTATCTTCTTTCTTCAGTCGAAGTAGTGGTGAAAATACTTGTGTTTTTCCATTTAAGTTAGAAATAAACCTTCTCAAGAAGTTTATTTTTCCTAACAAAGACTGAAATTCTTTTTTCGTTGAAGGAGGCTTAGTTTCCAGAATAGCCTTAGTTTTATTTTGATTAACCTCTACCTTTTTTGTGCACAACAAAACCTAAGAAGTCGCCTGCACATACGCCAAAGACACATTTCAATGGATTCATTTTTAATCTATATTTTCTCATTCTTTCAAATGATAATCAAAGGTGCTCCAAATGATAATCCTAAAAGCAAGTTGAAGTTAGCTTTTGATGGCACCACTATAAACGATGTCGGTCTGGTAACAGATCCTTCAGTGAGATTCACTTGGAGAGCACCAAGAGAAAACCCAGCTTTCCCTTCATAGTTCGACATAATTATGTTGTGAGGTTTCAAATCTGTACCACATTTCCCAATTTTTTTAGTAGAGATTGAGGCATTAGTTTGACAGCAGCACCACCATCCACCAACACCTTGTGGACTCCAACATCATCAACTTTGGCTTGAATGAATAATGGTTTAAGATGGCTTTTCATAGAGCCATTAGGTTTCTCAAATATGGATTTTTGTTGATCACCACAACCATTATTGGGTCTTTGCTTGTATGTCCATGGATCATAAATCATATTGAGTCATATGAGAAATGTAAAAGGAGGTGTACTTTTACATAGTTGAATCGTAAGAGGAGGTGTACTCTTACATAAGATGTTCTGTTGGCATCTTGTTGTCGGTGATATGGTACCATATGCATATATGTGTCGTGTATAGGTGCATATCATATTGACATGAGTCTTAAGTGATGCATGTGAATGATGATTGTTGTTGGTAAGTGTGTTTAATGAATATATACTTGTGACATTTGTAATTGTTGTATGTATGTGCATATGAAAGTTAATTGCTCCTGATAATTAATTGAGACTTAATTTGATTCATTTATGTCAAACTGTTTATGTGGATTATGATTGATGTGAAGCTAACCCCCAATGGTTTTGACCGCCTACCTGTTTGCATGAATGGGTAGACGGAGTGCAGGAGTAGTTTGCTTTTTGGTGAGTGTTTGGATAGCGGGAGCTAATCTCCGTTATCGTTTCTGGGAGTCTTAGATTAGGCTCTGATTAGGACGTTGGTCTTTATGTTTTTGTTGGATTTATTTGTTATTGAGATTTGACCCATATGTCGGGATTTTGAGATTTTATATGATGATGTATATTGATCTCATGGCATGTATACTTTGGAGATGTATGATTTATATCCGCTGCGAGTGTTGAGAAATTTTATATATGCATGTTGATGTTATTTGTTTAAGACGTAGCGTTTATTTCTTGAATATATGCTTTATTCGCGTGTTTTATCGCTTTAATAGAAATAGGGCGTTATAAGTTGGTATCAAAGCCGTGGTCAGTCTTGTCCGGACTAGTATTCGTTGAATGTCCTGTTTGCACACAAATGGTAATGGATTATCTTCGGTACTTGTTTTGTTGTGCTGTTGTTATTATCTGTTGGTTAGTTTTGTGTAGAAGTGAGATGGCTGGTGGCAGAGATGATGCTGCGATTGCACAAGCTTTGGCTGCAATGGCCCAAGTTTTGGCTCAGTCTAATGAGCAGGCGGCGATTGGTCGTTGGAATGAGGGAGAAGCTGAAGAGCAGAGGCTCGATCGTTTCTTACGAAACAATCCGCCAACATTCAAGGGAAGGTTTGACCCGGAGGGAGCTCAGACATGGGTGCAAGGCATGGAGAGGATCTTCCGTGCTATGGTGACTAGTGATGATCAGAAGGTCAGGTTGGCTACTCACATGCTTGCTAAGGAGGCTGAGTATTGGTGGACGAATGCTAAGGGGAGACTTGAGACCGATGGAGAAGTTGTACCTTGGTCAAGGTTCCAGACTTAGGTTTTGAGGAAGTATTTTCCTGATGATTTGAGGACTGGGAAGGAAGTGGAGTTCTTGAACTTGAAGCAAGGGAGTTCGTCTGTGGCTGAGTATGCTGCTAAGTTTGAAGAGCTTTCGAGGTTTTGTCCGTACATTAATGTTGAGGATGCCATGGTTTCGAAGTGTGTGAAGTTTGAAAGTGGGCTTAGGCCGGATATTTATCAGTATATGTGTGTTCAAGAGATTAGAGATTTTGATACTTTGGTGCACAAGTGTCGTATGTTGGAACATGGGTGTTTCACAAGTCACCTATTGAGTTTTGACAATAACAAGGTATTAAAAATAATCAATTGGATATGCTAAACAATTTGTTCAAGTGTGCAGGATCCATAATCAAAGTACTACTCTTAAAGATTCTGATTGAACAAATTCAAGAGCAAAGGAATTTATTTGAAGCTTAAAGCATCTGGAAGAATGAGTCTGAAGAACTGCGTCTGAAGAAACGAGTCTGAAGAAGAGCTCCTGAAGACACGTCATCAGAAGCAAGAACATCAGAAGCGCTAGTCATCAGAAGCAAGAACATCAGAAGCGCTGGACATCAAAAGCATATCTCGCTAGAAGCTACTTCACCAGAGTTGACAAAGGACAGTGTACGAAGTGTACGGCCACGAACTCTGCAACCACCTTCTCTGCAATGTTTGTCTCTACAACAAGACAAAGATAACAGTA
>Ga0228710_1001477_pt1 | contig 35352 bp, 24 predicted proteins | sample MedpolnodulmetaG_FD_177995 | JGI IMG/M metagenome (GOLD analysis project Ga0228710, IMG submission 177995) | Root nodule microbial communities from Medicago polymorpha collected in Santa Monica, California, United States - pink nodules | ecosystem: Host-associated > Plants > Roots > Nodule... | reverse complement strand
TTTGCCCCCAAAGAGACTATTGACAAAAAAAAAAGAAAAAGAAGGGAAAGAGTGGGAGAGAGTGAGGAGGGGGAGAAAGTGATATGGTGTGAGAAATTAGGGAAGTATGAAGGGGTATTTATAGGTGGGAATGGTAGTATAGGTTATAAACACCATTAATGTGGTCAAAAAACGTGTAAAATTTGGTAAAAAACGTGTGGATTGAATGTTGAAAAACTGACCACAGTCCAAAAAACGTTTGTTCTTCAGCTCTGACCACCGGCCAACGTACGTGAGTTAACTCGCGCACATGCCAGTGGTGTGTGACTTAAGTCACACAGAGCTTATAACGTGCGTGAGTTAAGATACGCTGCGTGACTTAACTAACGCAATGACATTATTGTCCAGTCAGCTGGGTGGGAGCAAAACATGCAGGGCGAAGAGCAGTTATCATGTTACAAATGAACTCTATTTATAGGGAAATAGAGTAGTTTATGGACTAAGCCCAATAGTCCAGTAGTATGGTCCATTAACCTATTTGCTATATGAACATCCACTTATAATATTCATAACAAATAAAACTATAATTGGTGAATTATAATTTTTGTCTATTTTACGCAAAGATATTAAAGAAAAAACACTTACTTATTATATCACCAAGGTCTAGCATAAGATTGATACGCTGTGTATGTAAATGTGTAAACCCCAAGATACCAATTTTGATATGTACAGGTGAAGGAAAAAAAACCCTAAACCATATAACACGACAATAAATATAACTATAAAAACACACATTTATGTTTTGTTTGCGAGTTCGGAGGGGAAGGCTTTAGAAAAAAGGAATGAGTAAGTGGAAGAAATAGAGGAAAATGGGAGGGGAGGGTTTTGGGAGGTTAACTTTTCTTCATAATACAAAACCCTCCTCATTTGGGGAACTTAAAAATTGTATTGGAGGAGGGTTTTGGAGGGTTTATATGAATTCTTCAAATTTAATCTATGTTAATATAATATTTTTAAAATTAAAAATATAGTAATCATATGCATTAATTTATCATTCTCTAAAAAACTACTCTTTTAAATTTTTTGAAAGATTTCTTCATTTTCCCTCATATTTTCCACCCCTCAAAGCCTTCCCTTCCCTTCCCCTCCAAACTCCCAAACAAAGCCTTAAGGACTTCAAGCAAAAAATTATTTATTCAAGGACCGGTGTAGTACCATAATTTTGTCCGGGCAAATTTCAAAAATCCTAAAAATAAGTGATAATTTGTTTAATTTCATTGTTTTTCCATCATTATTAATTTCCTCCAAAATGTCTAAAAAAAGGGGCTTAGAATAAGATTTGTTTTATCGAAAAGGATCTAGAGCATACACTAGAACTTTCTTGAGAACATTATGGTCGTACTACAAATAAAATAAGGTGACATCATCAAGGCCAGCTAAGATGACATCATCAAAGCCAATTAAGATGATATCACATGCCAACTTGCTTCCAACTTGCTTTCATTAAGTTTGGAGATGACAACTTACTACATGAAATTGAAGCTTGGAGATTAAGTTTGGAGCTAATGGAAGCAAGTTGTAATGTGATGTCATCATCACATGATTCCCTCTTTCTCAATAGTTGGTTACACCTTGATTCCCTCTTTTAACAATCATCCATGAGCCATATATACATATTTGATTCACCTGCGTTGATTCCATAAAGCTGACGTTAGCCCTATCCTTCACTTGTAAACTTGCATGCATGCACCTTCTCCACCATGCCTTGCACAACATTTTCAACAATCTCCCTACACTGGTATTCCTTGTGTCCACACCTCCCACGTATCTAAGTTGATATCACCAAATAGTAGATAGCTAAACATACCTTATTGTTCATTTCATCTATGGACAGAATAAATTCTTCCGTCCCATTGAAAATAGTATGCATAGAGTAAACCGAATGGTAACTATAAGAACATGGATAGAAATGCAACTTGAATATATAGGCTTGGTGTGGTGATTGTAGTTCTATGTCAAATGTGATAACTACTTCCAAATTGTACGAGAAAAGACAACTTATGGATGGGAATGAGCAATTATGAAAGTTTTTGCTAAATCCTTTCATTTCTGATGGTATGGATAGATGCTTGTGGTTGTATAAGTATAAATCTGTTAAGGATGCAACAGTCATGTAGACAAGTCAAGACATATAATTTAATTACTATCAAGTTAATGCCAATATCCTATCTCTCACCATAACTTGTAATTAATATAATGGTTCTCATGTTTGGTATGGTACTGGTTTTGACTTTGTTCTACCAATTATTATCCATAATGGTATTTGTCTCAAGTCATTATTCCTTGTAAACAATCACTGTATAAATGTATTAGTAGCAATATGAATAAAATACTGAATTCATTCCTTATCTCATATGGTATCAGCCTTAAAATAGCCTTAACAAGCAAATCGATCCTTCTTTCTTCCTAATGGCAACCACTACCACCACTCCATCCAAACAGTCCCTTCTTCTCAATGCTTCCATTACCTTCAAACTGTCCCGCAAAAACCATCGTGCGTGGAAACGTTAGGTCACAACCTTATTCTCGGGTATCCAAATTATGGGCCACATCGATGGAACCACCCCAACTCAAAATCCTGACATCATCTCCGACGGCAAATCCAGCCCTAACCCGGAATACACCAATTGGTTCACCATTGATCAATTAATTATAAATCTTCTCATCTCATCCATGACTGAAGCTGACAGTCTTTCCTTTGCCTCCTATGACACTGCTCGAACCCTGTGGGTTGCCATCGAAGCTCAATTTGCAAACACTTCCCGCTCTCATGTCATGACCATCAAAAACCAAATTCAGCAGTGCACCAAAGGTGACAAAACCATCACAAACTATTTGTTCTCTGTCAAAAGTCTTGCAGATGAACTTGTTGTCATCGATAAAACACTTTCGGATGATGATCTTACTCTCTACATCCTCAATGGCCTTGGATCGGAATATCGTGATATTGCAGCCTCAATTCGTACTCGTGAGCGTCCTTTCACTTTTGAGGAACTTCACAGTCACTTATTGGCCCATGACGACTACATTCGTCGTGAATCCCAAGTGGATATACAAGTACCAACTGCCAACATTGCACAACGTCATTCCAAAAATGATGGTCTTCTTCCAACACCATCACATGACAAATCACCTCATCTCAATACATCTAATGGTCGTGGCTATCAAACTCGCAAGACGCGTGGATTCAACTCACGTGGAAATAGACCACCACCGCGTTGTCAATTTTGCTCAACCATTGGTCACATAGCTCGCTATTGTCCAGAGATACCTAAGTCTAACAATTCTCCAACAGCTCACTATGCATCTGCTTCTCCTACAACTCCTAATTGGGTGTTTGATATTGGGGCCAGCCATCATATCAGCACAAATCTGAATAATATGCACATTCACTCTGAATATGATGGGACAGAAGAAGTGCAAATTTGTGATGGTACAGGTTTGAAAATTTCCCATGTTGGATCCACCACTCTTCCTACACCAAAAACTATTTTTAATTTGCAAAATATTCTATGTGTTCCTCTTGCAAAACATAATCTTATTTCTGTCTCAAAATTTTGCAAAACAAGCAAAGCTTACATTGAATTTCATTCTTCTTATTTTTGTGTGAAGGATCAGGTAACGGGGGCGGTTTTGATGCGCGGTCCAAGTAATGGTGATTTGTATACCTAGAAGCCAACCTCTCCATCACCCATTGCCCTATCAACAACCATAATCTCTACCCCTTCTGGCATGCTCGATTTGGTCATCCTTCACCCAAAGTTCTCACACAGATGTTATCTTGTTCTGGCTTATCTAGGAATTTGAATAACAAAAATGTTCATTGTAATTCTTTCTCTATCAATAAAAGCCACAAACTTCCTTTTTCTATATCATCCATAAAAACTAATTCTCCTCTAGAACTTATTTTCTCTGATGTTTGGGGACCATCCCCCATAACATCCATTAATGGTTATAGATATTATCTTGTGTTTGTTGACCACTTTACTAGATATACATGGATTTATCCTCTTAGAAGCAAAACTGATGTAGTAGCCATCTTCCCACAATTTCATACTAAAATTGAGAATCTTTTCTCCAACAAGGTAAAATCAATTTACACAGATGGTGGAACTGAATATATCAAACTCAAATCTTATTTCAACACACATGGAATATCACATTACATAAGTCCACCTTACACTCCTGAACATATTGGCATTGCGGAACGCAAACATCGCCATATAGTTGAAACTGCACTAACACTCTTATCTCATGCTTCCATCCCACAAAAATTTTGGTGTTATGCATTTCAAATGGCAGTCTACCTCATAAATCGCATGCCTACACCTAAGTGTCAAAACAAGTGTCCTCATGAACTAATCTTTGGATCACAACCCAATTACAACAATCTTCGTGTGTTTGGAAGTCTATGTTACCCATGGCTACGTCCTTACTCTCAAAACAAACTATCAAACAGAAGCATGCCTTGTGTCTTTCTAGGTCCATCCACTCAACATCATGCCTACCAATGCTACCATCCTCCCACTCAAAAATTATATCTCTTAAGACATGTGGTTTTCCATGAGTCAATCTTTCCTTTCAATTCAAACTTATATGCTTCTAGCCCTACAACTTCAACCACACATTCAAGTCCCCCCTTGCCCATATCTCGCCACCCATTAATTTTTGAGCAAATACACACATATATACCTCCTACAAATACTCCAACCATTGTTCCCCAAAATTCAATATCTTCACTATCTACCCCTCTTCTCACTACAAACAACCCAAATACACCAACATCATCCTCTCCATCAGTTGACCAACCACCCCAACATACCTCTACAGAATCATCATTACATATGGAATCGCACGCATCAGTACAGCCGCCGAAACCTACTATTCTTCGCCCCATCACGAGAGCAATGAATGAAATATCAAAACCAAATCCCAAATACCTCCTTACCACCAAACACCCACTTCCTATATCAGTTGAACCCACATGTGTAAGCCAAGCACTCAAAACAATTGAATGGCGAGATGCCATGAGCAAGGAATTTGATGCCTTAATCCACCAACACACATGGGATCTCGTCCCTCGGCCCAACAACAAAAATGTCATAGGGTGCAAATGGATCTATCGAGTTAAGAGGAAAGCAAATGGTGATATTGACAGATATAAAGCCAGACTAGTGGCCAAAGGCTTCCACCAAAGACCTGGACTTGACTATACTCAAACATTTAGCCCAGTCGTTAAACCTATAACAGTAAGGTTGGTTCATTCCTTAGCCTTACAACATAAGTGGTCATTACGCCAATTAGATCTGAACAATGCATTCCTACACGGCTCTTTATCTGAAGAAGTCTACATGCAACAACCTCCAGGTTTCATTAATCCTGACAAGCCGCATCATGTTTGTCGTCTCAAAAAGTCAATATACGGCCTTAAACAAGCACCACGTGCTTGGTACCAAACTTTGCGTAAGTTCCTTTGTGACTATGGGTTTGTAAATTCAAAATCTAATTCATCTATATTCATTCTCAGAGATAAACAGTTGGTGTTATACACTCTTGTGTATGTTGATGACATTATCATCACAGGAAATTCAACTAATAAAATCAATGAGTGCATAACCAGGCTTGCAAGTTCATTCTCCATCAAAGATTTGGGTCCATTGCATTACTTTCTTGGTGTTGAAGTCATTCAAACCGCTACAGGTTTATTCCTCTCCCAACATAAATACATTGCTGAGCTTCTTGAAAAAACAAAAATGACTGATGCCAAAGCAGTGCTCACGCCATTATCAACAACCATTTCATTAAACAAAGATGATGGTTTGCCAAGCATTGACGCTACATTTTATCGCAGCATTGTAGGCAACCTCCAATACTTGTCCATGACACGGCCTGACATCGCGTTCTCTGTTAATAAACTTGCTCAATTTATGCAAAGATCCACCACTACTCATTTGACTGCTCTTAAAAGGATTCTGTGTTATCTCAAAGGTACAATCTTTCATGGTCTTCTACTTCAGAAACCAACATCTTCTGCCCTCATTGCATTTAGTGACGCTGACTGGGCTGGGAATAAAGATGATTACACATCTACATCAGCTCACCTTGTTTACTATGGCCCCAACCTCATCTCATGGAAATCGTCCAAACAAAAAGCAGTAGCAAGATCATCAACTGAAGCTGAGTATCGATCCTTAGCAAATACTGCAGCAGAATTATCCTGGATCACCTCTCTTCTCATTGAATTAGGTGTATCTTCTTCCTCCACACCTTCTATTTTGTGTGATAATCTGAGTGCTACATATCTTACGCACAATCTCGTGTACCACACTCGCATGAAACATATCGCCATTGACATTCACTTTGTTCGCGATTTGGTACAACAACAGAAACTCAAAATTCATCATGTTAGCACAGTTGACCAACTAGCTGACTTCCTCACCAAACCTTTCTCCAAAGCTCGTCATCAACTTCTACAGAACAAGATCGGAGTTACCGACGGCACTCCCATCTTGCGGGGGCGTGTTAAGAATGCAGCAGTCATGCAGACAAGTCAAGACATATAATTTAATTACTATCAAGTTAATGCCAATATCATATCTCTCACCATAACTTGTAATTAATATAATGGTTTTCATGTTTGGTCTGGTACTGATTTTGACTTTGTTCTACCAATTATTATCCATAATGGTATTTGTCTCAAGTCATTATTCCTTGTAAACAATCACTGTATAAATGTATCAGTAGCAATATGAATAAAATATTGAATTCATTCCTTATCTCATAAAATCAAACAAACCATTTACTAAGAAAAAAAATGACAAACACAAACATCTCTCTTAGTGTATGTTAAAATCATATGCATGCATCTGACCACAAAGGTTAGCTTAGCAGTATATGAATTGACCAAATCAAAAGAATTAATACTAAAAATAGTACATAAAGCATATCAATGTACCTGGCATCTTTGTTGTGTATGTATGGCACCGAGATATTGTTTGACTAATCTTTCAGAGCCACCCTCCCAAAGTTTTATGGTAGAGTCTTACCCAAGAGAGGGCAAACCAAGAAAACTAACAGTTATACTGACATACCCAAAAAAGTATATAAATGGATCAAGATCATTTATCATAAATAAAAATATATAATGCAAAAGTGATAAAATGATTTCATCCTTATCATTAACGAAAAATTTAGAGATTACAAAAAAAATTATATCAGTACATATCTAAAATTTAAAGACACAAATTGTATGTGTTGATTATTGATTTGCTTAATATGATTCATTATTTGAACCTCTGAATTCACCTTTAAATCTTATTTGATTTTTATTGTCTTAATCTTCTTATCATCAACACACAAATTCAATTGTCATACTCTTATTAATTCAATATTTCGCAAAACCTCTTGAAAAACGAAACCCCCCCTCTCCTCTAGTGCACTTTCTAAAATTCTTACTCCTTAAGCAATGGTTAGAAGAGGTCCCATGAGTTCGTATTAGCTGTACGACCCAGATAGCGATCCAGGGAGTTGTATCTTTCCAAATATTTAGCGAAGCAGTCCTAATCCATGTTGTAGCTTCCCATATCTTTAGAGTCATTCCCCAATCAGTATCTTCAAACATCCACAACAAGCTTTACTATTTCAAAACAACTAATTAACACTAAAAACTAATTAAAACTATAAAATCCTAAATACACACCGATTAGATGTCTTAGGCAATGAAATCACTCAATTTCTTGTTCATTATGGGAGCTAAGTGCAACATGATAACCAACTATTTTGCCGGTTATCGAGAAGATTCTTTTTTGACAACATTTATAAATTCTCGTTTGGATTATTAAAACCATGTTGTCTTGATCCATCACTTCTAGATTCAAATCTCAAAAATGCTTTGATCTTTTTTCGAAGCTTTCAGCTGAACGAGCATTAACGGTGTCACCGTTAATATGGATGATGAAACGTTTCTATAGTAGTGATTTTGATTTCTCACAAAAGACATAGATTGTAAATTAGTCTCCAAAACATATAGTCATTTTTTATTCTTACAACAAAAAGGATCACGTTAGATTGTTTGTCAATTATTTTTACCAACCTTGTTTTTCTTTCCCGTTTTTAAACCATCACAGACTTATGTGACGTTCTAAGTATCATTTGATAGTCCACGTGTATTTTATAGGAAAACTAGGGGCATTTAGGTCCTATAACTATTTTCGGGAAATTTGGTCAGAAACAAAGATTAAAAGAATCACACCTCAAAAATACTGGGTTACACCCAAATTTAATTAAAATTTAATAATACAGAAAATGGGTTTGTTTAAAGAGCAATGCTATATATCAAGAAAGATTCAAGAATGATATGGCAGAATAATCACCCTTAAATTTTATCAAGAAATTGTCCCGAAATTAATGTTAGCCAATAAAATCTCAGTCTGCCAGAAATCATGGGATGGTGGGTGTTATGTATTTTTTTTATGAAAGGTTAATAAATAAGACTGAAATCTAAGGGTGATTATTCTGCCATGTCATTCTTGAATCTTACTTGATAAAGTCATTCTTGATATCTAGCATTTTCCTTGTTTAAATACATTTTTCAAAACTCTTTTCATCTCTCTATCTCACAAACATTCATAAATGTGTGACCAATCTTTTTTTTTAACAAATAAAAATGAAATTAAAACAACTGTCAAATGTTTCCCCCCGCACAAGGTGTGCTAAAAGGAGGAACGTCGACAATATTTACGGAGTCACAATGATACTCAAAGGGAGCACCAATCAAAAATCAAAAAATTACAAGCGTAAACCCATACAAAGAAAGGGATTATTCCACCAATCGTGGTAAGAATAAACAAATGACGCCTGCTTAGCTTTCGGCCATAAAAAAGAATTTAACTTTACTTTTTCTAACAAGTGAAAAGGAGTAGTGACTGTCTGTTGGAATATCCTGTTATTCCTTTCCTTCCAAATCACCCAAACAGTTGAAAACCAAATAATCTTAAAATAATAATGAGTAGTTCTTGGCATGCCCGCCATCTTAGTGAACTGAATAAAATGATGTCGAAGCTCACCTGCATGCACCGAAAAAATATGTATCCACTTCCAAACTTGATACCACAGCTCACTCGAAATATTGTAATGAAGGAACAGGTGGTTAGCAGTTTCGGTTGTACCACACCCTCCCACACATGCTGTGTCAGTTGAATGCAAGATCCCATGATGCAACAAATTGTCTTTCGTAGGAACTCTGTTACGGAGCAAACGCCACACTAGAAAAGACACCTTTGAAGGAATTGATTTGTGCCAAACGTCGTCGACCATAGTCCTATCTATCATGTCACCATTATTAGTAATATAACGATAGGATTCTCGCACCGAATACCCATGAACCGGATCCAATTGCCACCTCCAAATGTCATGAACATCATCCTGCAACACAATGTTATGTAATAAAAAAGAACACTCCCTCACGCTCTCTTCTTCCCATTCGAACAACCGTCGCCGCCACACCCACGCCCCACCATCAACCTCCCAGCCGCGCCTTCCCATAATCTCCACCCTACACTCTTTCTCCACTGCCAATTCGAAAAGGCGGGGGAACTGTATCCTCAACGGAATGTCCCCGACCCACTTATCATACCAAAAGAGAGTATCCCTCCCATCACCTACCACCCTACAAATGTTTTCTTCAAACCAGTTCCCGACCCCCTCTTCTACCCCTTCACGGACATTGCACACCGTCCTCCACCGCACCGAAGAGTGTGTGACCAATCTTAATAAAAGATTGAATCACAGCGTCTTTTATTAATATTCAATTGTATTGGGAAGTGAATTTTTATTTTATTTTATGGACGGTTTTCAGTGTCTAAAACTTATAAGCGAGTTGAGGTCAAATAAAATTGAGTTGACATACATCATAAAAATTAAATTTTAGGGAACATATGTTAACTGACCTAATGCACCATACATGAAAACAAGTTTATGTATGTATCATTAAAATTCTATTGTACGTAAACATGAGCTACGTAAACTGAGATATGTGAATTTGGATAACGCTACGAGCGTCTGTTCGCGTGTTTTTTTTTTCTTTCATCCCAGTATTTTTTTTAGCCAAAGTTATTTAAACAAATTGTATTCAGGGAGATTTTGTGGCACGTGAGCTAAAGCTTATGGATGGGCATATGAACTAAACTTTAAAAGATTATAGATGTTAATCGAATGAAAAGCCTAATGATCAAATTACAAGGCTGAAGGCAATGTGCACCCAATCAAGAGTTAACATACACGAAACCAATTGACAACAAAATTTTGGCACATTTTTTAAAATAATTGATATGTTCTACTGCTTCATTGGGTAAAAAGAACAATCTTGTTGTGAAATAAGAAAAATGAACGTTTTTGGAAGAGGAGATAATGAGCAGAAGGAGTTTTGAGGGATTTGGATTCTCTCATTTGAAAATAATCTCAAGTTTTTTATATTGTCAAGAGGGACTGATCCGGGACTAGATTTTTTGTGTGGTTAAAATAATAATGTCAAACAATTTGTTCAATGAAATTAAATACTATGTATTATGTCATCCAAAATAATATCTAAGAAAAACTTAGATATTATATTGGTCATTGCCTTCAACTCTTCTTTTTTGCCACATTTTGTTAGAGTTATTAATTAACAACGCAATGCAAAATAGAAATACAGAATAGAATAGTTAAAATATCTTATTAAGCTACAATTACTCTAAGTTGGTCCAAACAGGGACTGAAACAAACAGTTATTACTTTACAGTAAACACATTTACTCATTTTGCAGGGTAACATAGTACACAACAAACTGGGTGAGAGAGATTTTCTGAAATAAATTTTACTCATTGATCTCTTTAATCAAGGACTACATATAAATCAACACACTCCAATGTGCTAGGGTCATATCCTCTAACACGCTCTTTTGAAACACTCCACTTATAGTTAGCCACATAATCTCCTCTCTCTAATTGCTTTACCCTTAACCGGTTGTACCAAGTTGCTAAAGTTAAAATATAAAAAATAAAAACTGGGACTATTTTTGTTTTTCTCTGTCTTTCTCCCTTTCTTTTTGTTCATCGTCTTTAGAATCAGAAAATCGTGATGCTTTGAATTCAAATCGACATTATAACCAAATTTATGAGACTCAAAAGAAGATCCAGAGGATGCTGACCTCTGACGCACATTAACATGAGGTTCTGGAATCGGTGTGCGCTGAGTACACACTCGACACATCAGAAAATTCATTGTGCCAACTACGGATGATTTAACGCAAAAAATGATAATGAAACTTCTCTGCAAAATTAAACGATTTGATTACAGTGAAAATGCGGAAAGGAATTGAAAGGAACGGAAATTGAATCGAAATAATTTATTGTAAGGTTTGTCCCTTCCTCGCCTTATTTGCATCAAACAAACAACACCAACTCTCTTCCTCTCCTAACCAACTCAACTCAAGAGTTTCATGTTTTAATTCAAAGACGGAGAAACATAAAAAGAGCGCCAGTTTTTCATTTTTTAACTTTAGCAACTTGGTACAACCGGCTAAGGGTATAGCATTTAAAAAGATGAGATGATGTGGCTAATTATCATTGTAGTGTGTTAGATGGTGTGACCCTAGCATTTCTCATGAATTAAACCTCCTTCCAGAATCGAATTGATCTATCAGTTCCACATGAAATAAAAGCAGACTCTACAGGGGAGTGTTCAAGCCAGCGCGGTGCACCAACATGATTAGAAGGCCATTTCGCTACTATTTCTGTTGTCATCGCATCCCAGATAATGACCTGCAAAGTACACGAGTTAACTCATACAAAATCCATTTTCTAAATCAAACAGGACCAAACAGTAGTAGACAGCTGAACAAACCTCATTGTTCAGTTCATCTATGGAGAGAATAAATTCTTCTGTTGCATTGAAAATAGCCTGCATAGAGAGTACGCAGAATGGTAACTATAAGAACATGGATGGAAATGTTATCTGAACATAGGCTGGGTGATTGTAGTTCTCTGTAAAATGTGATAACGAGTTACAAATTGTATCCGAAAAGACAATTTATGCATAATGTGTAGGTATGAGCAGTCTTGAAAGTTTTTGCTAAAGATTTTTATTTCCAATGATATTGACAAACATTAATTGCTTGTTGTGATTGTATAAAGTAACTGAGAAAACAAATTATAAAACTGATGGTAGGTCAAATTAACTAAGAAAAAATAACAAGCACAAACATCTCTCTCATTGCAAGTTTAAATTCTATGCATCTTCATCACTACTCACTAAGACCAAAAGGTTGGCTTATCAGTATATGACTTGACCACATCAAAAGAATACCAAATAGTAAATAAAGTATATTAGTGTACCTGACATCTCAGTTGTGTGTGTATGGCACCGAGATATTGTTTGACTAATCTGCCTGAGCCAACCTCCCAAAGCTTTATGGTAGAGTCCTTCCCACAGGAGAGGACAAACCTAGAAAACCAACAGTTATATTGATACATCAATCTAGGCTTATCCGGAAATTTCAAAAGTGTAATAAGTTGGTCAGCCAGCATTGGCAGCAATGTCCATTACATCAAAAAAGAAGCATTTAACTAGTACGGAATCAAATAAATTTTCTCTTTTTTTTTTAATGGGGGGAGAGGAAGGGTTGGTGATTTTGCTAAGCTAAATTCAAAAGCTGCGTTGATCAAATAAAACACAAGATCTAAATTTGTACTTATAGTAATTAGTAAACACAATGTTCACGGAAAATTGTTAAAGGCTCTGGCACGCGAGTCAATCCAACTCACCACAATAGGGTGGGTTGCCAAAAAAGAAGCTCCCTCTTTCGCAGGTTAAACAGACCGGGCTTTCTTAATCCATGGATTGGTCCAGGTTAGATCTCGATTGCGTCGGGTTAACCTGCTTTATTTAGGAAATATTTCCATAAAAAATAGAAACAGCCATGCAAACCCTGCTTTCAGTCCTCAGACTTTTAACATAAGTTAAAACACTCCCTCCTAATCTTGTCTTCAAACGGCCATCCCTTATAGCATAACCAGCAACCGTCAACTTGCCGGCCAATGGAATACCCTCTCCCCGTCACCAGCCATCTGCCATCGTTGGCCGTCAACCCTCTCTCTGTTTGGTGCCCTCACCAACAAAGTATCAAACTGGTATGCCCATGACTGCACTTCCATAGCCGTAATTCCAGCTAAGAACTTCCACAAACAGAACAATCTACCCTAACTCCAGCAATCACACAATGCCTTTGCTTTCCTCGGTTTCCACAAACAACCTTTATCTTCACTTCTACTTTAGAAAATGGACTACAGAACTATGCAATCGCCTGTCAAAGTCTATTTTCTATTTCGAGGAGATGAATTGAGCATTCAATATTTCCTTGGGAGAGGGAGTGGAATTGTACGGTGGAATTGGGATCATCCAAGCGTATGGAAACATTGTTTGATGATTTAATTAGTTTTAATTGGATTTGACATATGGAAATAGAGAGATTTAATCAACATAGAATTAATAGACTTCTACAACTAGGAGCATATGATTATTCTTAGTATAGATGACAACATTTTATCTATACCTTTTTTCTATTTTTTGTTGGGCTACATTTGTTTTTGGAAATTTAGTGTACTAACCCAGCAACTGGGAGTAGTGCCAGATTGCATTTATTCTGGCTCACTAAAAAATCGAGTCACTTCTAAGCCAAACCGGGTCAGCAAGGTGTCCTCACATTCACACCTCTACTTTAAAGTCAATCATTCTTTCTGTTATGGTTTAAAAGACATCAACAGTTCAATACTCCAACATTATGTTGAAAATTCAAGTGAGTTATGTTTATCCAGAAGAAAAAAAGTGAGTGATGTTCCTACAGTGACTTAGAATGCGAGTTAAAGTACTCTTTGTACTCTATATTGATAAATTCTGCTTACAAAAAAGAGAGTGATGAAATTTACATTGGTTAATTAATAATGGGAAAAAAGATTTTGGGTCAAGTTGAGATGCTAAGTCCACCGTTGTCGTCTGTCATTTAATCCCATACGGGCTCTCCCTCATCACCTAACACATTTTCTTTGATAATATGTCATAAAATATATGCCTGAAGACAATCCGTAACTCATAACTATCCACTGTCCGACATAACTCGTGATGCAGCTGGTAGTGGAACCAATAATATTCTCATGGTCATTTACTGTGTCAATGTACATGTTAACCACTGTCAAATAATTGTTCCAAAATGTATCGTACCTTTGATCGCTTGTAAAAATTGCACTAGTAGCCTCTGCTGTTCCATGTGCTGCAGTTATTGAGCGCACACAATTGGCAGTGATGCCATCCCACAACCGAATCGCACCATCTTTCGATGCTGTAACATACATGGAACCTGAACAAGAATATCTAACCTACAAATCAGACAAGGAAATGATTGGCATCACGGAAGCACCGATAAAAGTAAAATAGAGGTGACTGATAATTTGGGAATGGGAGAGAATTGACATGCCTGGTTTATGGCTCCATTAGGGTTAGCGTCTGGGATATTTGCTGACAGATAGCACTGAAAGGTATTTATATCATACAAATGTGGAATTGCATGATCAGTGCCTGTTGGAAATTGATATTTTATCATCTTTGATGTTTTGAGTAAATCAACGAGGAAAGCAAAGATGATGATTGGAAGGTAATCAAGAAACAACGATGGGCTCCCCACCTTTATATTCATATTATTAATATCAATTAGTCACCTAATGGCACTGCATATCACAATGCATATAAAGAGAAAATCATTCAAATTGTCAACTTATTGCCTAAACTCAGAAATAAGAGTGAATTTACCGAAATATAAACCTGAAAGTATTGACTGAGCTATTGTCTATTACGCTCAAAGAAAGTGTTGACGCAAACCAGAAGTAGTTCACTGGAATATATGACTTCCTAAGTTCGGTTTCATACAGATAATACTGAATGGTGGACATGACATGAGACAATGAATATAGCTCCACAACAACTATATTGGAGCAGGATGTTTGCAATTTGAAAAGTTGCATACTATTAAGAAACACAATAACACATAAATGGAGACTGACTCAACTTTTGTAAAAAAGAAAGACATTATTAGCATACTATTATGCAGAAAGATGGGATAAAAATAAATACCTGCTAACAGAAAGTCCCCTGAGGGGTGAAAAGATACAGAGCGAACATTGTGCGTGTCCTGCAAGACAAATTCCAAAAAAATCAAAGATTATGCTTAATTCTTATTATTGCTCACTCATTGGTAGTATACAAGTGTAGAATAGCACTACCTGGATAACCCTGTATGACCTCTTGGCGTTGGTTTTTGAAATATCAAAAAACCTAAATGATATTAGACAAGCATGTCAAATTCTAAGAGAATTTCCAAATACGAAGCACAGAAACAAAAAAAGAATAAAGATGAGATGTGCATATTACAGAACAAAATTGAAAAGTTATACTACAAGTGATCATACTTTATTGTCTGATCTTTGGCTCCAGAAACCAGGATAGTACCTTGCGGATTAAAATCCAGATCATTTACTGGCTGCAGTTTTGTTATATAAAAGCAAAGTCAGATATATGAAGAAAGTTTCTCAGCATTATTTTATAAGCTTTACATTTCACTACAGCATAGAAGTTGGCACATTGATAAAGCAAATGTAATACAGGTAAAAAAAACTCCACTACAGCATAGATACATAAAATTTGGCACATTGATATCTGTAAAATTATCATACATGTATTACATAAAAATTATCATACATGGAAAAAAAAAATTAATCTCTGAATCACAAGTTGATGTATATAAATATTTTTAAACGTATTTATTTTCTAGGTTCATGTGTACAATTATATTTTTTATTGTTATTATATTGTTTGTGTATTATTACTAGTTACTACTACTATTCTTTACTAGATTTTTTAAAAAGAAAGCAAGTACGCAAAGGCCCAATGTCTTATAAGCTGTTCATTCAAAATAAAATGCTCTATAAGCTGTTTTTCTGTACATTGGGCCTTAAGGGCCCAGACTTTGTCTCCAACCTTGACCTAGACCTAATCTAAAGGGAGAGTTGACCGCGGCCTTGCACAAACCAGCAGCAAGGAATGAAAGAGGAGATTTTCAGCAGCAGGTATGATGGGATGGGGAGGACGGCGTCGCAGGTTAAGTGTTTCTTTTTTGCAAATCGAAGTTTGAAGGTGGGAGCACGAATTAAGGAAACCAGGTTTCTTATGAGCCTACAATCCGACTCTCGATCATGACTATACTGCTGACCAGCATAAACTGATGCTCCGTTTTTCAGTTTTTTCAACTAAAAGTCTCCCTACCCAATAACCACTAAATGGACAATACTGTCAGATTTTAAATGAATACTTAACCATATTAACATTTTCAAACTCGAAACAAATTATTTATTTGGCACCTTAGATATTAAACTGCTATCATGAACCTAAGTCATCGACTCATCGTCAATAATAAGCGAAGAGGACAATCAATAGTTTTAATCACAGAAATATCAAAACATGAATAAAAGAAACAGTTTCACATAATAAATTCAACAGAACTTGAAAAAGTGCAAGTGTACCTGTATATGATCATAATATGTTTTTACTACAGACCGCACAGGACCATCCTTTGCATCTGGGAGCAACATCTGCTTGATCTTTGAAACCTGCCAAATAAATTGAAGCATAAGTTTGAAAGTTGTGTCAAGAAAGAGCAATACATTTAGTCTAAATAATAATCAGCACCTCAAATAGTTTTATTGATGTATCTGCACTTCCAGTGGCAACAAATCTTCCATCAGGACTAAACCTAGCACATCTGGCAACATTCTAGAAATTAAGCCAATCAGTCCAAAAATCAATTAATAAAAAAAGCATCTGCTCAATGGTAGGGGTGGCTGTATGGTATTTCGGAATTATAATGCAGAAAATGTTGAAGCTATTAAAGCATATTACATACCTTGTGTTCTGAAAGGTGTCGTGTCTCATGCTTTGGGAAACTTTTTGACGAACCTTTTACATCTGGCAAAGAGCTGTTACACCAAAACACAATTTTCAATGGTTGTTTCCCTATCGTATTTGCTATATGAAAATGAAGGAACTTAAAAGCATTATTTATAATTAGCATTGAGACCAAAATAAAAGATAACAAATTGTGCTCGATAATGAATACGAAATATCATTTTGGAAAGCTTTGATAATCAAAAGATGGGTTCAAATATGTAGTCCTGCTTTCCTTAGATCATTCTTTTCTACAACCGAAAATTAAAAGCAGGTAAATGAAATACACCAACAAGTAAGACCTACATGTAATATCCAATGGCGTGTCCGTGTAACCTACAAACATGCATGCTAACTTTTTACTTTATTCATTTCCAATTAACGGAAATGCAGTTAGCCTTGGTTAAACTCTTGCATAGTGAGTGACTAGCTGAAAACAACAAGTCTTTACTGTTTTTTCCGCACAAGTTTTAGTAAAGATAAAGAACAAAAAAATACTGAGCTAAACTAAAAGTCATAATTCTCCACAATAGCTACGGAACGAAAATGTCAATCATCCTTCAGTATTCAATGCCAAAAAAATCTGTAACAATAATGAAACACCATAACTGACAATGAAACGAGCAACAAGTAACAACAAAATATCAAGCATCTCTCTGAACAGTAAATTAAACACTGTTCCACTGAGTTCAAATGCAAAAGAAAAGCCAGCCAAAACAGGAGAACGAGTGTAAAAAAACTGCCTGAAATCAATGGTTGTTGCACCGGGACGAGGCAAGGGCAATGATGCTCCCAAATCTTGAAAAGGAGAAGATGAAGTCCCCCTTGGCAAGTCATCCTTTTCTGCTGCAAGACCCTGTTATTTGTTTAGAACAAGATCCTTCCTCATGCTCGCATTAAAGGGAAAGTATAGATTACACAAAAGAAAGGAGTAAACTCCCAACGTCATTTTTTATAAATTTCACCACAAGACTCATTAGTCTTCAGGAATGCAAAAACCACACTTTAATCCTTAAGAACCCCAAATATTAGCCGTTACTAGTCTTTCTTAGGGGTAAGCCATCCAATGTAGAGTGACAATGCCCAAGATACATGACACGACACGGATACGAGAAAAATTGTAAATTCATGATATGATACGACCTGGATACTTGTGATTGAAATGAAAATCTAGAGTTTGTACCTATAACATAATATATTCAAACTCCAATGTCACCATATCAACAAAAGCATTTTTAGAAAAACTAAAAACAATGAGTATAAATCGTCTATGCCGGAGGAGTATCGGGAAGTAGCCATAATAAAATAAAGATACTTTATGAACACATATGTGGAAGTATGGATACAAGTACGACACACACCGGACACCCACACATTTCGTATTTTGAAGTATTGAGGCTCCATACATAGTATTTCAGTTGATAGACGTTTGAGTATTTAAAGAACTAGACTACAGTTTTTGCATTCTCAGGGACTAATATATTATATTATATCCACCAACCACAATACTAAAATAAAAGGGAATGTTTTTTATTTAACCCATACATAAAGGAAATGTTTCATGTTTAGTTTGTACCTTAGCAAGCAATTGAAGAAGCTTGTTGGGTGGAGCTTGTACATTGAATGGTGTCATAGTTGCTGAAGCAACAGCAGTGGCAGCCTAAAATGAAAAAACAAGAATTGAATTGAGTTCAAATGTAAAATAATTGAATTGAATTGAATTGAGGAATAATAATAAGTAATAACCTGAGTTAGGTTGTTGTGACGAAGATGAGCGACGATAAGAGAATTGAGATGTCTATACAGTTTCCCATCTTCAACTGTCTGCTCCGACCTGCTGCTACTGTTTTCCATTTTTACCTGTTGTCCGTCACTACACTAGTTTTAGAGTATCAGGGACCAAATTTGTCCTTAAAATTGTACCACATGTTTCATATTTTTTCTTTGGTAGAATACATCTTTCATCTTTTAGACCGAATTATTGAGATGTTTGGAGTTCGAACCCGACCTGTTTTTCTATTAAAAGCTCACGTGACGGTTCATATTTTAATCCATAAAGGTAAATTCTTTTTTTTTTTGTAGTGGTCCGGTTCGAACCCCAAACCTTGCATGTTATTATGCATTGTCCAAACCAACTGAGCTAAGCTCACGGGTAGCCATAAGGGTAAATTCTAATGGTGAAAATATCTATTTGTACATGATATAGGATCATTTACTTGTATAAAGATTGTTAATAGATAACATAATTTTTTTTTAAAAAAATAAAAAGATAACATAATCTTTTACCTCAAAAAAAATAAATAAATAAAAAAAATCCAATATTTTCCCTAAAAAAAATCCAATATTCGAATATTATATTTTTCTTCTAATGAGTAATATGTATATTATATTAAAATAATTGTAGTTATGCTATCTCTTTCACTAAAATAATAATTAAAATAAAAAACACAGAATTAAAATAGATTTCTTAAAAAAATATTAAAAATCGATTGTATTTTAAATATTATTAATAAATTGTCTAAAAATATTTTTAATAGATATATTATCCTAATAAATTTATAAAACATTATTATATGAATTAGATTAAATAAATTGGAGAAATGATATCTCTCTGTTGAAATAACAATAAAGTTTTCATATATAACAAAAAAAAAATTATATTCTTTTTTGAATTTATGAGATAACCACATGAACAGGCGGTGCATTATTCACTTCAAGTGTCGATGTTCCTTACTTCTCCTTCTCAAACGATGAGGCATACTTGCAAAAAGGCATTCTTATGTGTTATGTCACATATAGCATGTGGCAAATGAATGATTAAGTGAGGTGGTCATATTCAGGGGAAGACCCCTCATTTATAGTGTGGTTTTGAAGCGAACGCTCTTGGTTCTTGATATGTTCATGTTGAGTTTGTAATAGATTGACGCAATTTGTTATATGAAACTGAATTTGTGATTGAATGCTGCGTTTATCTTATTTGAATGTGGTTCTTGATGTTAGGAACAATGAAGCGCGTCGGTGCTACTAGAGTCCTAATATAAAGTTGAGTTAGTTTTTTGGGACGACTTATTAAGTTTTTTCACGAATGTTAGTGTCACACTCTCTATTACACCCCTCTACCAGGGCGGTGTCGGGGATGCAGCTGCTACTAATTATTCCATGTATTTAAATTTTGCACACCCTGAAATTCAACTGCACAAAATTGAATAGTACACTAGTATTTTGAATGGTTTTAATGGTTTTGAGTTAACCTGATCTTGAGAATCGAACCTGGTTTTGGCAAGATCATGGCACTATTTCCTTGCCACCAAAGCAAGAGCCAAAAACATGTCATTACTTGGTAGAATATAGTATATATTCTATAAAAAAATTAATGCTTTAGAGTAAAGATTGATAAATCACCCGCAAAAAAGATATTGAAATCCCTTTTTTAGGTATGAACCATTGCTAAGAGTTATTTTTACTTAAATCTATCACATCCTCAACCTTTGGTAATACATAGGAGGAATTAAGGTCATTATGCATGCGCCCTCCAAATGCTCTACGTTGTTGCGTGTCAAATTAGAACCAACCCCTTAGCTTTTTTCTTTTGACTAAAATAGAAGCAACAACTTTCTAGCAAGACAAAAAGGTCCCTCATAATTATGGAGGATTAAATGTTTTATGTCCTTATAAAAAATAGCTATTTGATTGGATAATAAGTGACAATATTATAATTTCATACTTGAAATATATGGTAACATACTAACAAAAAAGTACTACACTAAAACTTTTGTCTCCAATAAGTATTATTAATGTTTTTATTTTTCATTTATATATTATAATATTTTTTTGCACCCCCTGACTTACGGTCCTGGATCCGCCACTGCCTCTAACACCCTCCAATAATAATCATCGACATCATCTATTTTTTTTATCCATTTACCTATTGGTTGGTTGCACAAGTTGAGACAAAAAAAAAACGAATATTTTGAATATTTTATATTTTAGGTCCTACTATCCGCTTTTGGGAATTTTTCGAAACGTAAAAACCACCAATATCTCAAATTATGTGGAGCATCAAACACAATCACCATTTGTAGATTATTGTTTACAGATAAACAACAATTACAAACAACACTGTCGAAATTGGACGTGGATCGCCAAAATTTTGCTTTTATAATAATATTCATCCAACATATAACCTAGATTTTCTATGTGACTATATTATGACCACAAATATGGGCATTGTTCTAAAATATTTAAATCGTTGAATTCCTAACCATAATCCTTTCATATATAACTTTGCAATTGTTTTACCTCTTACCAGATATGTAATATTGTTCAATTTCATTCATTTTTATTTTATACAATAGTAATGTCATTCCGTTGTTATATCAATATTTTATCAAAGTTTTTACTAATTAATTAACATTACTAATCTAACTTCTTAAATTATTTAGTCCTTGCGCGGTGCAGCCGTGCTATAGCACAACTATCTCGACTAGTTTAAGTAGGCTAAAAATTCCAACTTGCTTGTACTACGAATGGAACTGGAACCCGAGAGATTGTCTCTTGAGGTAGGGATGTCTTGATCACAGGTGGGGTGCTGTGTAGGCTGGGGGTTGCTGTTAGCCTCTGCTGTTTGGGCCTACGGGGTCTGCTGGGGCCATCCCAGATTTGTGTTTGTGCAGCTTGCTCCTGTTCGGAGAGTTTGTGCTATTTGTGGTGGGGTGCTTTTAGTGGTCTGGTTCTCCTTTTCACAATTTTTTTCGTGACGATTGATGTTACGTCTATAGGCGGCATCATTGTATGTTTTCTTATTTAGTGCAATCAGGTGCGTCTTGCACAAGTTAGCCTCAATAACAGTACCTGATTAAAAAAATTGAGACATTTTTTTGGTTTCCAATTTTGGATCAACTGTAATAACTGATTAAGACCAACAAAGTTTAAATTGTGTATAAGAAATGATATGTCAGTGGATGACTAAGGCAACATGTTAGAACTTTAACTTGTGAGCACAAAGCAACAAAAGATTAATCGATTAGTCATTTGGCTATAGAGAAAAAATTCAGCTAAATTTGAGAAGTTGAGAACAATGCCAATAGGAATGGAAGATGCAACCCAAACAACGGGAGTACATCTCAAAATCACATTGGCTAAGACCATCTACTATATTTTTGTATATTTTTTATATATCTTAAGTCCAAAAAATAAATAAATCTACTTCTTTTCGTGAACAAGTGTTTTAACATTGTGCACATTTTCACTTTGGGCAAAAATGCGTCACTTTTCGTTTTTTAAAATAATTTAAAGTGGTGGCTAATCATATATGCTTTTTTTAAATACTATTTTATCTCATCTCGTCTTTTCCTATTTGTCCATGATCAACAAGTTTCATCTTCAGCCAAAATTGTGCTAGTGGAATTTATCTGGATTTAGGGAGTGTATATGTAAACTAAGATCACTGGTCCTCGTGAGCTTAACTCGGTTGGTATGAACAATGCATAATAAATACAAGGTCTGAGGTTTAAACCCCGGCCACCACCAAAAATACGAAGATCACTGGATCTTTTTTACTAGATGCTTACCAAATATTTGCAATGGAAGAACAAAAACCATAAAACATAGCTTCCGTAAAAGAGAGAATATGGAGAGACGTTCTGGGATAAAAATTCAACAAAAAAAACGTAAAATTTAAAACTACACGACCCATCACTTTAAATTGTTTTTGAAAAGAAAAAGTAGGGGTTTTTGGTTCAAAGTGAAAAGGGGCACAATGTTAAAATATAAGACACATCATACTCCTAATTAATAATACAAAATTCATAAGTAAAAGTGTAATACGTATTAATCGGTTATTGCACAATGTTATCATTTGCTTATAATACAAACAAAATTCATAAGTAAAAGTGTACCTATGTAAATTCATCATTATTCAGAGAACTGATATAGGCAACAGCCCCAACCTTCTCATGCTTCTTCTCTTTGGTATCCAAAGACTTGCGATAACTTTTAGACCTTAGGCTGATATTGGTTCAATGCTATCAAAAAAATGAGGCTCCTCCAATGTAAAGCGAATGCAGTTGATTCTGACTAAATTCTGAAGAAATGAATGATTTTGCAACTCCCAAGTTTGAACTGGAATTATAAACCTTCCACTGATGAAACATTTTGTGGAGGTAACTCTTTAGAAGCCTGAGAGTGCAATGAAGCCTGCTCTGATGCTACACATGGACCAACAGAGCTAGTTGTTGACTGTAGTTGTGTAGATGGTATCGTATATGGTAAAGGGTCACCACCAAAAACCTCATTAGCAGGAATCATTGATCTTTTATCAGATGAAAAGTCACTCACGCAGGCCGCATTTAGAAGCTGAGACGGGTAAACAGAATGTTCCGGAACCATTGAACGTCAGCAAAAGCATTGAGGTGAAGGAATGTATCAAGCAACTTGAGGCAAACAAGCAAGAGATGGAACCAGTAAAAATTGAAGAGCTACTTGGTGAAAAGTCTTTGGGGGCGCAACTTTTGAGTAAGGATGGAGAGAAAAATCCAGAATTAAAAGATCTCCCTTCTCACTTGAAGTATGTTTTTCTTAGCAAGAATGTTTCCAAACCAGCAATCATCAGCAGTACCTTAACACCTTTAGAAGAAGAGAAAGTAATGAGGGTGTTAAGGGGAAATCAAGGAGCATTGGGATGGACCACTTCTGATTTAAAGGGTATTAGTCCAGCTTATTGCATGCACAAGATACACATGGAGGCTGAATACAAACTTGTTGTTCAACCTCAAAGAAGACTAAACCCAACAATGAAGGAAGTGGTCAAGAAAGAGGTTATGAAGTTACTGGATGAATGTATGATTTACCCTATCTCTGATAGTTCTTGGGTGAGTCATGTCCATGTTGTACCTAAGAAGGGAGGAATGACGGTGGTGGCTAATGAAAAAAATGAGTTAATACCCACATGTACCGTCACTGGTTGGAGAATGTGCATAGATTACCGGAGGTTGAATACCGCAATAAGGAAGGACCACTTCCCGTTACCGTTCATGGATCAAATGATAGAGAGGTTGGCTGGCCAAGCCTTTTACTTCTTTTTGGATGGGTATTCGGGGTATAATCAGATTGCGGTGTCTCCGGAAGACAAAGAGAATACTGCCTTCACTTGTCCATTTGGTGTGTTTGCTTATAGGAGAATGCCCTTTGGGCTGTGTAATGCGCCAACGACCTTTCAAAGGTGTATGCTCTTCATCTTCTTTGATAAGATAGAGAAGAACATTGAGGTATTTATGGACGATTTCTCTGTGTTTGGTAAGTCTTATGATCAATCCTTGTTTCACCTAGATGATGTCCTTAAAAGGTGCACCGAAACTAACCTTATTTTAAATTGGGAAAAGTGTCATTTTATGGTAACTGAAGGTATAGTTTTGGGTCACAAAATAAGTGCTAAAGGCATAGAGGTGGATCAAGCAAAGATAGAGGTTATGGAGAAACTTCCCCCTCCCGTTAATGTTAAAGGGGTGAGGAGTTTCTTGGGGCATGCTGGTTTCTACGGGCGTTTCATAAAAGATTTTTCTAAAATTGTCAAGCCCCTTTGTAACATCTTAGTCAAAGAAAATGATTTTAATTTTGATTTTGAATGTTTAAATGTTTTTTCTTTGATTAAAACCAAGTTGGTGACTGCACCAATAATCATTTCACCCAATTGGAATTTACCTTTTGAACTTATGTGTGATGCAAGTGATTATGTTGTTGGTGCAGTCCTAGGCCAACGGAAGAACAAATATTTCCATGCAATTTACTACGCAAGCAAGGTTTTAAATGAAAATCAAGTGAACTATTCCACAACTAAAAAGGAATTGCTTGCAGTAATCTTTGCATTGGAAAAATTTTGTTCTTATCTAATAGGCTCCAAAGTCACTGTTTTTACAGATCATGCAGCTCTTAAGTATCTCTTGACAAAAGGGGATTCAAAACCTCGGCTGTTGAGGTGGATTCTCCTATTGCAAGAGTTTGATCTTGAGATTCGTTACAAGAAGGGAGTAGAGAATGTGGTGGTTGATCACCTCTCAAGGTTGGATAATAGTGAGGTGACCAAGAACGAGAAGGCCATCATGGCCGAGTTTCCAGATGAAAAGTTGTTTGCTATTGGAGAAAGGTCGTGGTTTGCCGACATGGCGAACTTTAAGGCCGATAACATTATTTCGGATGACTTGGAGTATCATCAGAGAAAAAAGTTCTTCAAGGATGCAAACCACTATCTGTGGGATGATCCTTATCTGTTTAAGGTAAACACTGACGGTTTGATTAGACGTTGTGTTGTAGGTGAGGAAGCTAATAGTATCATGTGGCACTGTCATAGCTCAGCTTATGGGGGTCACCATAGTGGAGAAAGAACCGCTGCAAAAGTCTTGCAAAGTGGCTTCTGGTGGCCCATCCTTTTCAAGGACTGCCAAGACTTTATAAAGCAGTGTGATAAATGCCAAATGACAGGTAACATTTCTAAGAGGAATGAGATGCCCCTAACATGAATCATTGAAGTTGAACCATTTGATTGTTAGGGCATTGATTTTATGGGATCGTTCCCTTCCTCTTACTCTTTTCTCCATATACTTGTGTGTGTTGACTATGTCACCAAATGGGTTGAAGCGATACCTTGTGTTGCTAATCATGCCAAGACTGTTGTCAACTTCTTAGAGAAGAATATTTTCACTAGGTTTGGAACCCCTAGAGTCTTGATCAGTGATGGGGGGAAGCACTTCTGCAATAATTTTCTTGAAAATGTGCTTAAAAAGTATAACATCAAGCATAAAGTTGCAACTCCCTATCACCCACAAACTAGTGGTCAAGTAGAGGTTTCAAACCGTCAGTTGAAACAGATACTAGAGAAGACAGTTGCATCAAATAGGAAGGATTGGTCTAAAAAGTTAGATGACACACTGTGGGCATATAGGACAGCCTTTAAGACTCATATAGGGTTCTCACCCTATCAGTTAGTCTATGGGAAGGCATGTCATATTCCTGTTGAGCTAGAACATAAAGCATATTGGGGCATTAAGGCCTTAAATTTTGATCAACTAGCTGCTGGTAAGAAAGGACTCTTGAAACTAAATGAACTTGAGGAGATGAGGCTGAGAGTGTATGAAAATGCGCTCATCTATAAGGCCATGACTAAAAGGAATCATGACAAAAACTTAGTATCTAGGGATATTAACTCTGGGCAACTAGTTTTGTAGTATAATTCCAGGTTGAAGCTTTTTCCTAGAAAGCTCAAGTTAAAGTGGTCTGGACCGTTTTTGGTCAAAAGTGTGTCACCTCATGGAGATGTTGAGTTAATGACACCAGAGGGTGACATAAGTTTCAAGGTGAATGGGCAGAGAGTTAAGCCATATCTAGGTGGCGACCTACCAAAAGAAAGGGTAAGACTTGATCTAAAGGACCTCTAAGGGTCCGTGGCAGTCAAGCTAGTGACGGTAAATGAGTGCTTTGTGGGAGGCAACCCATAATTTTATTGCTTTAAAAAAAACCCAAAAACAAAAATATATTTTAGCTGAAACAAACAGAGGAAGAGAAATTTTCCTGTCCAATACTGGGAAAAATCGTTACACGTTTTGGGTAAAACGTGACACGACTTTACCTCTCCTCTGAGGCTCTAAAAAATTTCTAAGTCCAAAAAGGCTTGCTCTCGTAAATACCAAATCATGTCACGTTGGCCAAATCGTGACACAGTTTCTGGGCAAGAAAATTTTTCAAAAAGTGAAACCGTGACACGTTTTTACCCAAATGTGACACGATTTTGGTGGTTCTTCAAATTTTTTACCGTTACAAAACCAAATCGTGACACGTTATTGGCCAAACGTGACACGATTTTCCCAGCCTATAAATAAACCCACCACGATTTTCATTCCATTCACTTCCAAAAGTAGCCAAACTTTGCCAAAATTTTCCCAGAACCCTAACCTATGAAATTTCCATCCTTTTTCACCAAATATGTTCATCCTCTCATCACCAAATCATTACCCTAAACCTTAACCATGATCAACAACCAACCCTAAACCATCATCATCATCATCATCTCCCAAACAACCAACCTTCGTCATAACCCTACCTTCAAACCCTAACCATGGTGAACACGCGAAACAAACAACAAGCCACCAAAAAAGCCAAGCCACAACCTGTGGCACAACCACCTCCACCTCAGCTTCAGATGTCTCATGGGGAGGGGAGTAGCCAGCAGGGTACTTATGCACCCATTCATCCCATGATGATGTACTACATGTTCGGTCATTCCAACTAGATGAATGAGGTTTCTGATCAGGAGTATTGGAACCGTCCTAAGTTTAGAAACTTTTCAAGCGTAAGGTAATTTGTAGATTTATATGTCGACTGTATGTGAACCCTATTCATTTTGTTGCGTGGAGTTGTGAATTGGTGGATACTAACAAGTCAAACTGGCTCATCTTTAGCTAGTAAGGAGTTGAACTTTTGGGTACTATCGCTTGATCAGGTAATTGTTATTTTACTGTCGATTGTCAATTTTGCAAGTAAATTCCTTGAGGACAAGGAATGGTTCAAGTTTGGGGTTGTGCTGACATCTCGTCATTACATAATTTTATATGTAAATTCATCACATTTTGGAGTTCATAAGACAACTTAAGCAGCAAGAAAAGAAGAAAAACTGAAGAACGTGCAAAGAAGAAAAACTGAAGAAAGTGCAAAGAAGAAAAACGTGTCACGATTTGGTAAAAACATGACACGATTTAACAAGGCAAAAACATGCTTTCAGCATTGAGCAAAACGTGTCACGATCGCAAAAATGTGACACTATTTGCTGAAACCCTAATTCAGTTGTTTGTTATTTAACGTGAAAACATGTCACGATTTACTTAAAATGTGACACGATTTTGGGCGAATTCATGTGCCTATTTAAGCTGAAGTCTATTCTGAATACAAGGGTTACAAATTGAGAAGAGCAAAGTGCAATTTTGAGACCTAAAGATGGCTAGGAGGGAGATTTCTTCAACCTTCTATCAGTTCATGTATGTTTTGATTCCATTATTGATTATGCTATTTGTAAACTCGATTATGAGTCGCTAAATCTCTTAGAGATTAGGTCTGAGATGATTCTTTGTAACCCTAATTGATTCATGTTGATGTGAAACTCTATGTATTGTGAATGACAATCTAGTTTTTATTCAATTCAATTGTTCTTAATGCTTTTTATATCATGATCGAATATAAACATGATTTAGTGAGAATGAATGACTACTGACCATAGCTTTCTACTTAGACCTAATTGAATTGTTCTAATAAACATAGTTAGTCTAGGAATGGAAAATCGTTTATTAGTGATAATAGGTTAGCGCTCGTAAAACCTTCAAAGAATATTAGACCACCCAAGGAATTAGGGGCTGAAATCGGAGAAGAGGGTCCTAAGTCAAGGGATTGATTAGGGCTATTTTATTAATCATCGTAGAAAATCATTCATAAGAATAGGTGCAATATACCAATTAGGGAAACATAGATGATTCGAAGGACTTGATCATCTCTCTTATTCCTTAAAACCAATCTTTATTTTTTGTCGTTACTTTTATGCAATCAAACCTATCAACTGCCTAGTGGCAAAACAAAATAACTTTTATACATCCTAAATAATAACGCTATTGAATTATTGAAGTTAAAACAGTCCTTGGTGCACTTGCCTAAATTGTCTATCATTTACCCTGGATTTTGGTAAACTACTGAACTAATTTAAAACAAGGGCGAGCGAGATCAATCAGCAAATCTCAAGACATATTGTGCTTGATTGTTTTTCCAAAAAATTACTGTTGTTCTTGGTAATAAGTAACGAACTATGAATATAACCGTCGAAATCCAGACACAGGGTAAGACCCGTCGAGATTATCTTCAAGGGATCGATGCGAAAGCTTAAAAGTAAAGAGTAAAATGAAAAAAGAGTCTAAGAGTTAAACTAGAATTGCATTAAATTGAAAGTAAAGTGGTACACAGATTCATACATTAGGACTTGTTGCTCGTTTCTCCTTGTGCGGGCGGATTGTATGAGTGTAAGTTTTCAGTATTATTGAATTGTGACCCGTTTTCCATAGAGGAAAATGCTACTTCTACTAAGTAACTCCCTACAGACACGTTCAAAACCTAACTGCTAATAACTACTACAGACATATTTGAATTTCAAATAATTCCTTTTCGACGGGAAACCGCTACCCATCTTCTCCTTTCGATGCCAATCTTCCTTCGACATCTTCTTCACTTTGTCGAACCATCCTCTCGATCAGCACATCTTCTAGACTCCACTTCGACAGCTGAACTTGAGAATCAAACTCGATTCATTCTCTTTAAATCTTAGGTCAAACTTCATTGATTACATTTATTATAGCCTGTTGAAAAATACAGGTTAACACGCTGGGGGCTTTTCTGGAATCTCCATGTGTTATTAGGAAGGTTCGATAGTCGGAACAACAATTTTCGAGGAAATGACTATGGGCTTTGGCAAGAGACAGATTCATAAACCCAAATGGATGGAGGACTTTATTTGCAATCCATGATTCTAGAAGCCGGTTGTCAGCAAATGCAGCTGCTGCATTTTATTCTCTGCTATATTTGTTATTTCCATTTTACCCGTATTTTACGCTTGTTGGTTAGAAGGCTTTGAACTACCAATCCTATATATTACGGTGTAATTGTCATTATGTTTTATGCAACATATTAATGAGAATTCTCTCTTTCTAAACTCTTCTCTTCTTTCTTAATTTCTTTGGAGTCTACACTTACTCGAAGAGTGCAATTTATCGATCACTTAGCTGGTTAGGTGTATCAATTCTACTTTAGATGTGAGAGAAGATTGTATTTAAACAAACATTGATTGACAACACCAGTTCAGTTTGCAATAACAAAGGAGAACTATTCATTTATATTCTTTGACTAATATATTGTTTTCTTTAACAATCGCTTAATGAACAGTAGCAGGAGATCTTGGTTTTGGTCATAACTACAATAATCAAACAATATATAATTATTTTTTCTAGTAAGTGGTTGAACCGTGAGAAAGTGATGACATGTGTAAAAAAATTTGGTAGGGAAATCCATCCAACAACAGAATATGAAAGGTAGATATTTTGGAAATGGATTCTCAATGTTAATTTGTGACACCAGCAACTTTTAGTATACAATCAAAAAACTAAGAAATGATGGGATAAAAATAAATAGTTATATATGTTTTGGTCCCTAGAATTTTTTTAAAAGTTTTAGTCAATGTTAAAAAATTTCATTAATTTTTTATCCCTAAAAATTTTTGTGGTCCTTATTTTTAAATCAAATAGTATATATACTTCACATTTTTAATGAATTTTTATAGAGATGTTTATAATATTATAACAATCTCTTCTACAATAATTTTGAATTTTTTAACAAGATATGAATTAAATTTGAATTTTTAAACGCTAAAAACTTAAAAATTCATATTTAATTCATTCCTTGATAAATAAAATTAAACTTTTGCAAGAGATATTTCTATAACGCACTAAACATGACCGCAAAAAATAATACAAAATTTCGAAGGATACACATAAGTTTACTTAAATGTAGGGATTAAAAATTGTGACAAATTTTTTTCTTGAGGGACAAAAAATTAATAAATTTTTTCAGAGGGACTAAAACTTGAAATGTGAAAATTTTATAAGGACCAAAATTTATTTTACAAATGTATAAATCTGATTGAAATACTCAACTATACAGCAAAACTTATTTTTCTGATTGAAATACATAAAATGAAGGAAGAGACATATCACTGTTTGAGAGGGAGAGATATCTCATTGCTTCCCATCAAAGCTTCGTTCTCTAATCTATCAACTTCCACATATGAACTCTAATCTAGTCTCACTACCATCCACTGCTAACTTCAATCTCAAACATTCCTTGTCAAAAACATAAAATAAAAAAAGGCATACATAGAAATTGAAAGCAATCAACTTATAAGAAAAAGTATTTCGATCGATTCATACAAAATATATCTAATCCATCCACCAAACAATTTTTTCTAAATGGATTGAATTCAATCCATCCATTTAAAAAAATATGGATGGATCCAATTCATCCAACTTATTTTAAAGATCCGATGTATTCATTCAAATATTAATAAAAATCCAATAGATAAAAAATTCCTAATAATAAAAAACTACAAAATATTTAAATATTAAAATTAATTTAGAAACAAGAAATTGGAAAAATTTGAAAAATAAAAATCATAAAATTATTGATATTTAATAGGGGTGGCAAAATTGGTAAAAAATTGCTCTTCTCCCGTATAAATTTTCTCACTCCGACGTGAACTGACCAAAATACCCCCAATATGAATTAACTCATGTTTCTCAACGTGATTTAACGAACCAACGTGAGTTAACCTACGTTGGTTATACCGAACGTGAATTAACTTGCGTTGGAGGTATTTTGGTTAGTTCACGTGAGAGTGAACAAATTTGTATGAGAGAAGAGCAACTTTCAAATTGGTAAAGTTATTTTTTCTTGACTTGGCCCAAAACAATTTTTTTTCATTATTCCCATTTGGACAAGAGTTTTACTTTTCCCACCCTGCTGCCTTCTCGCGCGCCCTGCAAAATTCCAAAAATACCCTTGGTCTGGATTACATTTTCCGAACCAGATTGTTAGTGTTTCCAGAAAATAAAATTCGGACGCATACGCTATGAAATTTTGTGTCTTTCTTTGATGTCAAGGGTCTCTGTTGACCGTTATACAACCCCCGCGTAAGCTGCAATGCAATTGCACGGGTCGTATGAGCGGTCAACAATGACCATGACACCACAAACACTCCTAAAAGCTACCTAAAAAACTAAATTTTTTTGAAGAAAATGTAAGAAAGGAGGTGAAGAAGAATGAAGGACAATGTTGAAGATCCAAGCCTTTTTATAGCCTAAAACAAGTCCTAGGTCATTTAGAAGTCAAGGAAAACGTGTTTTTCATTCAAAGCCGTCCAAAAAAACGCATTAAAACTCCACTAATCGGCCAAGCCTTTGGTGAAACGTCACCGTCCAAAATGTTACTGAGGTGTTCCGGATTGTATAATCCGGATAGCATGAAGTTTTTCTGGATTTTAAAGTCCGAACTTCATCAGGCCCTTTTATTTGGAGCGTTTTCTTGGCGGATGGCTTGGAAAAAATAGAACAAAGGTACATAACATAAAAAGAAGCAACATAAGACAAATAAAAAGTTTAAAAAAAAATCATAATAACATAAATGATGAATCTTTTAGATCTGCAACATAATGAAGAAAGACAAGGTGTTTCAAGAGGATTTCTCTGAGCTAGATCCTGCTGCCTTGCCAAATGACATATTCATCTGGCAGACACTAAGATCTAACTCATAGAAACCTCTTGATATTCAAATATAAAGCAACCATAAATGTATCTATATATTTTTGTCAGCATGCAGAGGATCTTCATCACACGGACGCGGTCAAATAGAGAGCTATCTATTTGCAACCGCGTGAGAAAGATCCTCCGCTTAATGACAAAAATTTGCATGGTCTCTTTGGTGTGTTTGTTTGTATTTTTTACAGCAGGCTAGAGATCTTCATCACGCAGTCAAATAGAGAGCTAACTCATCTATTTGCGACCGCGTGAGAAAGATCATCGGCTTAATGACAAAAATTTGCATGGTTTTCTTTGGTGTGTTTGTGTGTTTTGCTGGTATTGAAGCTGAAAACTAGAGAGGGTGTATTTATAGAGGTCCTTGGATGTTGTGGACCACATAAACTCTTGGTGCAATGTGGTCCATACAAAAGGATCCTATGCTAAAGCTTTCCGGATTTCGAAATCCAGAATACACTTACGCCCTGTGTGTATCTGGATTTCATAATCCGGATAGCATATCTTCGATTATTTTATCGAATAAATGAACATCTTTGACGTAAATTAAAACATAATGAAAGTTTAAATAATATATATTATTCAAAACATAATTCAACAACACATAACTAACACGCAATTAAAACAACATAAAACACGCGATTAATTAAAACATAGCACATTATCACAGATCATCTAAACTAATTTATTCGTCTGGTGGTTCCAGGAGTGCCTTGATCTCTTCGTAGTTCCTGGGCCGGATCAAACTTTTTAGAATTTGTTCAGCAGATCTAACCAACGAAGCGTCCAACTCGATCCGTCATCTAGTACTGTGCTGACCAAAGACAAAGAACATGGTTCTCACATCGTCATCGTTCGTGAGTTTCATCCGGCTGAAGCGAAGAGATCCAGCTGAGTAGGAAAATGGACATCAATATTCAACACCGACCACCCTCCTCGTGTCTCTGTGGTTGAGTTGACGGTTGATTTGATCCAGCTCATCCTTCATCCCGAAGAGGGTGACATCGTTGCGAATCCTAAACAGATGGGTTGGTGTTCCACCGTTGTAGTAGACTGCCGCTAGCTTGGTGTTCGGATCAAAGCCAGGGAATTCCATGATTTCTTTTTCTGGTATAGTTTACTTGTAATGAAAACAGGGACCCCTATTTATAGAGGTATCTGGGTGTTGTGGACCATAAAAATTATCGGTGCAATGTGGGACACACAAAAGAATCCAATGCTGAAGCAATCCGGATTATAAATTCCGAACCAACCCTCACCATACACAAAGTCCCAAGTTTCCCTTTGGTACACCCCATAATCGTATTTTTCCAGAATACGTAATCCGGAATCCATGTGTAATCCATATTACATATTCCGGAACGCACCAGAAGAATTTGGCCGTGGTCTGCACCACAAAGATTACGTAATCCGGAATCCATGTGTAATTTTTTGACTGCATTGATGCCTTTCCCACCGTTTTTGCTCCTTCCCTCCCCTATAAATATGCTTCATTTCCTCACAATTTCTCACACCCTCTTCTTTCTCCTCTTCTCCTATTCCTTCTACAACGTTGTGTTTCCATCGTTGGCCTTTCATAGAAAGATGCCTCTTTGGAAATCCATCAAGGGTCATATGATCGGTCAATAGGGAAGGGATCAGTCTAGGTGTGAGGTTGGTCTGTCTGGGCGTAAGTTTGACCATCATGGTCTCTTGCTCCCTAGAGGCCCCTATGCCCCCTCTGTTTCCCCTCCAACACCAAAGCTATTGGTATGTCCTATCATGCATCATTGGTTTCTTCTTCCCCGCCATCTTCTTTCCTCTCCACTAGTGGCTGGAGCCACTAGTATAGCTTATGTAATAAGATAAGATTAGAAATAGTTTTAGGTTCTTATGTAATAAGCTTAAAAAGCTTCAACATTATTGTAATGTATTATTTCTTTATCAATAAAATGAGTTATTTTTATCTTTTTGTCTTTTTATTTTTGTTTTATATTTCTATTTGCATTAATTTTACGAATTTGAAAGCTTAAAATGAAAAACATTCTGGAAAAAGAGCATTCCTGATTTTAAATTCAGGATAAATCTGGAAATCCCTATCATTGCAGTTTGGAAAACTAAATCCGGACCATGGGTAAAATTGGAAAAAAAATAGGGAGCGCGAGGAAAAGCATAGGGTGGGAAAAGTAACTCTCTTTGGACAAAATATGATATTTAGCCCAAAAACCCAACAAAAAAATTATTACAATTTTATGACTATTAATTTTCTCACCCTACCCATTTTTCGCACGTCCTATTTTTTTTTTATGAAAATCGCACTTGGTGAAGTTTTGAAATGGTTTGAAAGTGAATGGTTATGTTTCTAAGTTGTTGTTCTATAACAGCACGCAGCGTGAGTTAAGTCACGCTAGGTTACAACTTGTGTGAGTTAACTCACGCTGAAAGTACCGAGTGTGACTTAAGTCACGCATGAATACTTTTGTCTTTTTAGTTGGGAGTGAGCAATGTTTGCTGAGCGAGGAGCAATTTTCTTCGCTGAATTAACGGGAACTTCTTTTCATTTTTTTTTTCATTTGTAATTAGTCGAGCGTATTTAACTGTCGTTCGGCTCTCCAATGAAGTTAAATACCGATCAACCATTTTTAGACCGGTTTCAACCATTTTTTACATCGATTTGACTGATTAAAAAAATATCTCGAACGACAATTAACTATGCTTGAGGACAAATAGATAATTCGAAAATGTTTTGAAGAAATTTTGAAAATGAGAACAGTAGTTTTTGCCCGCTACTTGAGTGGTGTTTGTTGGAACAAGGGTGTTTCACAAGTCACCTATTGAGTTTTGACAATAACAAGGTATTAAAAATAATCAATTGGATATGCTAAACAATTTGTTCAAGTGTGCAGGATCCATAATCAAAGTACTA
>Ga0228710_1001476_pt1 | contig 35368 bp, 19 predicted proteins | sample MedpolnodulmetaG_FD_177995 | JGI IMG/M metagenome (GOLD analysis project Ga0228710, IMG submission 177995) | Root nodule microbial communities from Medicago polymorpha collected in Santa Monica, California, United States - pink nodules | ecosystem: Host-associated > Plants > Roots > Nodule... | reverse complement strand
CCCCATATGGAATAACATAAAGCCGAGGTAATCTCCTCTAGCTTTGTCTCTTGCACCGCCAAAAAGTCTACATTATTATTCCGTACTAGCTCTCAGATCTTATTCTTCTTCACCCTCCCGCCTAATCCCCTAACATTGAAGGTCGTCACAATCATTGACACAACCTCCCCTCCTCCCTACTAGCCTTAGTTTTCACCGAGCGCTCTTCTAACACCACAAGTTTATCATGATAGGACCCTCCTTCATAGAATGAGAAACTCCTACACCTTTTTGAAATGTAAGCACTTTTTTCGCCGCCAACTTATTCAACTCCCTACGACCTTCCACCGGCGAACTCAACAACTCAATACCAGAGCCTTTATGACCTTTAATAGATGGAAAAGATGAATAACAACCAAGGTCCAAAGACCAAGCCACTCCTTCATCATTCTCACTCTCGTACACCTCACAACCTTCCTGTAAAGAATACACCCTTCTATGTTTCGATGAGTGATGTATCCTCCGCTTCCCTGCCTTCAAACAACCTGTCACCTGCCCTTCCCTTCCTACCACTAGTTGCTTCTTCTCAAGGGAGCCTTGTTTTTTCTTTTTCCTACTCTTTTGTCTGATTTTTAACAGCCTCTGCTCATCCCCATCAAATTCATGGATAGAGTCAATATATTCTGATTTGTCTGACTCTTCATAGACAAATCTAATGTGTTGGTTTGAATTTCCTGTTTGCAAAACATCCTTCTCAAAACATCCAACATCCACTTGCTGCAAAACAGAACCAGTTTGAGCTTCAGTGCCATTTCCAGCTACAGGCGTATTTATGTTTTCTTCACCTAAATGGGCCTGCGCCCATTCATCACTTAGTGTCCGACCCAAATCCAGTCCAGGAACTTCCCCTTCGTGGCCCCCACCTAGAACACTTTTCACATTTGCTGCCCGCGCGTGAGACTCCTCACCCCTTCTTCCAATTGCAAGCGACACTTGGGCCCCACCTGAAGCACCTTCCCAACGTATGCACCTATCTAACTCTTTCCCTCTCCCATCAACATCCTTGGCAGACATTGCCACTTGTCCACATCCCACTGGAACATATAAAACTTGATCCCCTTTTAAGGAAACAAAGGACTTACTTCCCCTCTCGACATCCTCCTGCACATCCATTTTTTCCTCCGACTCATCAGTATTGTCCTCCCTAAGATGTTTATTCCTACTCTCTAGTTGCATGGATTTGTGAGACCCATAGCTTGCCACCTCATCTTCTGAAGAAAAACCCCTCTCTTCTCTTAACATATCAACTTTTCTGGACCCCACCTCAGTGACATCATCAATGACCATCCCTTCCTTCCTCCTTGGACACCACCGTCCCCGACCATCCTCCACCACCCACAACACAAACTCCGCCCCCATCATCCTAATCTTGACCTCCTCATCAATAATGGCTTTCCTGGCTGTTGAAACACGAATTCTGGCAACCTCAAAGCTCTTCCTTCCTATGGTTTCTTCATCAAAATCATCAAACCTTCCAAACAATGAGCAAAGTTTCTTGAAGAAAGGCTCATCCCAAACATGTAGAGGAATGCCATAAACACTCAACCACACCACTCTACTAGCTTCCACCATGTTAGGGTACCATCTCCTCACCCTCTTGAACATCAAAGACCACCACATTTCATTCTTCTTCCTAACCAACTCTACAACGCCGCAAGTATCCTTCAGCTGAAGTAAAACCTGCCTCTCCCCCATACCAATAACCTGAATGTTAGACCAGCTTTCCATAGCAAGAGCTTGCTGAACCTCCCTAGCTGTGTACGATTGGACCAGATCCGCCACATATCCTTCTTTTAAAAAGTCCAGCATCTCCTCACTTGGGAGAAAGTCCAAGCAAGGGACCTCCTTTCCCAAACCAACCTCTTTCCCAACCTCACTAACCACAACCCCTTTGAAAGACCTTCCATTCACAAAAGCATTGTTTCCTCCTCCCACCTTAACACTATTCGACTTCGCCGCCTCCCCTTTCTTTTCCTCCCCTTTTTTATCATTCCTGCCAAACAAAGCCCTATTCACCTCTAGTCTAGACTTCAACAGCCACAACCACACCTCCTCCAACCTCCACCTCATCCACCACCTCTTTAAATTTAACAAACCCAAATCTCTTTCCCCATCTGTCAAGTTTGTTAGGAATAAAAACTTCCTCTACCTTCCCAAAACTAACGAACAGTCTCCGAAGATCCTCTTTTGAAGCGTTCGCTTGGGAAATTCGTAAAAAGGAAAGGAACACTAGAGGAATCCAAGTGGTGAAAGCCTCTACCGCTTGCCACCGTCGTACCCGTTGCAATTTCAGCTGGGGTGTCACTCACTTTTGTCCTTGTGCACGCTACCCCACCCAGAGCCCCTCTCTCTAGTTTCTCACTCATCTTTTTGCTTCCACCAATTATCGAACTGTGGTTGGCCACTCAGTGCAGATTAGCCCTATTCGCTAAATCCAACAAAAGAGATCCTCTCAATCAAACTCTCTTTTGATCTTCCCCATCTTTCTTTTAATGAAGAGAAAAATTATTAGAAAACTAATAAATAAGAAACATTTTTTTCAGTCAAGAGAGGAATCAAACTACTCAACATATAAATTTCAATATAGACAAACTAGTTTATACGTGAGTTTCTATGTCATACACTATAAGTGTAATAACGTGACTATTTTGACTAACATTTTACTATTTCACAAATTTATTTGCTAGTTCACAAAAATCAAAGGCGATTTTAAAACATGCTTGCAATTTTGGATGATAATTTACTACTCCAGAAAAGAAAAATCAGACAAAGTAGATGTATATGGTTCAAATCCAATTTGTTTTGATTTTTTTTTCTTGTATCAATCATGACTTAAATATGTCATTAGTCTGTGCACTTTGACCATATTCTGACATTAGTCTCTATAGTTTTTTGTGTTTGACATTGATCTCTATACTTTGTAAAAAATTTGCAATTGGTCTTTGTGCCGAGTCCATATTAAAAAAAGGGAAATGTTAATGATTCAAATATAGAAATAAATTATTGAAATGTGTGCATTGTATTTAATCTTTAACTTTTTTATCAATTAAATGCACAAAATTTTAGAGAATGTTTATTCTTTTAGGTTCTTAACATGTGCTCTAAGGACACAAGTTAACACTACCCTTAAAAAAAAGGCAAAATTAACTATGTGCCGCGTGAATCAATTATTACATGACACTGCCACATGACACACTAAAAGACAATTTTCGAAATTTAAATATTTTGAAGTTTTGGTATGAGTCCCTGCACTTTCAATACTTTTTTATATTGGTCTTTTCACTTTCGTATTGATCCCTGAAACCTTTATTTATTTTAAAATCTTCCAAATATATGTATTTTTTTTTGAAGGAAAAATCTTCCAAATATATTATTATGTTTATTATTATTATTATGTTCATTATTTTTATTGAGAATAATTATAAAAAAAAATTCTTAAGAAATTATAAAAAAATCGTTTTTAAAAAAAGACTAAGCTTTAATCGTATCACATCGTCACTTTTCTGTATAATTAACCTTATGGATTCTTCAGTAACATGGTGAATCCCTATAAAAGTTTAAATCACCATTATTTATACAATATGATAATGGTCAATTGTATAACAGGCAATAGTACGAAAAAGGAAAAAATTAAAAAATATGAATTTAGAATGATAGTTGAATTATTATTAAATATATAAAAAAATTATTTATTATTAAAAAATCATTTTGAGATTAAATTACATTTTCCTCTTCCGAGCCAATCATAAAGATCCTCTAATCTTACATAAAAATATACATAACCCTCTCTTGAAAGGTAAATATATATGAACCCAACAACAACACCACGTCCACCGCCCACAACCGTTGTTCTCCTCTCCTCTTTCAGGTCAGTTTTGAAATATTATACTGAAATTGATAGTAGTAGCGAGAGTAATCGAAATTGATTTTAACTTTTTGGGTTGCCTCACTCATATTGGAAGCAAAACACTTTATGTTTTTTATAAGTTAAGAATCATCAATGCATTTTTATAAGATAATGTGAAACCATATCAACCACAATTGATTTGATCATTGTTTTTTCTGATTTTATCAATTAATTGAGTTAATCAATCATCGAAGCTTCTCTTTTATTGCCACCTAAAAGGGGGGTAAAAGTAAATATAAACCGTTGATTGAAAAGTGAAGGATTTGACATTTGAAGTTGGATTATGTTGGGAAATTCTGTCACATTTTTCTGTTGCAAATTCTTTTTTATGGGATTTTTTTTTTGAGGAATAGGATAATCATGGAAACTGAAAACGTGGCTACTGCGAGTAGGTGCAGCCCCTCTGATCTGTGATCAACCTTTTATTCTATTCTTCAGTACTCTATATTTGTTTGTGGGGATTGGGACGGACAAACAGAAAAGGGAAGAAGAATGGAGGGTGAGTTGGTGCAGCAGCCGCATCCGCAGCAGCAGGAGAGATTGAACCAGGCAGTGCAGCAGCAGCTAAATCTAGAACAAGTAAAGACACGTGCTATCAGCCTGTTCAAAGCCATATCAAGGATTCTCGACGATTTTGATGCCTATGGTCGCACCAACACCTCTCCCAAATGGCAAGATATTCTCGGTCAGTATTCCATGGTCAACCTCGAACTCTTCAACATCGTTGACGATATCAAGAAGGTCTCCAAGGCTTTCATAGTCTATCCCAAGAATGTCAATGCCGAAAATGCTACAAGTATGAACACATAATATTTCATATGTATTGTATTTGTATACTTTTCATCCATTCACATTTCAAATCACCGTGACAATGTTTTATCAGTACTGCCTGTTATGCTCTCCACAAAACTACTCCCTGAAATGGAGACAGAGGACACCTTGAAGAGAGATCAATTGCTTCAGGGGATGCAGAACCTCCCAATTGCCACTCAAATTGACAAGTTGAAGGTTTTCTCCACTTTCCACTTCACATCTACCTTTCCTCTTCTGTCTTCCCTCTTCATTCTTCATTCCCTTTTGCAGGCTAGAATTGATATGATTGCCGCAGCCTGTGAAGGTGCTGAAAAAGTATTGGCTGACACTCGTAAAGCTTACTGCTTTGGAACTCGTCAGGGCCCTGCCATTGCCCCCACTCTCGACAAGGGTCAGGCTGCCAAAATTCAAGAACAGGAAAATCTACTCCGAGCTGCCGTCAATGTTGGCGAGGGTAATGATTTCACCTGCTGCCGCCTTCTACTATAATAAATATATTTATAGATATATCACAACCAATGGTCACTCTTGTTCTAAATACATATTAAGATCTAAAATTTCTTTCATATGGATAATTCTGCCAATGTACATTTGTCACTGTTTGCATTAGACTTGGTTTAGCTCATAAGGACTTCTTGAGTACAAGAAGGTGCTATTGGTTGGCTTGCCTTGAATAAAGTTTTTGTCTGTTGAACTTAAACTTTCATACCAATGTGTCTCTAAATCTGTATTCTTTATGGTGATTTTTTTGGATATAATGGAACTTCATGCAGGATTGCGGATACCTGGAGACCAGAGGCATATAACTGCTTCACTTCCTATGCATTTGGCAGACGCATTTACGGTCAACGAGAGTGCACAATCTTTTCCTGATGGGTCTAGCAATAGTAAATCACTCTTCTTAACTCTCCATCTCCAAAATATTTTGATTTTATAATTTGACTCCGAGTGGCATTTATATATACTATTACTTTCAGATGTGTATATGAAGAATACCCCATTGTCATCAAACAGTATGGGCGGCCAGAATTCGTTGTTACAGGTCTGGTCATTCACATTTCGATGAAGGTTTTATGAATGGATATTTGACTATCTTCTTCACTCTTGTTTTTTAATACTGTAAATAAAGGGTATATGTGAATTGTGGTTACTTATGATTTTGGATTTTCTTGCTTCAAATGATTTGCTTTCTACCTTTGCATATCCGGTTTCGCGATTTTGAAATATTCTACGCCATAGTCTCATATTTTAATTTTATATTTGAAAACCCATCTGATCCTTATTAGGTTGAACTTGAAGGACAATAAAATTTGATAAATTGCACAGCTACTTTAAGCGACGCTGCATGGTTGATTCCTCATCTAGCCCTATTTTTTTTCTATAGATGAAGGGCCACACATACACATAGGGAGGGGGAAGTGTGGAAAACCTGGGATCAAACCCAGGCACCCACATGAAACCTCCTCACAACCAACCACTAGACTGTAACAATGGGACATACTAATTTATTGGGAGAAGGCTCAAACTCTCACCTCATCTAGCCTATTTGATTTTTACCTCTCGTGCACTTCCCTCATTGCCGAACTTTTAAACCTATGGAATGAGAACTAATTACTTCATTTGGTGGATTGAAATTATGAAAAATATCGAGTCTTCTAGTCGTAAGTTTTTTAATCTTCTCACATTATTGCTAATGTAGACATCAGGATCACAACTTTTGGGAAGATCAGCTGCATCTCCTTCTGCTGCAACCAGCGCCACTTCTTTTGACAATACAACAGCTTCACCAATTCCATATGCCAATTCACCTAGGTCTACTACAAATATGATGAATACGCCATCCCCTCAGCAGCAAACCCCACAACCGCAGCCGCAACAGCTAACAGCACAACAACAACAACAACAACAACGGCAGAAACTGATGCAGCAGTTACCTCAACAGCAGCAACAACAACTTCTTGCTCAGCAACAATACAGACAATCTGCAATGCAACAAGGACTGGGGCAGGTAAAATTTTGAAAATAAGTATTCTTCATTGAGTGAATACAGCCCTGAAATGACCTAAAAGACTAGTTAAAGTAGACCTTGTTTACTTTGCGAAAAACATTTTCTATTTTCTTTTTCTAAAATTTGTGTTAATTTTACTTGTTAATGAGAAGAATTGAGACTCTTGAAGTGAACCATTGTGATGGAGAGAAGATTGAATGCTAGTTAGAGATGATATATTACCGGAAATAATTAAAACAAGTCTTTTCACTTTTTCATTGTTTCTGAAAAATATAGAAATTTTTTCACTTATAAGAATCTTTTATCTCCTTGTTAACAAATAAAATTAACACAAATTTGAGAAAATTAAAACAGATTTTTTTTTCACAAAGTAAACGGGACCTTTTATTGTTATTAAGTTTTCTAACTTATGTTTTTTGTAAAAAAAAATCCTTACGTTTATAATCATCTGTGGACAAGTGACGCACTCTGACCATGTATCAGAGGTAGTTTTCAACATTAACTTGTGTTCTGTTCAAGCACAAAAGTATACTTTTGAAAGCCCGACTGGCCGGTTGGCCTTCTCTTTTTAGTTCTAAACTATTGGCTCTCCTTATGCACACTTATATGTCCGTGCGTTGTTTGAGAAGGATAGTAGTAAATTCTGAGTGATCAAAAGAAAGGAAAGTAATAACTTTGGGATATACTGTTGTGAAGTTTAGCCACCATAAATACATGCGTGTTCATATTAGCAGCGAACTAGAAACTAAATTAGTCTTATTCTTAGTATGTTTCCCGTTTCTTTCTTGGCAGTAACAAGCTTTTCTTTCCTCCACAGTTGCACGGGCAACACCAGATGCAGTTTTCTCCACAACTTGGGCATCAGCAATTTCAGGGCAGACAGCTTTCTTCGGCGCATATGCAGCATAGCATTGGTCAAAGCCAACTCAATCAAGGAAATCAGATGACTCGTCTAAACCAGTTTTCTGGTCCTGCTAACAGCGCGTTATTTAGTGCTGCTCAAACAACACCAAATACCCAGATGGTATGATAGGCATGTCATATAATTTCAATCCAACAAGTAAACAACAAAAGTTTTTTCTCACCTAGTAAAGTTGCCACCCTGTTTAAAAATATTATTTTCTTGATCTTTGATGATGTGTTGTTCTCGTGTTTCTCTGTGATGCCCGTACTCTTAATTGGCTTTGCTTCAACAATTACTTCTATGATGATTTTTGCTTCATAATCTCAGATTCCTAACATTTCAGCCGGAATAACCTCACAGTCTCTTCTGCCACGAATGCAGGTTAGTTCTCATTGGTTTTTTTGAAGTAAATTTTTTGTCAGATTAGAATAGAAGGCAAGTCGAGGTATGATGAATGATCTAATCCATGATGTTCTCGGCATGTTTGCTAACCCCGTGATTTAGTCCTTGTAGAGATTGGTCACTATTTTGTTTGACTTATGCATCCACGTTGTACTTTGTGTTGTTTTTTTTTAAATGGATTTTTGTGATGGGCACAGTTATAAGTTATAACCGAAACTAATAGGTTACTTTAGGGGACGCTCTACCTTTTTCTAGACAAATTAATTGCCATGCACTTGCTTTTTTTCATGACCAGTATAGAATGAATAGTTGTGTTGTCTTGCTTATTAGCTAACCTTTGATCATATGTGGATAACGTTGAAACTTGCTACATGTTTTATTTCTTCAGTTCGGATTATCTGGCAACAATCTTCAGCGAAGTCATCCTTCCCATATGTTGAGTGATCAAAGTATGAACTTCATTCCTCGCTGTCATTTATTCTATTTTCTACTTGTCCTATTGCTGAATCATCACTGTGCGTTTACATTGCAGTGTTCAACGTGGGAGGTGGCAACCCTGGTGGTATGATGTCCATACAGCAACAGCAACAGCAACAGCAACAGCAACAGCAACAGCAACAACAACAACACAGTTCGCAAGGTGCATTTGGTGGCATGGCATCCAACGCTCAGAATCTACAATCCGGCATGATGACGCTTCAGAACGCGCAACAGAATCATCCCAATTTCACTCAACAGAGACAACAAAATCAACAGTGATAGGATTGAGCATGGTTTGGGTTCAGTTTAGAATGAAACAAACCATGTTATACTCTAGAAACATAGTTCACAAAAACTGAAGCAAACTGTTTTGTCTTTTCTTTGTTCTTTTGGATTGCCAAACTGTTTATTATTTAAAAAAAAAAAAACTGAACTGAATAAAATAAATAGGATTCTTTTTGGGTTTCTGTAATGAGGTAAGATTTGTGCAGATTAGAGTTTCATCTTTTTTTAGTTTATAATTAATTCATCTGATTTTAATTTGAACCAAAGTACTGAAAACAAAAAGAAGAAAAAAATTTGTCCCTATTTACCACCTCAGAAATCAAACATCCTTTTTTTATTTGTCAAAATTTACTTTAGTTCTTCAAAAAACATTTACTTTAGAAACATCTAACATTAACAATTCAATGTCATCACAGAGATTAATAGAACCGTCTCTTTTGTCATTTATTGAGTTTTGGGTTGACTGTAAAATGAAGGTAACAGATAAGAATCAGAACCAGGCCACAACTTCAACCATAAATGTATTTTTGGTGACATGAAACCAAGAAAAATGTAGAAACATAGTGAAACTCATCATGTAAAGCATAAACATGTTTTCATTTGCTTAGCAAAACCTTTTATGAACATTGGACAAATATTGACAAGCTATTTGCATTTCCACAGTTTTAAATGCATCGTATTCTATTTTGAGAGTACACTTTCGGGAATTGTGAATGTTCATTCTTGCCACATATATTGTTTCACTAGAAATTCTAACATGTATCACCTTCCTAAGTGGTTTACTGTGAACAAGTACTTAAAAAATGTTTAAAACTTCAACAAGTTGTCTCTTGATAGTAGATGTTTATGACCCTTATTTTTATGATTGAAATAATGACTTAATTTGTTACCAGTTTAATTAAAACAAAAGTAAATAAATATATAACTTGTATTGAATCGACGTCAATTGACTCAAGTCATTAGTTTTTATTTCATAATAGTATCATTGACCTCGTTAAAATTTATGATCGTTTTAAGTATTGTTCTATGATGAACCTCTTATAAAGTTGGTACACCGCAGACCTTGTTTTCACAAAACACAAGCATAAAAAATTAAAAACAAAATTAGTTCATTTAAACACTGCACACTAAAACAAATCTGATGGAACAATGAACCTCAGTACAAAACTTTCATAATATAAACCATGATTTTATTAATTTATATATTTAATAAACAACCAATTCTTACTATTAAACCCACAATCATCAGACAATTATCCTGTCTATGTTTATGAGGCTATCCATCCATCTACATCTACAATATTATGCACACCAATTGATCAATATTCGAAGTCATCATAAAACGAGGCTAATAATTCCAACCTCCAGCATGTTTCTGGCTCACCCATGCTGTAACCCCTTACAGAGTAAGGTCCACCGAGAGTAAAAGCATCATAACTTGGAAGATCGCCTACACAACCACCATAGCGGTCATGGAGGACAAGAACCGGTGGTGGTGGTTTACCAGCTCCTTCCTCCATAGACATCAACTGGATAAACCGTGCGAGAGTTAGCTGGTGACGATTGAAGAATGGGAACTGGGTGCCAATGCCCAGGCCTTGATCTACCTGCTGTTCGCATATATGAAAACTGTATATTCAGAAAGCATTGCCACAGGTCCATAGCATACTTCAAGAGTCTTCAATAGAAAACATAGATGTCTCGTCCTCAAAGGTATTGCAAGTTGGATCTGAATTAAAGTGTTCACTGAAAATGTGTAAGTTAGAGCTCAATGACATTGATTTATCCAAGTAGCCAACATCATATAATGGAAAAGGTTTAGTTGATGGCTAAAAAGAATGAATGCTTTCCACATCCAAAAGATGGAATCATGTTATAAGTTATAACTCTAGCCAAGGTATTATTCTGTAACAACGCATTTAGTTAACCTCAAAAGATCAGATACGCTGAAATACCATATCAATCTTAAATTAATGTAACATCAATAGTTATCGATCAAGGATAACCGCAGCTAGAGGCCAAGCTAGAAACAGATATTCTGAATTTTATGTGCGTATTAAATATGAAATAGTATTCATAGGTCTGAAATATTCGTGAAATAAAAGTAATACTTAAAATTCATACAAAATTAATAAATTCTAACAAAAGTCATAGGTCTGAAATCAAAGATAGAAGCAAATACAAAAAAGTAAAAATAAAAATCAATCATCTAAAGCTTACAGTAACTAAATATTAAAATTCAACAAGAAAAAAAACAAAAAAAAAAAATTCCCCTGCAGCATTTAGCAGCTTTAATGGTGCGAATAGCTGCGATTTTGATCGGTACAGCAAAAGGCTCCGCTACTTTCTATAGAAGCCACCGAACACTCTACACGCCGCTATAGCACACTATAGACTACATAGATAATATCCTTAACACTTTCCCTCTACTACTCCTATCTTTGTAGATAGGTTTATATGCCAACTTTTATATTGACCCAAAGGATACAGCTAGACAAATTTTCTTGAGAGCTCAGCTAACACAAAAGAATATTACAGTTCAAAAATTTAATATTATACATGGTCAACAATCAAGAAAAAAATAGTACATCAACAGAGGAAAATGTTGACCATAAGATCTAAATAGGATGGTTGAGATGAAAGAATGTTTAGGGTATAATCAGCTACAGAAAAGCATCACTCAGGTTAAAAGGAAAAATTTAGCACACAGTTATAAACTATACAAGACTGAATGTAGGAGAATATATAGATAATTAGATAGATGGAGAATTTGACATAGGCTCTGTTATTTTTCCAACTATTTTAGTATTTTACCAATCATAGCAGAATTAAATTACTATCCTGAATGCTTTACTTGTTTTTAGTTTGTTGACAGGTCAGTGAGAATTCGAGAGTCGTCTAGTTTTTACCTAAACAACAACTTTTTGTGAAGGATTAAAGATTTTCAGCCCAAATTTCTGATAATAGCAGTAACGAGGAAATTCTTAGTGAAATAACAAAGATGTTGCCTCGTCAGTTATCATCTAACAGTGATATATTTGTGTCAAAAAAGCCCCTTTATGTACAAGTGTTGGGCTAAAAATATTGTTTTCTTCCTCAACTTTGTAGCAACATTTCTTCTGGTTGTGGATCTAATCTATCTCCAGATGAGAAAGCATGAACTTTACCCTTCACTAATATCCAACTACAACCAGGTGCCTTCCTCACACCTTTCATCCTCATTTCTCTTCTTAAACTTGTCTCCTCAAGGTGCCTATCATTTGCAGCGTATATGTTGCAAAGGGTCACATGACCTGGTGCATTCAGAGGATCCAACTCAAGTAATCGTGTGGCTGCACGTCTAGCAATATCTGCATCTGTTTTACTCAAACCACATACTCCAATCAATGCTCCCCAAATGGTATGATTTGGTTCAACAGGTAGCCTCAACACAAACTCCTCTGCATCCTTCACTCTTCCTGCCCGGCCCAGAAGATTGATAATGCTTACATAATGTTCCAAACCAGGTTGAAGTGCATAATCATTGAGCATAACACTAAATAACTCACACCCTTTATCAACAAGACCAGCATGAGCACATGCTGTTAGGACACCAAGGAAAGTAACAGCATCTGGGTAAACTCCAAATTCAAGCATGGTTTCATACATATTCAAAGCTTCATTGGCCCTCCCATGATCCGAAAGGCCCATGATCATGGAGTTCCACGAAATTTTGTCTCGACAACTCATGTTTGAGAATATCCTATATGCATCCTCTATCTCCCCACATTTTGCATACATTGAAATCAGAGAGTTTTCAAGATACACGTCATATTCATATTCATAAATAGTCTTTAGCTGCATAGCATGCAATTGCCGCCCTAGATCAAGATATGCAACAGAACCCACAGCTCCAAAAAGAACAGCATAAGTAGAATTTATAGGAGAAGCACCTTGAGCCATCATTTCAGCAAATAAGTTGATGGCTTCAGCAATTAGCTCATTTTGGACATACCCATAAATCATTGAAGTCCATGCAATGGAATCCTTATCACTATCAGGCATGTCATCAAAGAGATTGCTTGCCTTTAATACTTGTCCAGCACTAAAATATCCAGAAATCATGCAAGTCCGTGCAATTTTGTTTCGAATAGGGACCGCGTCAAACAACTCTTGAGCCTTATCTAATTGACCAGCCTGAACATAACCATTTATCATAGAATTGAAAGACTGATCATCGCAATTTTTCATATCACCTTCGAAGACACTGCGTGCTGAGTCCATAAGACCACACACAGAGTACATCCTAATAAGACTTCTCCCTAACCTACAATCATAATCATCAAGCTTCCATCTATTAACAATCATCTGAGCATGCAATTGCTTGCCAAGACAAGGAAACCCCATACCAGCACATGCATATACAAGGGAAACAAAGGTCTCTTCATTAGGCTTAGCATCAGAAAGTGTCATCATATCAAGAAAAAGTAACAACGCCTCTCGATAGAATCCATTCCAAGCAAACCCACCAATCATTGCAGTCCAAGAAACAACATTTTTCTCCGGCATAATCTGAAACAAACAAAAAGCCTCATTCACATCATCCACACGACAATACCCAGATATCATACTAGTCCAAGTAATCACATTCCTACACTCTATTTGATCAAACAAATCCTTCGCTTCATTCATTCTACCATTTTCAACATAACCCTCAATCATAGCATTCCAAGACACCACATTTTTATCAGGGGTATCATCAAAAACCTTTCTCGCTTCCTCCAAATCACCATTCCTAATCAAACCCACCACCATCGAGTTCCATGAAACAACATTCCTCTCAGGCATTTCATCAAACACCTTTCTCGCATCATCAATCCTCCCTAAATCAGCATACCCACTAAGCATTGCAGTCCAAGAAACAACGTTTCTCTCCGGCATATCATCGAAAAACCGTTTCGCTTGATGGGTCATACCGGATTGAAGATATGCGGACAACATTGCATTGTAAGTGACAATGTTTCTATGAGGCATTATATCAAATAGGTTTCGTGCTTGTTCAATGTAGCCATGTTTAGCGTAGTTGGTGAGCATGGAAGTCCAGTGAACAACACAGGAGTGGATGTTTCCTGATGGGAAAGAGTGAAGAATTGTTCGTGCTTTGTGAAGAAAACCATTTGTTAGGTAGTGGAGGAGCTGAGATTCGTCGCATTCGTAGTGAAGAGGAGAATGAGAGCGAGGTTTGAGAGTGAAACGCCTTAGACTGAAACGAGAACAACGCATCAACTTCACAAGAATTGGTGTGTGGTGAACAAAAACTTGCATGGCCTCAAGAATGACTACCACTTTTTTCTCATTTTACATTATTGGAACCGTTGAATAAGGGCATGGTTGTCTTAGACAATTCTAAACTGCTTGGGTTCGAACCTGTGACCAGACGCCTACAAATGTTACAACGCACCACTTGACTACTGCAAATTGTCCGAAATGTTACAGGCCAAAAAATATTGAGACCCAATGGTCTAGTGTAGCCTCGACGAGCTATGAGTCGGCACTAAGCACATACAAAATCAAGTTTTTTTTTTTTTTTGGGGTGAATAAGTAGGGTGTCCAGGGTTTGAACCCCAGCCCATGCATATAATAATGAATTGTCCTACCAACTGAACTATACTCACGGGACCAAAATCAAGCTTTTTACCACTTAGACCAATATATTGTTGGTCATTTTAATCTCACCTGTCTCGGTTATTTTTGAAATTAACCAAATTCTAACGTACAAATATTATTTGAACAAAAATATTTTCATTTGAATACAAAGATTTTTTTTTCTCGCTAATTTTTTTTTAAGATCGTATGCTCCATTGATTTATATCATCACACGACCATGAATTGTATTAAAGGGGGATTTAATAGTTTTTTTAAAAAGGTAAACAATTATATTTTTTCAATTCTACTAAAATAGCTTGGTACAAATTAGTAATCGTCTCAATTAATATAAGACAACATTTCAATCCCAACTTAGCAAAAACATATGCAATTTTGTTGGCTTCGTGATAGACGTGTTGAAACTTGTGGTAACTCATAAGCTCAAGTAGCAAATTAGAAATATTGCTAATCCAGTTGAGCTCTTTCTTCGGGTTTGGACTTTGGATATTGTTTTACTTTTTTACTTTTATTATTTTTTCAGTTATATGAACAATTATATATGATGTATCTCTATCGTGTTGGTTTTTTATGTTGAAAATAACACCACTCTTCTAAAATGTCTAAATTCAAAATAATTATTATTTTTTGGGTGCAAAATACTTTTTCTTTTGTTACAGTACAAAAATAATTTATTAATTTGAGTCTATCAATTTAGCAAATAATTTTCTCAAAAGGAATAATATCATCTGGAATTTTTAAATTTTATTGATTTAAAGAGTTTACAACGCTCACGCACTCTTCCTTAAAAAAAAACACTCACACACTCTTCGCACAAACTACTTGCACTAGAGCGATGAGCGATTCAACAGTAAAATGTGGTTGCAATTTTGCTGTGCAAACAGATATTGGATATCCAGCAAACATAATCTTGTCATTATAGTCTCACCTCTTAAGATATAAATATATTGGAAGGACATGTGAAATTGAGTGGATTTAAAAGGCAGATAAAAAAATACAGTTGGATGGAGATGTGGATAAGTTAAACACCAACCATCTTCAAACTATAATGCCAGGAGTTTATTGGAAAATCTCGATGATTAGAAAGAACTGTTACACAGATATGCAATAACTTCTACATCCTAACCTAAGAATTGATCCACAAGTTTAGCCACACTGTTGGCTAGGGTATCTGCAGCTTCCTGCGTGGATGCTTCGGCATAAACACGAACAACATCCTCCGTTCCTGATGGTCGAACAAAGCATCGACCTTGATTGTGCTTTGCTGAAAACCAGAAAAGACAAGAGACCAAGCTGCAATGTTAGTACAACTGAAATTCTAAAACTAGTTTAATGTTCTAAATAAAAGGCATTAGTATATGGATAAAACCGACTAGCATTTTGTCCCTCATGCAGTTTTAAAAAACCAACTGGCTTTCAGATCATCAATAATATTATTCAATTAACAACGAAGCAAGAGGAAGCAACAATGGTTTGACGGTTTCACAAGAAACGCAGCCAATTAATAATGAACTAACATAGCACTAATCTTTTAGAATCAAAGAATGCAACAAATATATAAACAAGCCTCAAAACAAATCTTGTATAATTGATGTGGAAAAATGCTGCTAGTCTCCCTCCTTCAATTGGTGGGTAGAAATGCAACTGGCCTTAAGGTCAAAATGAGTGGTTCCAAATTATATCATGGCAACAAATAAAAAGAGAAGGAGCAAAGAACATACCAGTTTCTGCATTGATGGCTTCCTGCAAACCAGGTGGACTCACAACCACAGTTTCTGCATTTGCTGTAACTACGGATGTTCTGTCAGCAACTTTAACCTAACAGTTTAAAAAACCAGAGAAACAGTTGATTTCAGAACCGTTTAAAGCAATTGCTAAAGAATAACAAAAGTAGGCACATGTTTATGCCCTTGACTACCTTTCAAATTACCTGCAATATATCTAGTAATAAGTATCAAGTATAAAAATGAGGGAGGGAATATTAAATCATTTAAATTGAATGGTAACTTTGCAGCCCAAAGGTAAAATGTGACATTCGACTTTAAAACATAGACACCAGATTGTAAATGCTAGCAGTTGAGAGTTGAGACTGGAAAGTGATAGCAAGGCATGAATTATAACATATTAATTCATTTAAAAACAAAGACTTGTTAGCTAGCCATGTAAAAACAGCTGATTAACATAGCAAAAATTACAATTAACATTTCATTAATGCATTGCAGGACCACGGAATCAAAACTACAGTTATGAACTTCACCATACAAAGATATAATAATCTAAAATAGGAAAACAAAAGGAATATATATATATATGATCCAGTCAAAACTTCTTGTGGTTTTACAAAAGTTCTACTTTCAGAAATGATATAGTATGATAATAATAACTGACCTTGAGCTGCCTGCTAGGTAGATCGAGATAAAGTTCATTCCATCTATGTATTGACCATCCCATGTGCTTCAATATGACTTCCACCAAAAGCACTCCACTCAAAGCATCTCCTACTGCTTGGTTGATCAACTTACTGACTGCCAATAATCTCAAAGCAGCCTTTTCTGCTTCTGATCCTGAAACGAACAACCAAAAGATTTATGTTTTGCTCTGCAGTTGAATCTTAAAATTGAAGTGAGAAGCCATTGAATAAACCTTTGGATCCTGAAGAAAGCTTGTTACTTCTGACCTCTAACCACTCTATGAAAGATTCCGAAAATAGGATAGTTCCATGGCCATTTGCCTCAAAATATATACCAATATCAAATTCAGCAGCTTTTTCATGTAAATATTTCACTCCAGTGGGAGTTAAATTGACTTCGAGACCCAAATTATTAAGGTAATTAGTAGAAGCTCCATTTGCATATGCAGTTTGTACAATACCAAGACGGGCTTTGCCGCAGTTTTTTATATCTTCTTTCTCATTAAGCAAACTTAGTTGCTCCCTAATAAATACAGCAAACAGGGATAGTATTTTGTCCCCGTCAACAAGATCAATTTGAGCATTGCTTTCAGGTGGTACTGAAAAATAAACAAGCCGATCAGCATCTCCATCCAAACTAGCACACCTGCAAACTAGAACCAACTAGCTCCATTAGTAGTACCACAATAAATAACACCAACATAGTAATATTAAGAAAGACACCTATACTAAAACAAAGGTAGGGGATAGCTATCCAGTGTGGATTGGTTAAATCATTCATAACATAATATCCATTAAAAAAGATAATCTCAACTGTCATAATGGAAAATTCCTGGGATGTAAATATTCATTTTTAGCATCAGATGATGAACAGACTAACCTTGTGCCAGCATCTTTAGAACCAAAGCCGCGTGGAGCAACCTTCTCTTTCTGCACATAATCAGCACCAACTCCATCATTCAATACACCTTCGTCTTCACTGCTATTTCGAACCTCCATATCCAAAACATTCAACAATTTATGCAAAATTCGAAGTTTTGCTCCACCAACACCATTAGCTCCATCCACAACCAATTTGTCATTCACCCCATCAAACACTTTTTGTTCAGTTGGGATCAAATCCATTACGCACCTGATCCATTCACATAATGATCCTTAAGGATGTGTTCAATGATGGTTTCACCATCAATCACAGAAAGAAACAAAGTGGAATCATATTCATATCTATGCATCATAACAAAATTAGGAAAGGATTGTACTGACCTAAATGAGCTGGTAAGCTGTTCAAAGTAATCCTGCTCCGACGCCTTTATGCCCTTATTTCTAGCACGAACCATCCAATGTAGTTGTGGAGTTGTCAAAATGCCCATGTCGAACGCAACAGCTCCAACAATTGAAGCGACTCCCTTCATATTTATCCAATTATTTACGATTTTAATATGACGACAAAATAGAACAAAAAGGTTATAGAAGCTGAATATAGTTTATGGCGCTCATACTTGTCTAACAGCTTCAAGCAAAGCTTCTCCACTTGGCCTCGTGTCTCTCCCCAAAAGTATTTCAGCTGGCCTGATCCCATCAAATGGAATCCTTTCTTTCTCAACAAATTCATTTATCAACTGCAAGTCGCATATAATAACATTCATTGTGCGTTACTCCTTTCTATCTTGATTATAAGCAGAAGTACTTAACTTCACCATCACACTAATTAAGAAACTTAGTTCAGTACAATAATTTTTCTTAAACTCATAAAAAATATGTGCATTTTCAAAAGTGTACTTCGTGTGAACTTGGTCCATGAGAATAAAAGAGACGCTCACAAATTAAATATATATTAATTTAAGATTATCTTAAAAATGACATTAAATATAGTTAAAGTAGGTAAATTTACTTATATGTGAGACTACCAAATATAAGTACTTTTTTTGCTTATATTCGATGTTGTAAGGAAACCAAATAAAAGACGAAGTATGTCTAAGACATACTCCCTCCTTAATTCATTAATGTTGGGGCCTTTTAAATAGGCAAGATACAAACTGAAATACATCCAGCATAAACTCCATAACTCAGTTCTAAATAATAGAACAACTGCTCACTAAGTCAATAAGCATGCAGCATGCAACATGTGAGGTGAAATTCCAAAAGGAATCATGCAAATTTATAACAACAAAAAAAAAAACCATTTGGTCCCCTCAAAAAAAAAAAACATTTGTAGATTCAAACATACTGAGTGGCACCCCTGAGAGATGGAAATCACCCAATACTTAGCCACACTAACTCCACTTCACACCCATCATGCCCTCCCCTTTCTGTTATTTTGTCTCCTCCCCATTAATAATGGGCCTAACCTCATGGTACAAAATTTTAAATTGGTTGGATGTAACTACTACAATCAGAAGGTTCAACGTAATTTGATTTGCTAGCATATATGGATTATGTGGAAGCTGAGAAATGAGAAGGTGTTCAAAGCGAAAGGTTGGATATTCAAAGTTAACAGGTGGTTGATAAATCTAGAGTGTTTGGGATTTTAGCATGACAAATTCACTTTTACAAACATGACTTTTTTGGCAAGCAAAATTAAATTTATTTATAACTTATAAAATAAATTAACTTAAGCTGATACAATGCTAATAAATTATAAAATAAATTAAGTTAAGCTGCTACAATGCTAGATGGTAACCATAATAAACCTAACCTACCACACAATTTCAAATTGAAAACAATTCAAGTATCAGAATCCCAAACCTGAAGAAGTTGTTGAGGAGAAGGAGCATTTGCAAGTTCGTCAGCGAACGGTTCCCAATGCTGAGACAACATGCCCCCATTTGGATCAGCAATTTTAACACCATTATCAGAAACTTTATTATGTGAAGCAGTGATCATAACTCCAATCACAGATTGCGTTTTCAACGATCTCAGAGCCGCCAGAATTCCAACTCTGTACACCGTCGACGACAGAATCGATGCATCTTCTCTAAACCCCGCTGTACCATAGGATACCTTCACTCCTGCACAAAAAAATAAGAAAATAACTCAAACCGTATAGTATTAACGGTAATAACAGAACAGAATTACAAAAACGATATCGTTTAATTAGTTAAAATATAGTGTGAAATGAACCTGGAGGAATCACGAAGCGAGAAGAAGATTCCAGAAGCAGAAGCTTTTGTTCTTCATTCATGGCTTCAACACAAAAACACAGATTCAGATTTACTAAAATATTATTATGATTAAAATAAAATGAAGGGCAAAACCGTCATTTGACGATATAATCGAAGTAGCGTTACAGTATATAATCGTAAATTGAAATGAAATGTTTAGATAAAGTTATTTTTGAACGAAAAAACCTAGAGAGAATGGGTATACTGTGGTGGCGGAAGGGGAAGAATTCACAACCTGAAGCGAAGTCGTCGACGACGGAGAACGCGGGGAAGAATGGTGGTGCCGCGGCTTTGAAACCAACTGCGGAGGCGCCGGGGATGAACGGTGCAGTGGAGGTTAAACGACCTTTGAACGCGAGTGTTTCAGTTTTCGAGTTTGGTTCGGTTGCTGCGAGCAGCGATAAGGTTACTCTTGCCGGTTATTGTCCAGTTTCTGAAGATCTTGAACCTTGTCGTTGGGAGATTCTGCCGGCGGTTGAGTCTAACGCGCCGCAGTTTCGCGTTGTTTTCTGATATCTCATGTTATGTGTATTGTTTAGTTTTGCCAACTATTTGAACCGAAATTGATGATGTAGTTTTATATATGAACTGTGTTTTTTCTGTTATGTTTTTTTATTCCAATTCATTACGTGTTCCAGTAATTAGATTGTTCAGTACCATTACTTTTATCAGCAACAATAAAAAATCCAGTTTATGTATTACTGCTTGCTGATGGTTATATGAGATGTGTATGAAATTGAAGTTGGAGATTGTAAATGTGTTCTCAATCTAAAGATTGCTCACGAATTGATTTAACACAGATAATGTCATGAAACTTGCCATCACGAATTGATTTAACATTTTTCCGTCTGTTTTCTACCGAATCCAATAGTGGAAAAAATTAACATTCTTGAACAAAAACTTTGTGATGTATGACATTATTGTAAGAGTTTATTTCAATCATTCAATGAAGTAACTGAAAATTCTTAGGTTTTAAATGGAATTTGAAATTCTTGAAATTTAACTTTAACAAATAACTAAAAAAATCTCTTCATTTTGAAAGTTCTCTAACTTTTTTATCCAAATAATTTTGAAAAAATTAAATTAACTCTCATAAATTTGATCATCTAAATACACTCTAAAGAAATTAAATGAGCATCATACAAAAAACTTCTTGTAAAAAAATTAAAACAAAAAAGTTATTCTTGAAAAGAAAGCATGACGTGAGTAATTAAGGGACTCTAAAGAAATTAACAGAACAGCATGCAAAACAGTTCTTGGATAGAAAGCAAAACTACGAAGTTTTTTTTTTAAAAAAAAAGTTTAAGCATTGCTTGAATAATTAAGAGCATCTTTAAAATATAGTCTTATAAAATTTTGAGAAGCACTCTTGTAATGGCTGTCTACAATAAAGGCACTTATTCCCGTTTGTGGGCAATGCTAGATTGTAGAGAGGCTGCCAATAGTTGTGATTCTAGAAAGAGATTTAGAGTGAAGAACAAGTGGAGAGGTGTAGAAGGAGAGGCTATCAATACTTTTTTTTTTTTTTGAAAGAGGCTATCAATACTTGTTAAACACAAAATCAAACTTATCAATATTTGAACTGAGGGGAGGATGTTGAGGTGTATATATTACAAAGGCAAAAGAAATCAATAGCACACAAAAGGAACAAATACATTTTTACACCAATGATGCAAGCCTTGTTGAACTCCTGTTTCATAGCATACTGTAACTATCTTCATCACTCATCCACAGGAAACACAAAATGGCTAATACAAACACAAAGAAAGAAGAGAGTTCCAATGCAAAGGCTGCCCAACCGATCACACCAGCATGTTTTAATATGCTTGGAATTGCAATGCCTCCGAGAGTTGAGGCTCCGGTCAAGAACTTGCCGAAATTCACCCAGCTGCTCCACCATTCAGCAAATCAAAAAACAAAATGAGAAATAATTAATCAATCATCTCAGGATATAGTTTTGTATTATTTTCCTTTCTAAAGCATTCAGATCTTAATTTAATTAAGAACAAATTTATTTAACAAGTTGTCTGACAAAACTGAACGATCATACTTCTTAATGTAGCCAAAAATAAAAGCTTACCTATTATCAGATTCAGAAAACATAGAAGAGCCATCAGACCCAGCAAAGAACAGCAGCGGCATTGGAAGAAGCACGTATGTTATAGCTGAAAGAAAACAAAACACCAAATGTAATAGCCACCAACAAGGGGATTGTCTCCCCATAACAATGCCATCAATGAAAACATTTAAATATGAAGTATACTGGAATCATATTTCAACGTATTTTATCTTACCACTAAGCATCGGCCACCAATTATTATACAAAGCACATGCCTGACAACATAAAACATATGTAAGTAAAGAGTGACATTATTACCAAATAGTTGTCAAAAAAAATCTCTTTATGAATAAAATCATGGACAAAAACAATACCGACCAAAATTTGTAAGACGATTCCTCCTGAGACCAAAAGTGCCAAAAAGAGAAGCTTCCCTGTGTTGAAACAGTAACGTACGTACCCTGGTATGTCATCCATCTTCAAGTCACCTCATGTTACAGAGAGCAAGCAGTATAATATAACTGAAACAAAGATCTCGTAAGCATTATGCTATGAGGGTATTAAATCATAAGCAAATACTGGTAAATGAAGAAGCACTACATATACATGATAATGAGATGAAGTCAAAACAACAGTGGAAGTCCATATTCAAAGTTTTTCATTATCTTAATTATGGCCCTGTTTGGATAAACAGCTTATAACATAAGTGCTTATCCTAATAAACACTTATGAATAAGTTATTTATATAACACAGGATAAAATTAAGTCAACTGTTTCTGTATAATCTACAAACTGTCTTCATAAGCTATGATGGAGAACTTAAGGAAATAAGGTGAAAACAGCTTGTGAACATGTCATTAATTGTTTTCATAAGTTCTCCCAAACAGTGTTACAAGTGCTTAGCTCAGGAAATAAACACAAATAAGACAATCCAAACAGGCCCTATATCATATTCAAATGATACATTGATCACATATATAATACAGAGCCTGTCTATGCACCAAGAAAGCAAGTCTAGTAGCTTAAGATCATGAACAAGCAAGTCAACCAATGATATCAAAAATATAACAAAAGCCATATTGTATCGTCGTGAATCAACACCATTAAAAGCAATATGATATTGGGCTCTATTGGGATAAACAGCTAAATTAACAGCTTATAGCATAATTGCTTATCATATAAGCGCTTATAAAACAACTATTTCTATTAAACAAGATAAAATAAAGTGAGAATGAATTTGTATAAGCTATAAACTGTTTTCATATTCATAAGCTATGTTGGAGAACATATCGAAATAAGCTGTCTCACAAGTGATTATGTGAGTAGATAAGTTGAAATAAGTGAATCCAAAGAAGACCTTAATTGAATTGATTGAATCATGATTTTCAACACATTCTTACAATGCATAAATGAGACAATTATATGAAATAACCTATAATGAAAAGAAAACGAATTAAAAGGAAACAAAATTGCATCTGATTGTCGAATCAATACATACAGCAACCTAATAATTGGATAAAACGATGAAAGATTGATAAACAAATCGATAGGAAATTTCCGTAATAACGTGATATATTTTGAAAATTGGTGGTACCTGAAAACTCAACACGAGTTTTCTAAGCTTTGAAGTGAAACGCTTTTTGTGAGGGTTACTTCTTAGTTATGAATATAGATACATCAACCACAGCATCGGATGCAGAGCAACGTAGCGGTCCAACCTTGTCCTAGGATACTCTGTCCTTACCTCAGCTTACTTTCACCATTCATTAATCAACTAACATTCTTTTCTCCTAGGATAAAAACATGATTTTTAATTAATTAACATTTTTTCCCTAAAAAAAATAATTAACATTTTTTTCTTTAAAAAATATGGATAAAAATATGATTATTTTTTACTTTTAAAAATTTATTTTTAAAAGTTGAAATAATGATATTTTTCTGTTACCAGATGATACTTATTATAATATAGAAAATGCAAACAAATGTGTATTATGTATTTGATTTGTATTTTTAAGACAACATTTTTCTTTTAAATTTTCTTAAACAATGTTTTTAGGACACTTGTTGGTATGATTCACATAAAATTTCTTCATGTGCAACCTTATGTTGTTTGTTCATACGCAAATTATTGACCTTCAAATTTAAAATATTATTACTGGTGATGGAGGTAACATACAAAATATTTTTGTTAAAAATAAATCTACAAAATGTTTATATCGTGCTTCCATGAGATGTGTGAAGCAGTATTTTGGAAATCACGGCTTATATGTTGGATGATGTCACTAATAACAGGATTTAGAGTAAATGTACATTTGGTGTCGATTAGGCAAAATTTGCATATAGCTGATAAAACGATGAAGAGACAACACTCTTACCTAAAGTTTTATGGAATTAGTTATGGAAACTTACCCAGCCAACATCCAATCTTTCCTTTCCCAAATGATGCATCATGCAATCCCTGCACGAACTATCATGAATCATCGAGACACCCCTTTAGACTCCCTATGTCCTATAATGAACATGAGACTTGGGCGTATTGTTTATCTAATTGTGATCGACAAAAGTTATATGAAACCTGATTGTGGGCCTTAACTTTAGTTTCTCTAAGGAGGATAGCTAGATATTCATGCGGTCCCATGATCAAGATGGCAAACTTGACATAATGATACTTATTGCCATGTGAAGTATTTGATGTGCTAGAAACGAAGAAAAAAATTCCGATACAAACACGCCTTTTGTGGTCTCTTTGTTAAAAGATCAAGGTTGTGACTCGTGATGTTACTCAAACTTTCAATGATATGCATAAGGAGACTACTAGTATCCCGCATCAATTTATTGCTCGTCAAAGAGATCATTCTTATTCATATGTGTGAAATGTAGATAGTAGTGCATTCTTGATCACAGACTCCAATGAACAATTCATTTATGGTTTTCATTGTAATATTGACTACTCAAATTGTCATCATGTAAAATCTTGGCATTGATGCATGAGATGCAAAAAAAATTGAGAGAAAAGTTTTAGAAACATTATTCGTTACCATGATTCATACATACTATACTATTCATTTTGTAAAATTAATTTTGACATATTTAATTGTAAAATTAACTTTTCTTCGAGAATTCACTTCAACGGAAAATCAATTTAAAATAAATTTAATTTTACACTTAAATTTATATTTATTGTTGAACCACTCACTTTTGATAAATATATTCAATCATGATTGAAATTTGAAGTGGTGGAAGAAACAGAGTGATCTCCCTCGGCTGGACAAGTACCCTAAACATTAGAAAGAAGTGTATCTGATTGTGAGGGATGAATAGGCGAAGTGAGAAAAGTTCAAGAGGAGTGAAATCGAAATCATCAATACCAATAATCGATAAAGAACCACCTCCGAATTTGCTTCCATCGAAGCACGAATTTCCCAAACTCCTCCTCGTCCTTTCCGTCGCATCGTTAGTTGCTTGGTCCTCCAATCTTCTCTTCACCTCTCTCCTTCATCCATCCACCAAACCCTTCTGCGACAATAATTCTCTTGATAGTAACTTTCCCGGTCAGTCTCTCTCTCCAAATTTCAATTTCCTTGCATTGCATCTCTACTTACAACCCCACACATTTTAATTCTGTTTATTTCATTTCATTTGCTTTTTTTTTTTTTTTTACAAAATGTTAGATATAGTTCTATAAGCCCTTCTATATAAGTTGTTTCTATAGCAAAAATGTTAGATTGATTTCATACTAGTTATAAGCTTATATTGAAGAACTTATCAAAATAAGCTGAAAATAGCATATGAACATTGTCGTAAGCTGTTTTCATAAATTCTTCCAAACAGTCTCATCTCACAAAACTTCTTCTAACTAATCACAACTAACATCTACCTATCCTAAACAACATTAAACTAATTCTAACTCATCCAACTATGCGTCTTTGGATATATTCATGTAAAACAGTAAAAGCGAGTTGAAAAAGATAAAGTGATTTATCTTTGGATACATTCATGTAAAAGCGAGTTGAACAAAAGGTTTGAGTGTAAAAATCAATTCTTGAATCAAAAGCTCCAATTTTCTAGCTTTAAGTTAGAATCAATTCTACTCGAGAGCAACCAAACATGTCAAATTCAATTTAACACCTCTAGAATCAATTTTGGCTCCTCGAAAAGTGGGACCAAACATTCACCATCTCTAACAGAAAAATGTGTTTTTATCCCTTTTCTCTAAAAGGAGAAAGCATCAAGAGAAAATCGATGAAATGCAATACAAGGAAAGATGTGCATCATTTTTGTTGTTTTCCTTCTTCCTTTGATGTAAGGTGTTTTGTATATTTTGAAATGATGTGCATCATTTTTGTTGTTTATTTAATTTGGTAGGACACAGATAGTTGTGAGCCCTGTCCAAGTAATGGAGAGTGCAACGATGGCAAATTGGAATGTCTGAGGGGTTACCAAAAGCATGGCAACTTGTGTGTAGAAGATGGAGATATCAATGAATCAGCTCGAAAAATTGTGTGTTCCTCGAATTTGAATTTGATTTCTTGTCGTTTACTAGTTTTCATTTTATTATTATCATTCTCATTGGAAATATGTGTGTGGTTTGACATCAGGCAGAGACAGTGGAGCGTCACCTCTGTGGAGAATATGCTCAATTTTTATGTTCTGGAACTGGATCAATTTGGGTTAGGTTTTTCACTTTTAATCCTTAGATTGTGTTGTTTACCTGTATTTATAGTACGTTTGGCTGAAATTGTTACCACTTGAGTTCTTTTATTGTTACTGGTCTCAAATTCTCATTTGTATTCCCATCTCAGGTTCATGATGATGATTTGTGGAATTATTTTGAGCCAGTGGAAAATGTCAAAGAGGGCAATGCACTTTATAATTATACAAAACAAAAGGCCTTTGATATGATGGATAAATTATTGGAGATGAGGTTAAACACTCATGGGTATGCCACCTTCTATTGGTTTTTGAGCTCTAAATCAACATTGGCTTTGTTATGTTTAGTTATGTGTTTCCTACCAGGCCAAGACTTCTGCTTAAGATGTTACTTATGTCTCTTTTAGGATGAAGGAATTCAAGTGTCCGGATTCGTTAGTGGAGCAGTACAAGCCATATGCCTGCCGCCTTCGTCAGTGGATCACACAGCATATTCTAGTTGTTTTGCCCATATGTGCCATGGTATCCCTTCCTAAAGGCACACTCTAATGCACATTGCACCCACCCACACATTACATAAGTGTGTACATATGTATGTTATCAATGAGTAAACATATTAACATTGCCAAGATTAAACAGCTTGTAGGATGCATGATTTTGTTCTGGAATGTCCGTCGAAAGCTACGCGTGTCGAGACGAGTTGAGGAGCTTTACAATAAGGTATAGTGGGACACGTGTGTGTTTAATTGCACATGATATATGATACATATAAAACACTTTTCTCCTGCTGTCTTAAATTATCTGTCCTATTTTTTAGTTGGTTTGTATATCAAATTATTTGTCACTTGAAAAGATCTAGATAGCACTAAATACTTTTCTTTATCCATAATATCCGTATTTATATATTTTGCCCTACATAACTCCATCTACAATAACATTTTATTCTAGTCAAAAAACGTTGGTTCACCCCAGAAAGAAGTATAATTAATGATTTTTTTAAGATGTGTGTATTACCTTAAACGACAAATAAAGCGAGATGGAAGGCATAATAGAGTACACTCATGTTAGTTAGAGTTCACAAAGTAGTTTGCTTTCTGTCAGATTGAAGTTGTGCGTGGTGAGCAGAGGGTTCATATGCCCCACTTTGTTCCATATGATATGTGTTATTATTACAGTTCTGTAGAGTGAGATGATTTTAAAAATATCCCTATGCCCTAATTTTGTTGGTAGAGTTTGTATAAACTATGGTTTTGAACAATGCTATGAGCCAATAGCCCAGGTTAGAAAATAAGTCTGACATGTAGTTTTTTTTATCAAATACACGGCAAATTTGTGTGGCTTTTGTCTCCTGTTAACTGCCATTGCAGCTATTGTCCACTGGTTCTTTTGTATGGATGACTATTGCTACTTTATTCTGATTCAGTCCGTGTTTAAACTTCTTTGTTGATGATGTTATAGGTCTGTGAAATACTTGAAGATAATGCATTGACATCAAAAAGTGTAAACGGTGAATGTGAACCCTGGGTTGTTGCTTCTAGATTACGGGATCACCTGCTTTTACCAAGAGAGAGGAAGGACCCTTTATTGTGGAAAAAGGTAATTTTGAAGTTATTTTGGAACTTGCGGCATGATTATCTTTTATTGTTTGCAACAATAATTAATCAAATAGCAAAAGATATCAATCTGATTCAGGTTATCCCATTAGTTAGTTAACTCGGTGCTTCGGTTGCTCTTCTGCTGCTAAAGTTGCCTTTGACTGAGTTTGGTACTAAGTTTGAGCATAGTATTTCTACCTGTGATTCTGTGCCGAGATCATGCATTCTCTCTCATTTCGCTGCTTCACCGTTTGTTTAATCTTCCACTTAAAAATAGTCACTCTTCCATTTTTTTAGTGTATCAGCTACAGTGAGGATTAAGTTGTATCTCGTAGTGCATATCCCTGTAAGTCAATGAAGTTCGGTGCATCTTTCTTTCTGCATTGCACGTGTTAATTGGTGAAGGGTGTGATATTTGACCCCTAACTATCTGCAGAGTTGTTGTTGATGAACTCACTATGTGCTGTAACTAAAGTTGAATATTACGATTTTTTTAATAATAAACTAAATAAATGGCTGTGTCACAATAACTTTGATTGGGAATACAGGTAGAAGAATTGGTTCAAGAAGATTCTCGTGTAGATCGCTATCCAAAGTTGGTAAAGGGTGAACCAAAATTGGTATGGGAATGGCAAGGTACGCGGGTGTAGTAACATGTTTGATTAGTCAATCAAACAAGTTGTTCGGAATAAAATCACATTGAAATTGGGAAATTGAAATTTTAGCAAAATTGCTTGCATTATTCAATTCCTTTGAATTGAAGGAATTGATTAAATTATAATGCAATGCATTGCTGCCATGTAATCTTTTGAGCTAATATATTATGATTATTCATCTTAAGTATTGCTAATTATTTTTATTTTTCTTGTCCTTTCAGTTGAAGGCTCTCTGAGCGCCACAAAGATGTTGACTAAAAGGGATGCAAGCAAAACGACGGTCAATAGAAACACAGAACTAGATAGTCAACAACACCCTACAATGAAAGCAGGTCAGTAATGTTATGTTACTGGCATATGCTATTATGCTTGTTTTCTGATGCATTGAAATTGATTTGTTGATGTAATAAAAAAAACAATTTGATCTGTTGTTCTGTCAATTTTATGCAGAGCCCATGGAGCCACATTTTTGATACAGCACCTTCTTTGAATAGTAACCCGTGTTCCGTGTAAATTATGATGGCTGAAACATAGTTTAACTTTGTATGTCTAGAGTTTATCAAAAAGAAAAAAAAATCATTGTATGTGTAGAAAAGTTTGGGTGAGAAGAGAATGTAGGATATACTCCTATTGTTTACATTTGCTGCTGCATGGGGAAATCGTGTAACACCTGCATTTGTTAAACCATCAATTTGCCAAAAAAATGTAGATTCATGGGATCTGCATGCATAAATTTTGTAATGTGCTCATGTTATTATCTTAGGAACTAGGTAGAAAAGTAACATCCTTGAATTTTTTTATCTTTCTAGGTCTGTATGTCTTGATTGACAGTAAACAGACTTGTTATGTGATGTAATATAAATTTCAGAATTTTTCTTTTGAAATACAAACCCAATATAATTGAACGTGCAAAGAATAAAGTTGTCTTAAAAATTGTGCAAAGAATAACGTGTTATGTTTCGTATGTATAGGAGTTGAGCTTTGTTGTTTTGGTAGGAAGGGTTGAATTAAGGAGGCATAAGTATGACATGTTTTTTTCTTTCTTCATACAAACCCTATCGGAACGTTGCTTCTGAGTTCCGATAGGTACTTTCATTGAGCTTTAAGTAATGCAAGGGCCAACTATCTCTATAGCCAACTTTATCAATCACTTTAACTAACTAAAGTGCAATACTTTTCAACAATTTCCAAGAATGTCATGCAAATGCAAGTTTTTAAAGCCTAATAATGGGATTTTGGTTTGAGTAGAAGTGGAATGGAATATATTGAACTGTAAATTTAGCAAAAGGTAATACACATTTATTTTAGAGGTGAAAGTTAGATATATATCATGCCACAAGTAGTACAAGTTAAATATTTAAGGTACACTTCAAAACAACAGTGAAATGGAGAGATATTTTTTTTGAGGGAAAATGGAGAGATATGTAAACCATTATATTCAAACGAAGTGGATAAAATGGAGAAGTGTATGAGATTTTTTATGTGATGGTGTTGGGGCAGTAAAATGTCATTGCAGGAGTGAGTTAAGAATGCTAGGCTAGATGTATGGAAACCCCATATGAGATAGGATGACACGTTAAAAACATGAAGATAACACAACAAGTAGAAAAACATAACTAGTAGCCCGTCTAGCTCAGTGATGGATTTTATGCTTCATTCTTGATTCTATATTTGTAAGTAAAATTTATGCATTTTAACAAGCAAAGCTGGGTCTAGCAGAAGTGTCTACTCTCTCAAACTGTGACTAGCTAAAAGGCTACAAGTAAACTAGTAAATAACGAGTCAATTACTATTAGTATTGTAGCTAGACATAACAAGAAGCCCGTCTAGCTCAGTTGGTAGAGCGCAAGGCTCTTAACCTTGTGGTCGTGGGTTCGAGCCCCACGGTGGGCGATATATTTTTTTTCCAGTTATATTTTTCATTTTTCGATTTCCATGCATTAATTAATTAAGCTAAGTTAATGAAACAGCATAGTAATTAAAACGTAAACATATTCTCATTGGATACAACCCTGCTCTGCAGACTGCACGAGAGAGTGAGAGAGAGTCCAGTTAAAACATGAACAAAGTTCAAAGCTCATTATGTTAAACTTAAAGGCAATGCATGTTCGACAAATGCACAAAATAAAGCTCTGTTTCATGAGGACCAACTTTTTTGTTTCACCTTAAGTAACATATGGAATCTATATTTAAAAATTGAAAAACATGCCATGCAACAGACAATTATTGTTTCCTATGATGTCTTTGTGCCATTGACCCATTGGAGTACATCATAGCAAATCCTTAATTTCTCAGTAGCCAACGCTAACCCTGTCACCTAGTATGGTTTTTTAAATGCATAAATTAATGAGCATCTGAGTTGGATAAATTTCTTTAAGTTGACTTTCTGTACCCTTCACTATTGATGAATTATGGTCATTTACTAGTTTACTAGCTAGTTTATCAAAGTAGGTAATAGAAAGCTTACGAAATGCTTATTAAAAAAAAAACCTAAGAAATAGTAATATTCAATATGGTCATTTGACTAATTTAGAATGTTCACATCTAAGGTTTTAGACTTTTTTTTATAACTTTTTGTCCCCATTAATTTACACACTGTATAGCTTTTATTTGCGGCGGGTATATATATTTTCGGTAAACCTTTTCCTGAATCATAATAAAGATACAAAAAAAGTAAAACTCTATGATTGCATGCATTATTCATGATTGCATAAGAATTACTATTGCATCGTAGGGATTATGGCAATTAGCTAGTGTAAATAGGTTTGACCCGTATATGATCATAATTATTTCCTAAAATAAACAAGAGGGAAACCAATTACTAGTACTAGGTTACAGTAAATAAATGTGGTTCTCAAGCAAAGTAGAAAATGAAAAGTAATTAGGAGTAATGATGTGGACCAAACAGATGGGACTTTTTAATTCAAAAGTATCAACTCTTGAAGGACAATGACACCATAACCAGGCGATATTTTTGAATTTTGGGTATGTGTCTTGGTCCTAGAAGGATCTCAAGTTTTAAGTCTCAATGCTGGTGATGAAAATGATAGAACCTTTGAAAATATTGAACAAAAGATAACTATGGTATGATATTTTGTACGTGGGGTTTCCACTATCTCAAAGATAAAAACAAAAGCAATCTTATATATATAGTATGCGAAATTGACTCAGTTGATAAAGAGTTGTCTTATATTTGCATGCAGAAGCGTGAATTTATTTTTTTCATTTTTGCTATAATAAATCTCGATAATAAAAAAATATCTCTCTCAATATTCTCTAGGCTTTAAGCTGCTCTAATCTTGATGAGCTCCATCTGTTTTTTTTTTTTATGGGTAATGATAGATATAGCGAACAAGTTTTCTTGATTGCTTTCAAGAATGATGTGGCATGTTTGTAGCCCTTGGATTTCAATTTTTTTCTCCACCGCTTCATTAAAAAAATATATAACACCAGGATGCCTTGATTTCCATGCCAACCAAACTTGTGATTGGCCAAAATTCTTTTCGGGAAGGTGTCGTGATAAATTCATTCTTGATATAAAGCATTGCTTTTTTTTTTTTTTTTTTTAGAGACAAAATAACTATGGTATGATATTTTGTACAAACTACAAGGGTTTCCACTATCTCAAAGATAAAACAAAATCAATCTTATATAGTAGGCGAAATTGGTTTCGTTGGTAAAGAGTTATCTTATATTCGCATGCAGAAGCGTGAATTCATTTTCCATTTTCGCTATAATAAATCCATATAATCAAAAAATATCTCTGTCGATGTTCTCTAGGCTTTAAACTGCCCTGATTTTGATGAGCTCCATCTAATTTTTTTAGAGACAAGATAACTAAATGTCCTTTGATTTTATCTACCGGTTGTTATTGTTAGAAGAAACTATGGGCGATTTATAGTTTGGTAAGTTGTAGTGACTGTTCCATGTACGATTAAACATTTATTTTTTCTTGATCTTAATTCCTCTACGTCTTTGTAATGTACGTACCGACATGTAATTTGATCTACCAGCTACATGCCTAAATTGGGATAAGTTGTTTTTGACTTGGATGATGATGACGTAACGTAATATTGGTAAATTTGACATCATGGTGTCTCATAATACAGTCTTTATGTGGGTGGGGTATCCTTATCGCAAACAAAACTTGTCACGGTTCTCACTGAAAGAGGAATAAACCTGCGCTCCAACATCAAGCTTCAATTGTTTGTTTGGTCTAATTATTTACTTTGCATGTATGGAGATTGGAAACTCACACATGCAAATGTGGAATTAGGTTTTTGAATCCCGATCAAAGTGTCCAACGTAAAATTTTAATTTTTTTTTCTTCTTTCAGTTGAGTTTGAATTTATGGAACAATGATAATTTTTTTCTTTTGTAGCAACCTTTAAAGATAACAAATATTATTATTAATAATAGAAGTAAACAATTGTGAAAAATATATTTATACCAATATATAAAGAGAATATACTCTTTTTCGGGTTGGATTTTTTCTTCCACTTTAACTATTCATTTAGACTATTTTATCATTTTTAGATATTATTTAAATTATCAATTAAAAAATTAGTTAAATTCTATTAAAATATGAACAATCTACAACAATAGGAGAAACAATCCCTAAAAATAGAAACTATATTGGAAACTATAAAAAATAATATTATTTTGATCTTATATCAAAAATAGTGTATTTAGGTATAATATTGTTTGTTTCAATTTTACCTTTGCTTAATTAATTTTTACTACATTGCATAATTTATGCAGGGACCGGAGTTCAAACCCCAGACACCCCACTTCTCCATATTTAATTGTGTGATCTCTAACCATTAGACTACTAAACCCAAAAAAATAAAAAATTAATTTTTACTCTTTTATCGTCATTACCAATAAAAACTGAAAGACAAACACATTAATGTCCGTCTTAAACTACTAGTAATAAAAATGAAAAGCTTCAAAGGCAAATCAAGGTTCATGTGATATTTTATTAGCTAGGTCACGGACACAATCTATCACGTGAGCCAAACGTGTATTATAAATTTTGGACGTGACATTTCACTTAAAAGATCTCTTATTAAAAATCAATTAAAAAACATTAACATATTTTTTACAAAATTTAATTGAAATGTTTATTTGATTTTTCGTTAAAAAAAAGTTTAAAAAAGTTAGTTAGGAACAAACTTATTGTCAAATACATTGAGTTAAATACTTCAAAAAAAAATACATTGAGTTAAAAAAAATAGTTAAATACTCAATCCGTTTGTTTTTAAGTATCATTTTTAGAATTTTTTTAAACTTGTTAATTATATTTAAAGTTCAGAACAATATTAATTATTGCTTTTTTGAAATTATCCCTAATTATTTATCACAAAGATAAAAATATGTGAAATGAAACAATAAATAATTTGGAGTAGACAATTTCCGGTCACACTGAAAACGTTTCCGGTTATATCCGGTTTTAATTTTAATTTTATAATAACGAAATTGCCCTTGTTCATATAAATAGTTTACATGGGCTTAGTAAACTCGGTTTACGATGAATATATGTTTAGAAAAACAATTGAAAGGACGTTGAATGCAATTGAAATTATTTTTCATTTTAAGGATATTTTGACCATTTCAATGTCTAGCCAGAATTATTTAGAGTGTGACTAAAAATTATCGCAGTATTATAGAAAAAGACAACTTAATTAATCAAGTAATAAATTAATTGATTTTGTATACAAGTATAAATAACTTTAGAAACAATTTAGAAAGGCGTGAATGTGGTTCAATTTTTTTTTTTAAATTTCATTCGTTAGATTTAAACATAGAATTTCTGACTTCTTTTTTTTTTAAAGGGAATCTCTGACTTCTTACCCATTAACTTAAATCAATTAAGTTATTTAGAGTCGTATATGATCTATTGTTGGAACAAGGGTGTTTCACAAGTCACCTATTGAGTTTTGACAATAACAAGGTATTAAAAATAATCAATTGGATATGCTAAACAATTTGTTCAAGTGTGCAGGATCCATAATCAAAGTACTATTCTTAGAGATTCTGATTGAACAAGTTCAAGAGCAAAGGAATTTATTTGAAGCTTAAAGCATTTGGAAGAATGAGTCTGAAGAACTGCGTCTGAAGAAACGAGTCTGAAGAAGAGCTCCTGAAGACACGTCATCAGAAGCAAGGACATCAGAAGCGCTGATCATCAGAAGCATATCTCGCCAGAAGCTACTTCACCAGAGTTGATAAAGGACAGTGTACGTAGTGTACGGCCACGAACTCTGCAACCACCTTCTCTGCAATGTTTGTCTCTACAACAAGACAAAGATAACAGTAACATTGCTGCAGAAGTTGTTCCTTTTGTTCTGGAATGG
>Ga0228710_1001474_pt1 | contig 35414 bp, 14 predicted proteins | sample MedpolnodulmetaG_FD_177995 | JGI IMG/M metagenome (GOLD analysis project Ga0228710, IMG submission 177995) | Root nodule microbial communities from Medicago polymorpha collected in Santa Monica, California, United States - pink nodules | ecosystem: Host-associated > Plants > Roots > Nodule... | reverse complement strand
GACTTAGTTTGACGATAATGTGACTTGAAAGGTGGGTGATGGGACATGTACGTTTTTTTGGACGGATAGGTGGTTGGGGGAGGTTATATTGTGTGATAGGTTTAGAAGGCTGTTTGATTTGACGAAAGATAGGATGGTGACGGTGGCAGATATGTTTGCATTAGGTTGGGGTGAGGGTGGTGAGGCTTGGCAAGGGCGGTGTTTGTTGGCGTGGGAGGAGGAGCCGGTTAGGGAGTTCTCAAATTTTCTTTCTAACGTGCAATTGCATGTTGACAAGGAAGATATGTGGTCGTGGTAGTTAGATAGGGACAATGCTTATTCTGCCTGCGATGTGTATCTCCATCTCACTAGGTTGCAAACGCAACATGCTTGTGAAGTCTCGAATTTGATTTGGCATAAGGATGCTTCTTTAAGGTTTTAGTTTTTGTGGTGTCTTCTTTGAAAGAGGTTGCCTACCAAAGATAATTTGGTTTCACGCGGCATTATCACTAACGCGACACAACTGTGTACTAGTGGTTGTGGTGAGGTGGAATCGTCAAATCATTTTATCTTAAACTATAATATTTTTGGCTCCTTTTAGTTTTTGGTTCGTGATTGGTTGTAGTTCTCTTTAGTTGACCCTCGATCTATTTCGGATCATTTTGTTCGTTATGCTCATCTCACAGGTGGTTCTAGAGTGCGGCGCTCTTTTATGCTTTTAATTTGGTTTGCTTATGTTTGGGTCATTTGGCTAGAAAGAAATGACATGATCTTTAAGAATACGAAAAAATCTATGACTCGGCTGCTTGATAAAGTTGAGTATATGTCATTTTGATGCTTGAAGGCTAAGATCCCTAAAGTGTCTACACGTTCTTATGGTTGGTGGCAGTGCCCCTATGATTGTTTGGGCGCTGATTAATTGTGTATTTCTTGTGCCTTTTTGTTTTGAACTTTAAAACTTCTCTTTGACACACCTTATACTGTGGAGATTGCTTGCTTTGATGATTAATCTAATTTCATTTTGACTTGTTCAAAAAAAAAATACTAATACTTCTAAGTAGTGAGACCTTTTGCCCCTTACTTAGGATAATAAAAAAATACTAATAATTCCCCTAAAAAATCTATTTTTTTTATAAGGCAAGAGCAGATGACATAAAAAAGAGTGGCTCGCAACTAAATTGGTACTCAACTCTAATCTTCTGTCAAATGCTCATAAATATATTATTAAAAAAGGGAAAAAAATATATAATAAAAAACCGGGGACATAAACCTAACTAGTTTATCCATAAAATGGAGGTCTACCCAAACGGGTAATATGAAAATTAAAAGCAACACAAATGGATTATAACAACCTCTTGAGTAGGGGTCTAGACCGCGGCGAATGGACCAACCGTCAACACAGAGCAGATCCACGTACCATCCTCTCCTTGCAAAACACAGCAAGATAAACGCTCTTTCGAGCTCCAAAGTACAGACCAAATAAGACCCTCCTTCCGGTGCGGGGAGGAATACTAAAAAAATACTGATAATTAATAAGGATAATTTATTAAAATAATCATTTTTTTCTATATTATGTGAAATGGTCAAATGCGATAATTATTGTAAAATGGCAAATGTATCATTTACTCTCTCATAATAGTACAATTATTTTTTTAAGAAATAATACAAAATTTTTAAAAAGCATTGATAATTATTCATGGTATGATAAATGAAAAATAATTAATATTGTATTGATATTGTAAAACTATATATAAAATAAGATCCACATCCTTAAAAAAAAAACTATTTATGGAAAAATGGCCAATTAGATATACGATTTAAGTAATAATTACTACTCTGGTATTACCTATAAGCAAAAAGTTAAATCTTCTCATTTTTTTATAAGTCAAATGTATCTAGTCCAAAACCCTTTACAATTCACTCTATTTTTTCCAAGTTCACTTTAAAAAATATGTTACGACATATAGTTAAAATTTATCATAATCCTTGTACCAATTTTTTTTATCACAATCCACACTATTTTAAAATTCACAATATTTTTCTCGTTAAAAAGCACAATATTTTTTAATACTTTGAAATAACTTATAAATTAAAACCACTTCCTACACTCTTTTTTTTTTTGGAAAGATCCACTTCCTACACTTGATGTGTTAGTTTGGTGGTAAGAGTTTAAAATTGTAATATCTATAAATTTTGTAAAATAATCATTAGTGTGATTATAATTAATAAAAATTTCTCCTTAAGTTTTTAAAATATATTTTAATCATTTTCTAGAAGAAAAAAAAAAGGAAATTAAATAAGATAACGGCAAATAACATATTTATGAAATTCATTCAGAAAACAAAATTCAATCTCTACTAATAATTTTATAAATTTATTTGAAAAATATTTTAATAGTGTGAATGAAATGTATTATTTTATAAATTTGTTTTCGTAAGAAGTAGCTTTATCCTATAATTAATTGTCGCTTAAACAATTTATCTCACTCTTTTTATTTTTCATTTTACAATACAAACAAAATATTAGTTTTTTTTTTGGACAATAAAAAATGGAACTTATATATTAACAAGGAAGGAGCTCTCCCAAGCACAAGGAGTGCGAAGGAGCTCCCAAATAATTACAAAAAATCAGTGTCAATCAAAAATTAGTCAAGTCCCAAACAAGCCAAAAGACTTGACCACCACAAATGGAAACCAAAAACAAATACAACATTGTTGGCTTTTAGCCACCAAAGAGAGCACCGCTTTACTTTATCCAACAACTGATCAATGAAGTTACCCAAATTGTTAAACAATCTCTGATTACGGTCATTCCAGATGATCCACGCACTAATCAACCACACAAGTTGCATAAAAGAGCATTTTGTTCGTCCGCCACCTGCTGAATGAGTAAACTAATAGAAATGATCTGATACGGTAAAGGAGTCTGGGCCTGACACACCAAGCCAAGATTGAACTTGAAACCACAAGGTACCATAAAAATCACAAGAGATGAATAAATGCTGAGATGTCTCGGTATCGCCGCACCCACATAAACAACCAGCAACTGGATCTGGAAGGATACCACGATGCACCAAGTTTGCATGAGTAGGTAACCTATTCTTTACCAACCTCCAAGCGAAAATTGAGACCTTGAGCGGAACATGTTTATGCCAGACTATAGCATCAGCACCTGCCACCTGAGAGGTGTCCTGAGTAGTCAATAACTGATAAGCACTACGAACTGTATAACCGGCAGAGATATCCATAAGCCATTTCCAAGTATCTTTCACATTAATCTGCAAACAAACATTATGAAGTAAAATATACACTCCCCTAACATTTCCTCCTCCCACACCCACAACCGCCTCCTCCATATATTAGTTTTATTTTTCCATTATACTCTAACTATTTATTAATTCATTTTTCAATGAAGGGAAATGAATATTTTCGATTATATTAATGAAGAAAGGTTTTTTCACTCAATAAGAGATGAGGTATTAGAAATAATGTATTGAAATGATTGTTGCTAACATTACCCAACCATATACACTCCTTTCATCTCACAAAATTTGTCATAATAGATTAATTTACATAAATCAAGAAAAAGTTACAAAAGAAGAAACTAAAATAACAATTTTAACAAACTAATCTCATTAACTATTGGATGATTCCCATTATCATAAATGCATAATATTTTAAGTCTTCAAATTTTCAATTCGTCAAGCTTCACAGTCTCATCGGCTCATATTTCAGTAACTATAGAAACAGTAATTGTTTCAAGTTTATTAAAATGATAGAAATATATATATTCTAAGTTTAACCACATACGAATTCTTCCTTCAAAAATTCAACGCTGATCGTTAGAGATGATGATGATTTTGGAGAGGTGATGATGGTGAAGGTTTTAGCGGGAAAGAGAAAGGTCAAAGACATGTTTAATGTGAAAAGAGTGAAATCTGAGGATGGAATGTAAGGGTAAAAGAGAGGTAAAATTGAAAAAACAGAACAAATTGAAATTGAAAAGTGAAAACTGAATTTTTTATGGTTTCCATCAAATTGGTTCTTGTCCTTAAAAAAAATTAAATTGGTCCTTGTACACGTGGCTTCCTTGTTGACACGTGTACATTTGGACGGAGGGACCAATTTGATGTACCTCTAATAAATTTAAATATTATTTTAATATTTCGTTAAATTGGAGGACGAATTTGACGATTAGTACAATTTCAGGGACGAAGTTGATGATTAAGTGATTATCTATGTGCAGAGGATTATTTGCAGCAAAAGGATCAAAACACAAACATTTTGTTCTTGTCCGTAAAAGCATTGAAGAAGTGAGCTTCAACTCAATTCAATTCAATTGATATAAAACAAAACAATAAAAAATGTGTGCTTTGAGAGTGTTGAACAGATTATCGAATACAACCTCCTACTTCAAAACTTCGAAACCCTCTCATCAGCACCATACCCATAGGACACTTATCTTGGACTCTTCCGCTTCTCAATTTGTCAAGCTTCACAATCTCACTGGCTCAGATTCCGGTAACTTATTTCTCTATTTTGTTAAATTAAACTTTGTTATGTTATTGTTCCAGATTTGTTAGAATTAGTTGAATATTGTTTAAGTTCGTTACAAGTTAGTTATGATTAGTTGATCACTATGTAAAGTGATCGGGGATATAAGAATTAAGAATAGCTTTGAATTTTTGTTTGTTTACAGGGATTGTCGAGGTTAGCTTGGACAGGCCTGAAGCTAAAAATGCAATAGGGAAAGAGATGCTGCATGGTTTAAGTAATGTGTTTGAATTGATTAATCACAACTCTAATGCTAATGTTGCTTTGATCCGCAGTTTAGTTCCCGGGGTGTTTTGTGCTGGGGCTGATCTAAAGGTTAATTTTATTTTTATTTTTGTGATTAAATCTTAAAGTGGAAGAGACTTGGTGCTTAACGTAATTTGTCAGGTTATAGCATTACAGCGGAGTTATAGCATTATAGCATCGTGGAGTTTGAAAATACTGCCAGTTTTCGTGATCTGTGATTGAAAACATTAATTCAAACTAATGGAGATTCTTGTTTATCTGATCACAGGAACGCAGGACCATGGATCAATCCGAGGCTAAGTTTTTTGTGAATTCTCTTCGTTCCACATTGACATTTCTAGAGGTTAGTTTGCGTTGTTCAATTGTTTACATTCTAGCTATGTACTTATTTAACATTATATGATGAATGGATGACCTATGATGAAGCATCATGCTATGCTGTAGAGATCTTTACATATTTTCACAACCTATTATTGTTTCTTTTTGTGGGGAAGGGGTTGTTGATTTAGCTCATGAGCTAACCTTTCATATTCATTTGCTGTGTCTGTACTTACTTTTCCCATTTTGTCGACACCGAGCTTTGAAACCAGCATAGTATTTTTTTTTTTTTTATTCAGGCAATTCGTGTACCCACTATTGCTGTTATGGAAGGAGTAGCTCTTGGTGGTGGACTTGAAATGGCTTTGGCATGTGATATTCGTATATGTGGTAATCAACTATGTTTTACTTTTGCGAATTGCATCAATTTGTTTGTAGGATAGTTTGGATGATTCTGAGTGACATGTAAGTAATAGTCTTTCATTTGAAATTGTTTCTTCTTTCATTGGATAGGAGCAAATGCTTTGGTGGGTTTGCCAGAGACAGGACTTGCTATAATCCCTGGGTATGATGTTTACAAATTCTCTTCAGCATATTGCATCTTTCTGCCACGCGTCTCTTCAGTTCTACTACCAAAATAAAATAATAGGTAGATATAAAATTTCCAGATACATAATGGAGAGTATATCTGAAATATGAAAAATAAATATAAAATTTCAAAAAATTTACGAATTAGTGCAATGAGTACAATACTACATGCTGGGAACAATAGTTTCTTCTCTTGCTATGATACCGGTGACTTGCTTTTTGTTTGAGTTGAGAATGGTATCAAGTTTATATGGGCTTGCTCTGAGAATGAGTCGAAGCCCCTAAAGCCTGCAATGAGCATAAATAACCAACTTGTGTTTGGAAAGTTGTCTCTAATATTGCAGACAACACTTCAGATCTTTGGGGTAGATCAGATCTCATGTAATCTTGTCATGCACAGGGCAGGTGGAACACAACGTCTACCTAGATTGGTAGGAAAAGCAGTAGCAAAGGATATTATTTTTACTGGTCGAAAGATTAATGGCATCGAGGCGCTATCGATGGGTATGTTGATTGGTCAGACTCATTTCTTTCTCAAATTAGTAACAAGATTATGAAGCACAAAGATGTAAGAGGATCATTAGAGTCACTATTTAACTTGTAAATACATTCAAGACATTCTGAAGTTGAAGTTGTTGTCTATCAAACTTCCATTGTCTTGGAGAGTTCACAAATAAAGTAATCCGATTATCTCTCTGCTTTTCCCGACTAACGGCGATGATGCTTAGCTGAATGATCATATGCTCACACAGGTCTTGTCAATTACTGTGTTGCTGCTGGTGAAGCTCATTCCAAGGCACTTGAAATTGCTCGAGATATCAATCAAAAGGTATCTCTTTCAGAATTATACTATGTTGAAACTGATGCAGTGTATTTTATGACATTTAGAAATGTAGGGATCGGGCTTTTTGGGCCATTACAAGTCCATATATAGATGGCAGTGACTGTTTTTAAAAATGTTATTTTTCATTTTTCAAAGGTGGTCTATTATGAAAGAGGAAAGGACGTTACATACAGGTTTTAACTTTTGATGAACACATTACTAAACTTTTCTTTCGCAAAACATACTTTAATGATTTAGTTGACGCAATTGATCCTGGTAATCTGAATATGCCAGTCAAGACTCGAGAGAGTATTGTCTGAAATTGCTTTTAATTAGAATATATTTTGGTAGAATTTTTCACTGAACAATATTTTTATGTTTGAAAATGTTAGCCTATATTAATTTTCATAGTTGTTTGGATAGTAAAAAGAGAAAATACTTGTAGGTATGAAATTTCCAAAAGAAAACAATCCTTTTTAATTGAAAATTTGACATTTGAGATAAGGCATGGTTGCTATTGTATATGCTATTAAGTTAGAGTAAACTTTTAATAGGGCCCTGTAGCAGTAAGGATGGCTAAAAGAGCTATTAACGAGGGAGTGGAGACTGATCTAACATCAGCTTTGGTTTTGGAAGAAGATTGCTATGATCAGGTGTTGAATACCAAAGATCGACTGGAAGGCTTGGCTGCATTTGCTGAAAAGCGGAAACCAAGGTACACCGGCGAGTGAAAGGAATATTTGGCTGATTATCTATCTGTCAGAGAGCAATGTCTATCACGTAATGATTGAAGTGATGTATAGAAGCTTGAGGCAACTTATATGACCAATGTAAAGATTCAAAATTTTATTTCTCGTCTTTTGATGGTTTTGAAATATTACTTCGGATATTTCCAGTCAATAATTAATCTGTCTAGTAACTATAGTATACACTTGTGATTCAGCTTAAAATTAAAGTCCATTTGGATGATTAAGCAACCCTTACCAACCTATTGGACATCTAATAGGTATGACAAAAAATTGTATATTCCGGGGAAAATAAATCGATACTTGTAATAGAATTATAGTACAGCAGAACGGTAACAGGGGACTATTATCTAGGTTGATAATACTGTCTATTGTGGCATCTCTAACCAAATTAAGTGTTACACTCTTTTCAACAACAAAATGAAGGAGTTTTCTTTTCGAGAAGCCTAAGCTCTAAAGCAAAAACAAAGTGTAAATCCACCACTAAAACATCTTGCATAAGGTAGAGAGCATCCTGATGAAGGGATGGATCCGAACATTATGGATGTCTGCATAATTTGCTAGATGCACCACAATAAACTCCCACTCTTTGGAGAAATTAAATGCGGTTCGTTTCTGGTTTTAAGTGAGTTGATTCAGATATGAAGCAATATTTTGTTGGATATTCATTTTTTTTTCCTAATCAAATCTCTCAACAATGAATTATGAATTTTAGTCCATCATAATTTTTTCTCGATTCAATTTAGTCTTTGACAAAAAAAATAATATCAAATTAGTCTCAGATATTTTATACAGATGACAAATTAGTCTCTGAATCATTAAAAACAGAGCGATTAATTTGTCTTCCGTATGAAAAAATTATGGACTAGTTTAAGTATTACTTTTTATTGTGAAATAAATTAAGTTGCAAGAAAATTGCAAGAACCAACAACCTTTTGGTAAATTATATAAATACCTTCATGAATTATTTATATTTAATTTTAAGGGTAAATTATATAATCTGAAAACCAACAACATTTCTGATTATATAATGTGAAGCATGAGTGGACGGTGGGAAAAGAAATACTCTTTTCTTTTCGCAGTTATTCTAACAGGCCCATTAAGATCAACACAACACAGCGCAAATCATATATATATAGTCTCTTCATGAGAGTTTGAAGCATAAAGCAATTAAAACATTAAACACAAACAAAGTTGAAAGCAAAGAATCATCGTATAATGGCTACTCCTTCTTCCAAATCTTCCAAAAGATGGCTTCCTCTTGAAGCTAACCCTGATGTCATGAACCAGGTTTCTATCCCTTTTCATCCTTCATTTCAATCTTCTTCTTCATTGTTTTTTTTTTTTTACCAATATTTGAACAATACATGTGATTGTTAACATAGTAAATTCTATACATACCCATGTAACGAATTTTGCAAAAGAATCAATTTTTATTATTTAATTTTGCTGTTGTTGTATAGAACTGAAGTTTGTATCATGCAGACTTCTCTCTACCGACCCTCTTTCTCCTTTGGTCTCGAGCACCGCCACCAGACCGTCTTAGAATATCCAAACATTGGGTCCTAAACTATAAAAATTGTCAAATTGGCCCCCTAATACCGTGGCAAAATCAATGATCAAATAATTATATAATTATGGGTGTCGACATGTCAATGTCGTGTGTGTCTGCTAATAACTCGAGCAAAACATCAAACTCGTCTAGTAATTTTGATTTTGAATACAGAAAACATAATCAGGACACATCAATTTAAAGGCCCCTAATCTCTGTGTTAAGGGCCTTGGTTCCAAATTTACAGGGAAAATATTGCACACTATGTGTTTGTTGGAATGTTAAAACACATTATTTTGAAAAGGAAGGTGTGGGTAGAAACCACTTGATACTGCTACTACATTATGCAGCCCCTCCAGCTTTCATTTGTCTTCCGTTCAAAGGACTAATTTTGACATCTCTGAGACCTTTGATAGTCAAAATGCGCCTGCAATAGCCAAAAATTTGATCTGTAACTGGATAAAAAAAATATTGTGGTTTTTCTCCTCTTTGTAGTTATTTGCCGTGGGTGGAAGATACCCTTAAGTTGGTTGTTAGGTTCTAGATATTGGTTTAGTCATGCAAATTTGGATCTTAGTCACTCTTTGTGTATTGATGTTTATGTTTGTTTAGGCTTAACTCCTAGAGTTTTTCTTTTAAGTGTATGGTACTACATTGTAATTGCGACTTTTTCTATTGAATGAATTTGCTTTTATTGTAAAAAGAAGTTAGCATCATGCATGAATAAACCCTATAGTTGTTTTCTTTTCGGTGAGTTGCAGTTCCTTTCTGGTCTTGGTCTTCAAGAGAATCAAGCAGAGTGCCATGATGTGTATGGACTAGATGATGAGCTTTTGGAAATGGTTCCAAAGCCTGTTCTTGCCGTGCTTTTTCTATATCCCCTTACCGCCAAGGTTATTTTTTCATATAAACTTCATTTATGTCCCTCCTTATCTGTGTATTTTTTTATTGATTTTTTAACTGTTTATAGTTTTTTTTATCTGATTTTATGAGTTTTTATTTGTCATCAGTCTGAAGAAGAGAGGTTGCAACAGAATAATGAAAAAAGGGTGAGTGCATATATGTAATTATATGATATTTTAATCTATTATTTGTTTTATTGTTTTATTGAATTCTGGGTACCATATTTCATATATAATTGGTTATTAAGATGAAACCCTTGAATAGGATTTTCGTGTATTTTTCTGGTGTAGGAATATAACAACAAAGTATATTTTATGAAGCAAACTGTGGGTAATGCTTGTGGTACAATAGGGCTTCTTCATGCTCTTGGTAACTTAACTTCTGAAATCAAGTTTGGTAAGTTTTAACAATCCAATCACCTCTTTTTTTTTTTTGGTGCATTAACAATTACATATCATTTAGTTTGTGTCAATGTTGTTAAATAGCGGTGCTATAGCGTTATTGCATAGCGGAATTTAAAGAAATTGCTATTATCTGCGATATGCTGTATAGTACAAAATATTGTGAAATAGCGGCTCTAACAGCGTTATAGCACTGTTGCGTAGCAGAATTTGAACAAACTGCCATTTTTTCGCGATCTTCAATTAACAACACTGGTTTGTGTTGCTTTTGTTGTTATCAGTTGAGGAGTCATTCTTTGATAAGTTCTTCAAATCTACTGCAAACTTGGACCCAATGCAGGTTACGTGTTCCTACACAAACCTCCCCTATTTCGTATATTTCGCAAATGCAAGAAATTGTGACTTTTGCTCAGATAAGCATAATGTTCATTTTGCATTTTCTATCTTGTGTATCTTGCAGCGAGCTTTATTTCTCGAGAATGACACAGAGATGGAGGTTGCTCATTCTGTAGCAGCCACTGCTGGTGATACAGAGGTATTTTTTACTGATTGAATTTAACTTTTGAGGTAACAGTAAATTGGAGTGAAAGATTCTGTTCTGATGTAATGTATTGGGTAATATAGATATAACTGATGATAAAAGGTTCTTTTACGTGGTGTTATATTGAAATTATGATCCTATACATTTGAAAAAATCTTGCTCTGTGTTACTTTTATTTTTATTTTTTAAGAAATGCTCTGTGTTACTTGTTTGTTGTTATTGTTATTCTCATGTTATGATAAACTGATACTTATGCAGCGACCTTTATTGAACGTAATTTATATTTATAGGTCGTTGTATGATGACTGATGAGTAATTATGGTATTGTGGATTTTTTTCCCTTTAGACTAAAGATTTGAACTTATCCTCAAATTTTGTTGTATGTAACTGAATTTGTACAAATTTGTCTCTGAAAAGTTACATTTTCAGGGCTTTGTTCACCACGTCATTAGACCCAATCTTCTCTCTGTTATCTCATGCATCTGTTTCACCAGTTCAACAGTATAGTCGCCACCTTGGTCTTGGCCTTCTTGCAATCTCTAGCTCTCAGAATATTTCTTTAGCTATTCAACCACAACCATGACTTGAGAAACTCCCAAAGCCACCCTCTAGTCTAGTTTAGCACAGTCCGTCCATACCTCATGACTCCCAATGATCTCCCAATCTAGCACCCGATCAGTCCTCCTTTCCTAAGTCCTCCCATTTCTTCATCTAATGCAGAAAACAGCAAAACACAATCTGGCACAGCGAATTTTGACGTCTGAACTCACTATGAGTATTGGAAATAATAAGCCTTTAGCCTTATATGCCTTTCCTCTAATTTTCCTGTGATTAATGCTTAAACACTCCTTTGCATAATGTGACGGAGACTCAAATAATTACTTTGAAAAAGAGAAAAAGTTTTGCATCAAGTACCCAACAACAACCAAGCTTTATCCCACTAAGTGAGGTCAGCTACATGAATCAAGCAACACCATAGTCTTATGATTTTTCTAGGTTGTCATTTCTAATCCAATCTCGTTTAGTCTTACCACTACCACACATCCAACACAACATCCTCATATCTGCTACGCTTAATTAATTTTTTCCAAAAAAATTGGTTGGTGGAATGTTATTGATCAAGATCATGCTAGATGCTTGAGATAGCCTCAACTTTATCAAAGAGTAATTGAACACTAGTTGGTTAGTGAATTTTGGGCGGGAAAGACCATGTGTTAATATACTTGGTGGTTTCTATTTTCCACTAAGAGATTACCACACTTTCGGTTACCTACTTACCTTGACCCGAGATAGGAGGAACAGATTAGTAAAAATATTTCTTTTTTGTAATTGCATCTTTCTGGGCTATTATACTCATCAATTTGTTTTATCCTGAAGAGGCAAAACTTTGCAGTACATTTTTTTTATATAAAAAAATATACTGCAAAACTTTGAGTACATAAAACACTGATATTAATAACACTACAACCAAAATGAAAACAAAAATAAAGTTGCTTATTTCAATTTTACTTCCTTTCGTGTATTGACACAATGTTTTGTTTGAAATATTTGTGGATGCAGGCAACAGATGATGTCAATACTCATTTCATCTGCTATGCTTGTGTGGATGGTAATTTCTTTTTATGTACCTCAATAACATTTTATTCTCTGTGGTGTTTATAGAGCTAAGCAATATATCAAGATACAACAGTAGCAACAACAACAAAGTAAGAAACCTCTAAATCATAGGAGCTAGCTGTATAAAGCCTATATCAAAACAAATTGGGCTTCTGTACATGTCCAAAACTAATTATGAGCTCTTCTCCTCCCTTCTGCAGTTGCCTACGCAGTGTTGTTAAATGCTGGTTATAGCAGCGTTATACAATATTTTCTATTTAGTACAAAATGTTGCCAAATGGCCGTTATATGCTGTGCAGTAGCACTGATGCTTAGTGGAATTTGAATGAATTGCTATTTTCTGCGTTTTACAATTAACAACATTGCCTATGTTTGTCTGATTAATTTCTCTAATTGCAATGTTATTGTATGCAGGTGAACTTTATGAGCTTGATGGAAGAAAGTCAGCACCAATATCACATGGTCCATCCTCACCAAGTACTTTGTTGAAGGTAAATATCTTAAAATGTTAAGGCTTTAATTGTACTGTTCCTGAAAGACATGTATTTAATAAAAGGATAGAATTTGATTTGATCTGCAAATTCATATAAAGAGAAAAGATACCATGATGTTGTTGTCAAGTGGTGCTTTCGGGTTATGCATGAAGAAACAATTGTCAAATACCATAATTCTGTAGGAAAGTTATTGTTTTTAATTACTAAAGTATATATATTTAAATTTTCTGCAGGATGCTGCTAAAGCCATCCAGAGCATGATTCAGAAGGATCCGGATTCTCTGAATTTCAATGTCATTGCAATATCAAAGAAATCCAGTGATGGATATTAAGGCAGTCATTTTGGGCTTTTTAGGGTTACTTTTGATTTTGAAGTAATTTCTTGAAGTTATATGTAGTATAATATCCGGGCATTCATGCTGCTTTTTATTCACTTTATGTGTCTTCGCTCAAATTTTTAGTTATATTCAGAAATCTTGTAAGCTGAGCCACTTTGATTAAAATTTGATACATGAATGGGATGTTTGTAGCCAAATCATCCATTTAAAAAGTTATTTAATCACTTTATCAAAGATGAATCGTTTTCCTTCAAAGTAAATCACGAGGAGAAACACAATAAACTTTTTCGACCATAGTTAATTTTTTTAAAAAGAGTAAGAAATAAATTGCTTGTTTGAGTTGAGTGTCACATTTGTTCTTAATATTTGTTCTTCTTTTCACGTAATCCAAGAAAGCACAACAAGTGGTTTGCTAACATAAAGATTGGTTCAGTTCGTAAGGAATTAATTCATGCCCCGCATGAGTTTAACTTCCACTACCAGCACGAGGAATTAACTCCACTATCAGCATACAACTCACCCATTTTTTTCTACATTTAACAGTAGTAATTTAGATTTGTTCTTTATTCATTTTGTTGTTTGATGCCTTTTACCATTGTTGTTCTTGTGAATCCCTCCTCCATGGCTCCACCATTATCACTGTCCTGTCAAATGTTCGGTCACCACGACAACCAAACACCTTCGGAACAAATTTACTAGGAGCACCTCCAACATTTTTTTTTTTGTTTTTTGAAGAAGCACATCTACGGCATTGTATTTAAGGCTAATACTTTTTCACCTCTTCTATTTATGAAACAATAAATTGTAAATCTTACATCTAGTCCATCCCCTATCACACTCTCTTACTTAATCTCAAAAGTATATACAAATTATTAGTTCTTAAAATGTATGAAAATTGACCGGTATATGAAAATTTATCAATGTAGTAGTCTGTATCTGTAAGATCTTGTAAATACGTAACAACTGAGAGGGTTGAGAGACATATTACATTATATGAGTGTTTTTTTTTCTTTCTTTTATTTGAGAGATTGATACTTGAGAATTAACTTGAGTAATTATCCCATTTTCAAAATTATTAGTAATATATTGCAAAAAAGGGTATTCTTGACAAAAAAAATTAGTCATTTTTGTCTCTGAATATGTAGCAAGCCACCAGAATAGTTTCTCTAGTGAAATTATAAAAGAATTTATGATTGTCCACTCTGTTAGTCAAAATAATCCTTGACAAAAACAAATGCATCTAATTCCGATCAAGAAATCCTCACATCCTCTCTATTTTAACCCTCCGTGTGGTAACTCACCACGCTTCAACCCTCCAAGAGCTCCAAGGTCATGGTGTTAAAGGAAACATTTTAATGTTAAAAACTATTTGACAAACAGAGGCTCAATTAGAAACTATTTCATAATATTACTTCACTCAAATACTATTATGGTTACTCATGACACATTCAAAGACGAAAATGACTATTTGTTCTTTTAGAAAGAAAAAAAACATATTATCTAATTCAATCCAACTGATTATAACCAACTAACAAAATGGTCGATTTTCAGTTCCACTCATCATTGATTTGTTTGATTTATACCAATTTTTAAAACATTGTAAAGTATGAATAATTAGAAAATAAAGAATATTTGTTGTTTAATATAAGTTGGTTAATCATATAATCATCTTAGTACTCTAGAAGCCGCCTCATTGCACATGTCCTTTTAGCGTAGAAAAACACAAAAATTAAAAACTAGCCGACACATAGCAACATAGAGGATAGATTGTTCATGAACTGAATTCAATTCATGGAAAAACAATTTTAAACATGTTTTACTTTTACCTATCTTGTGTCCAAACTTCAAATTATCAAAGTCAGTTTATATGTGGCTAATGCTAACAAATACTTCAATGACAAAAGTTAACAAATTAAGTATGTTAATTATGTTTCAGTGTTACTTCTTTTTTTCCACACAACTTTCTCTTTGTTTGCTTAATCAATACTCTAAGGGGTTGCCTTAGCAAACTCTTGTTAGGGTGGTTGTTTAAAATAGTCATAAAATGAAATATTATTTTATAGATATAACTCAAACATTTAATAAAATAACTAAATTTTATATAAAATATATTTTTGTTTTTCCTAAATAATGTTATGCAAAGACATTTTTAGTATTTTCCATTACAACTTAGCATGTGTTTGATTGTATCGTGGAGAGAATTGATTTTGATATAATTGATTTGTAGAATGGATTTTGGTTAAAAAGAATTCTGACTAAAAGTGTTTTGTATTTCGATATATTTATGTAAAAGTGAGTTGAACTATAAATTTACAAATGAAAATCAATTTTAGAACCAAAAACTACAAAAATTAGCTTCAAGTAAAGTAAACTTTGAAAATCAATTTTATGTAAAAGTGAGTTGAACTATAAATTTACAAATGAAAATCAATTTTAGAACCAAAAACTACAAAAATTAGCTTCAAGTAAAGTAAACTTTGAAAGCAGAATCAATTCTACTCACAACAATCAAACATGTCAAAATTAATTCTCCATCTTTAAAATTAATTATGACTCATCAAAAAGTAAAATCAAATATACTCTTAGCGTTAATACTTCAAAACTTCTGGAAGCTATTTTGTGAGTGGGGGTGTAGTAAAAAAGTAGTAAGAAGCATATATCTATTAATTAAATAATATGGTTGATGTCTTGATGATGTTAGACAACATCATATAATCATGTATCTATAAGCAGCCACAATGCACATGTCGTTTGTAGCTTAGAGAAACACAACAATTAAAAAAGTAGTTAACACATGACACATAGCAACATAGGGGATGAATCTCTCAACACTTGGTGTGGCTAAATATTAGTATATGCATCATACAATAAGAGGCTGCTTTTAACAAGCCCTCGTGTGCATGCATTGTTTAAAAATTGATGCTCAATTCTCAATCCTTCAAAACTTCTGGAAGCTCTTTGGAGACTCAAGTGTAGTGTGTGTATACGTTTTATCAACTGCGTTTAAATTATTGAATAAGCCATACGAAATTTGTTCTTACTTGGGGATTAATTTTATGGTTCAAAAATGTCCTTGCTTGCACTCTAAATCCTTGAATATTCATAGGAGAACATGGAGAAAAGTCAAGGTCAAAGTTTGAAGTCTACGGTTGAGGATAAGATGCAAACCTGCAATTCAAGGTCTACCATAATGTCGTAAGAACCCACGTGCGGTGTCTTTTGGCAGTTGATATGTCGCTAATTTCTTAATTAGTTTACATTAATCTAGATATTTGAACAACTTTCTCACACTTACATATGTTTATATTCTGTCTATCTTTTCTCTCTATTATATTTTATCAATAAAAAATAAATAAAAGGAAAATTGATACAAAAATTATTACTAAATAGTTGTACAAATATTATTAGTCAATTGTAAAACAATTTTGAAATAACTTTTTAAGAAACGTCTCTCGCATATTTTCTTTGTATTTTACTCTTTCTCTTTCTTTCTCACTTTATTATTTTGTCCTAAATAAAAAAAATGTCACCGTAAACTTAACTTAGTTGATAAGACACGTCTCTCGCATAATATATGCATAATATATAGCCTCAAATACAAAAAAATAAATAAACAAAAATATATTGGGTCAAAGAGAGGTCATAAAATAATTATATAATATATTATTATTTTTTATTGGACTTTTTAGTAACAATTATGCACAAAATCTATAATAGTGAAATGAAAAGTATTTCATCTTGGTTTGGCTTTGTTTACTACACGTGTCCATTTTTTTGTTGTGTTTACGGTTAGAGAACCAAATTCATTGTTAGAGAACCAAATTCATTGGTGACTCAAATGCCCAATTCATTTAGGGTGTGTTTGATCGTGAGAAGAAAGTGAGAAGAGAGAAATAGGTAAGAGAGAGTGTGAAAAAGAGAAATAGAAGAGAAATACAGTAGATTTGATGGGTTGTTTGATATAAGAGAAAAATGAGAGAAATAGAAGAGAAAGAAGTGTGTTTAGATTTTAAACAGACAAAAGTATCCTTGCATTTAAAATTGATTGATTTTTTATTTTAACATAATTTGTTTTTTGAGCAAATTATTTTAATATAACTTAGTTTTTACTTTAGTTATAATTTACATAATTCATTTAATTATTATTTTAGTAAATAATTAATACATACCATTTAAAGTACTTTTTTGTGCAAAATAATTCATATAGTAGTTTTTGTTATTATTATTTCATATTCTCATACATATTCAATTTGACTTTTTTTTCTGTAAGTAAATGTTCGTTTTTTGTTTTAATTCAACTTTACTATTTGAAATGATAATAACTAGTGCTTATATAAGCATTGATTCGTTTTGATCAACAATTAAAATAAAACTTGCACTTGCACTTGACCAACAAAAAAGAAAAACACTCACGTATTAGGCAATTGGTTCAGGCACCGCATAAATTGAAAACAAAAGGATAAAAATGGAAAAACAGTGATATTTTTCTTCTCTCTCGTGTTTTCTCGCTAGTTTGTGGAGATGCAAAAAGGTGTGTGTCCCAGCCCATTTTAATCTGTCGTCTCAATTTCTCTCATGCTTCAAACTGAAGAAACAAAGCATTTCTCTGCAACTTCTCTCGTCCATATCTCTCTCTCACCTTCTTCTCTTGTTCCAAACAAGGTGAACAGAGTGGGACCTATCATCCAATATATTAAAAATAAATTAAATTAAATTGCAAAACTTATTTTTATTAAAAACATATTTTGTCTATAAGATACAATACCTAACCAAACTTCGGATACCCAAGAATATTCTTCATCAAGACATCTTTAAAGCATTGTTTCTTAGTTGGATTGAGAATAGATCGAGTCAAGTTAAACTTTACAATAATTAAATCGGATAAAATATGGTTTTGGTCCTTGTAAATATGCCTCGTTTTGGTTTTGGTCTCTTACCTTACTTTTGTGATGATTTGCACACATGACACATGATGACTTAACCCATTTTGTAGAAAAATAGTCTCTGCAAAATATTTTGATTTTTAAAAAGGTCCCTGCAAAATATTTTGTTTTTGAAAATAGTCCATCCCTCTATGGACTATTTTCAAAAACAAAATATTTTACAGGGACCAAAAACTACAATAAAAATTTACATGGATTAAAATCAAAACAAGACATATTTGCAGGGACTAAAACCATATTTTAGCCAATTAAATGTGATTTATAAAATATCTTAAGGTCTAAGTCTAGTATATGGTATGTTATAGACTTATTTTTTCCGGATAAAAACTTGACATTTACAAAGTATGTCTTGTTAACTTTTTAAAAGTTTATTTCATATATTTAAATAAGTAATCTAATATATATTTAATTAGACTAACGAACTAGTAAACATAAGATTCAAATTTCTTTTAACCAATTCAATTTTCTGGTGCTTTTGTTCTTAATCTTTGTGTAACTCGCACAACCTAACCTCCATCACATCATGGGTTTTGTGGATTCGTTCGTTGTTGCTCTTACTTTGGGTTTGCATTGTTCAGAGCATTCTACGACGGTGGCTGAGTTTTGTTTTACAGCCACGCCACCATCGTCGCTTTGTATGCGTCATCCCTTTAGATTGGCTTCAGTATCCTTGACTCAAAAGGGCCTTAGCTTCGTGCTCCACTTGGTGGTCATTGATGCTTGGTGTTGTCGATTTCGTTGCACTTGATGGTCAGATTCATTCATTGGTTTTCAATATTTGTAATCGCGTTTGACAATCGCGAGCACCAAGGCAAAGACGAGCCTAATCAAAAGTCATCTTCTGGTTAATTGTTAGCTCAATTGTTGAATGGTGTGTAACATTTTTGATTGATCAGAAGCAATAGAATGAGTGGCTGTTTGACGGGGGATGATCGTCAACGGTTCCCCCACCTTGATAGATTTGGATTAGTTTAGTTTTTTGAAAAATTGTTAAAAGGACATGAACGAATCAACTCGAATATGATTTGGTTTGGTTAGTTGGGACTTGGGTGGTCATATTTAATAACTAAAATTTTTATTTGTTTTGAATATATAATAGGGTTTTTGAGGTAGGATATGGTCCTTAAGCTAGGGTGGTGGAGGGTTGGTGAGGTAGGATATGGTCCTTAATCTAGTGCAAGGTTCGACGAGGGGTTAGGGGTTGAAGGCAGTACATCAGAAAAAAGGTACAAGGCTTGATATTTTAACAATGGCACCGACATAGATTGTTGATAAGAGGGACATGCATTTACGTGAATCCATTTAGATAGATGTGATCTTAAGAAAATTTAATCATACACATCTAATATCAATGCGTAATTTAATCAACCCACAAATTGTTTTTTTCTTTTAAATATGATAAAATACATTAGTTATTTAATAAATTTATATAATTTTTTTTTTGGATGAAGAATATGGTTAATGCTAACATGTGTCATTAGGACATATGTTAAGGATTCTATAAATAAAAAGTAGGGTTATATAAGCTTTAGGTCCATATAAATACAGTCAATTTTGTTTTTAGTCCTCATAAAAAAAAAATACACGTGTTGATCCTTGTAAAATTTTCCGACACTTACTTTTTGATCGTACCTGATCAGAAGGTGATTGTCGGTGCTTTAAATGTGGTAGTTTTAGTGGTGGTAGAACGCGTCAAGAGAGCTTCTTGGAACGGAGGGGGGTGTGTACGTAGGCACTCTGACGCTCAAGTAAGTAGAGATCAGAGAGTGAGGGTTTAGAGGAAGAGTTAGATTCTACCTTGGGGACCCCAATGAGTCCCCTATACACACAGGTTGACGTAGTCTTTCGCATCCTTTAGCATGGTAGGCCAAAAGTATCCTGTTCGTAGGACCTTTTTGGCGAGAGCTTTGGCATCAAGATGTTGTCTGCATATGCCGTCGTGGACGTCAGCGAGGACTTCTTAGGTCTCGTTAGGTCCCAAACACTTGATAAGTGGTCTGATGAAACCCCTATTGTACAGGATTCCTTCCACTAAAGTGAATGAGCAAACCCTTCGTTTCAGCCTTGTTCTCTCACGGGGATCGGAAGGGAGTTCCCCGTTAGCTATGTAACAGGAAATTGACCTTCTCCAGTCCTCTATCCCAATGATTGCGTTGACTTCGTGGAGTTGAGTCCTCGGCCTCTGAACGCTTGGTTCGTTGAGAACTTCTTGTATGACAGTTTTGTTTCCATTTGCAATTCAGGTACTAGCGAGTTTTGAAAGAATGTCTACTTGGATGATCTGTTCGCGGGGAACGTGAGTTACCTCGACAATTTCAAATTCTTTCATTTTCCCAAGCACAAGCACGACGTATTCTTGGAGGTGCTCCTCGCTGACCTGGAATTCGCCAGTGACTTGGGAGGCCACTAACTGAGAATCCGCAAAGATTTTTACCTTTTTTGCTCCCAGGTCCTAGGTGGTCCGGAGGCTAGCCAAGAAGGCTTCATACTCTGTAGTGTTATTGGTTACAAGAAAAGATAAACCAAGAGTAATTTCAACGATGATGCCTTCGCTGTTTTCTATGATTATTCTGGCTCCGCTTCCTTTAGAATTGGATGATCCGTCTATGAAGATGGTCCATTCTTCTGAGTTTTCTTCCGCAGGGAAAGTCATTTCGGCAAGAAAATCCGCAAACACTTGCGCCTTTAGTGCCTTTTTGGATTCGTAGTGTATGTCGAACTCGGATAGTTCGAGTGACCACTTCATCATCCATCCGACAACGTCAAGGCGACCTAAAATTTGTCTAATGGGTTGGTATGTTCGGACTATCACAATGTGGGCTAAGAAATACTGCCTCATTCTTCGTGCAGCTGTTAGGAGAGTGAGGGCTACCTTTTCAATCTTTTGATACCTTGTCTTTGGCCCGAGCAAAGCTTTGCTAGTGAAGTAGACGGGTTTCTAACCTTCCATTGTTTCTCTGACTAGAACGGCGTTGAATGCGTCAAAAGAAACGGAAAGGTAGAGGTACAGTACTTCACCTTGATCGGGTCGAGAGAGGACTGGAGGTGCGGAGAGGGTCTCCTTGAGATGTTTTAAAGCAGTTTCGCATTCCTCGGTCCATTCAAACTTTGTCTTTTTCCTCAATAGTTTAAAGAAGGGAAGAGCATGTTGAGTGGACTTAGCCACGAATCTTGAGAGAGCAATAAGCATGCCGTTGAGTATTTGGATGCACTTTTTGGAGTGGGGTGTAGGGAGTCCCGTAAATGCGCAACATTTATCTGGATTCGCCTCAATTCCCCTTTATGTTAAGTAAAAGCCGAGGAATTTACCTGCATGTACTCCAAAAGTGCATTTTTCCGGGTTGAGTCGCATGTTGTATTTCCGAGTTTGTTCGAACACCCTCTTGAGATGGGCGGCATGATCAACCTCTTGTTGGGATTTGACAATCATGTCGTCCATGTAGACCTTAAGGATGTCGCCCAAAAGTGTCTTGTCATAGACTTTGTTCATCATATGTTGATAAGTAGCCCCCGCATTTCGTAGACCGAAGGGCATTAAGTTGTAGTAATAGTTTCCTGATTCGGTCATGAAGGCTATTTTATTTTTATCTTCTTCCGCCATGGGTATCTGGTTGTACCCAGAATAGGCGTCCATGAAGGATAAAAGTTTGTAGCTGGAGGAGTTATCTACGAGTTTGTCGATGTTAGGAAGAGGATATGCGTCTTTAGGACATGTCCTATTAAGGCCGGTATAATCAACACACATACATCGTTTTCCATTAGATTTCTTGACAAGTACAACATTGGAAAGCCATGTAGTGTATTTGGCCTAAGAAATAAAATTTGCCTCTAGGTGGTCTTTTACAGCTTTTTCTGCAGCCTCTAATTTTTCAGGAGACTACTTTCTACGTCCTTGAGCTATAGCGCTAACGCCGGGATCAACTGTCAGCTGGTGACAAGCAACGCTAGGGTCGATTCCGGGCATGTCAGCCGCACTCCAGGCGAATAGGTCAGTATTCTCCCTTAAGCAGGCGGTCAGCTGTGCCTTGACAAGTTCAGGAAGATCCTTGCCGATCTTGAAGTTTTTCGAGGGGTCGTTTCCGAAAGAAACCAGCTCGAAGTCCCCATCAGGAATGGGTCTAAGAAGTTTCGCGTTGAGCGGATCCTTCTTTTCCCTCTTCTGTTCCTTGAGGTCTTCCTTGGTGAACCTGGGGTCAAGTTCGACTAAGTTGGCATCCAGAGTGCTCGCATCAGTTTTCCCTTTGTCTTTAGCAGTTTTGCTAGATTGGGAAACCGAGTTCTGGGATTTGTTTGCCTGAAGGAAACATCTTTTTGCAGCTTCGATGTCTCCGTTCAAAGAGGCGATGATGTCATCTTTTGCATGGTACTTCAACTTCAGATGAGCGGTTGAACATGCAGCGCCTAGTTGGGCAAGTCCGGCTCTCCCTATAATGCAGTTATAGAGAGAAGGACATTCGATCGCCAGGAACGGGATCTTTATTGTCTTCTTGGACTCCTTTTCTCTGAAGGTGACCAGTAGTTCTACGTAGCCCCAAGGTTGAGTAGACAAACCGTTGAAGCTGTGGAGTTTGTTTCCAACGTAGGGAGAAAGGTTTTTCTCCGTAAGTTGAAGATTTTTGAACAAGCCGGTGTACATGATGTTGCATGAGGCCCCTGTGTCAATCAAGACTCGACGGACATCGGTGTTGGCAATCGATGCTTGCACGAGCAAAGAATGGCTGAATTTGAAGCTCCACCGGGTAGTTCTAAGTCGTAGAACGCCAAAGGTGGCCTTCCTCCGTGTTGGAGGGGGCCGACAAGTTGACGCTCATGAGCTCTTCGAACTTTCTCTTCATACTTCCTATGGAGATGTTTAGCGTTCCTCTTGTGATGACGTTGGCGGAGGGGAACCGTTCCCAGGTGCATGAGTAGGGGTGATTTCCACGTTGTCTGGGAAATCGCCCAAATGTTCTATGGACATGGCGACTATCTTGTCCGCTTCGTCACCATCGGCGATGAGTTCAATGGTCTTTCTCTTGGACTCAGGGTTCTTGACGAACTTTTTGAGTCGTCCTCGTTGGATGAGGAGTTCAATGGCATCCTTCAGGTGGATGCAGTCATCAGTGACGTGACCGTGCCACTTGTGGAACCGACAATATTTTGTTTTGTCAACCCCCTTCCTCTCCTAAGACGGGGCCTTTGGTGGCTTGACGCCAGCTTCTGTTAGATTGGCTACCACGATCTCGCCGAGGATTTTCTCCCTGGACATGGCCAAGGGTGTGTACTCGGTGAAGATCTTTTTGGAGGATTCAACAGCAGGTTCCTCCTTCCAGGATTTGTTGAGGTTGTCTGCATATAGCTCCTCTTCGTATGTGATGTAGATCTTTGCGATTGCTAGGAACTCGTTGAGAGTCGTTGGGCGATCTAAGTAGACAACCTTCTTGACGTCTGTGCCTTCGCGCAGACCTTCGGCAATGAGGTACAACTTCATTGTTTCATCAGCACCTCTTACCTATACGACTTCTTTGTTGAACCTCTCCATGTAATCTCGGAGAGGTTCGCTCTTTCCTTGAACAATAGCTTCAAGGGATGCCACCGTCTTTGGTTGCGTCCTTGAAGCAGTGAAGTGGGTCGTGAACTCATCGCAGAGGTCACTTCATGAGTCGATGGAGTTTCTCCGCAGGTTCTTGAACCAGGTGACGGCTCCTCGTCGCAGTGTAGTGACGAAGAGTTTGCACTTTACGACACCTTGCACCGATTGGTACGTGAGAACGGCCTCAATGTTCTTGATACGCTCATCTGGATCGGTTGTCCCGTCGTATGAGTCCATCTGGGGAGGCTTCTCTAGTCCGCGGGGGATAGGAGCTTCTCGAATGCGACGTGTGAATGGACCATAAGCATTACGGTCATTTCGGGAATCGCGGGTGTCCTCAGAGCTAGAGGAGGACCAAGAGCGTCTGTTGCGTCTTGGTGGGGATCTCCTTGGAGGGGATCGTCTTGGAGGAGATCGTCTAGGTGATCTTCTTCTGGCTGACCTCCTGGTGTAACTTGGGGATCCAATGCTTACTGAATGTCGCGGGGATCTGGAACGTGAATGGTGAGGGCTCCTTCCTCTTCTGCTACGTGTCGCGGAAGGAGTTCGTTTGGTTCGGACCAATGGACGCGCTTGCTCCAGATCTATCAGGTGTCGGTTTTGTTCCTCGATTAACGACGTCTGTCGTTGAATCGTGCGGAGCAGATTGTCGACGAGGGCACCAGTTGGTGTGGCATCTTCTGGTGTCTCTGTAGGCCGCAAGGGACCTTGTAGAGGAATTATCTGCGCTGGTTCCTCTCTAGGTGTATCCCAGGAGAAGGTGAAGATGCCATACCATCACGTTGAGGGATACGAATCTCACTTCTCAACTGAGAGTTGGCATCGTTGGCATCTATGGTAAATTTTTGGAAAGCTTTGGTTTTTAGCTAGGTAAAAATGGGGAGAGCTTGTATTTCCCACAAACGGCGCCACTGATCTTACCTGATCAGAAGGTGGATGTCGGTGCTTTAAATGTGGTGGTTTGAGTGGTGGTAGAACGCGTCAAGAGAGCTTCTTCGAAAGGGGGGGGGGGTGTACCTGCAGGCACTCCGACGCTCAAGTAAATAGAGATCAGAGAGGGAGGGTTTAGAGGAAGAGTTAGATTCTACCTTGGGGACATCAATGAGTCCCCTATATATAGAGGTGGAGGGCTGCAGAGCCGTTGTGATGGCACACCAGGCTCTGGCGGTTACGAAATCATGGGAAGTGTAACCGCCAGAGAGATTATTGCGGGAACGTGCAGAGAGACGTTGTGGTTCGTTTGAACCGGTCTTGCTTGCTCCGTGCACCCCTCTCACGGGGAAGGGGTGTGTCGCAAGTAATGTTGGCAAACATTGTATTTGGGCTTGGAGTAGTATTGGGCCAAAGCTCCTTTTGACCAGTCCAGAACACTTTTAGTCCTTGTAAAATTAAAATTTGTTTAAGTATGCTTGAACTTTTAAACTTTAAAATAATTTTTTACATACTTATTTAAACCATCATACAAAGTTCCTCCGTAAATAATTACCTCAAAATTTAATTTTTACGTCCAAATTTTTATTACTTTAATCTTGAAATTTTGGTGTTTAGAAAAGTTCATATTTAATTAATTACATATCAAAAAAATATAATTTTTCATAAAAGATTTTCTTATGACGTTATTATTATGTCCGTAAAAAATCATTCAAAAATTTAAAAAATTTAAGCATGATTAAACAAACTTTATTTTAATAAGGACTAAAATTACATGCTGAAAAACTTTCTAAGGACCAAAACATGTCACTTTCTTTATGATGATTTATTCAAAAAAAATGTCATTTTCTTTATGATGATTAAAAATAAAATTCAGTACATTTATAGAGGTTAAAGACTTATTTAACCTTTAAAAATATTTGTTGCTAAGAATTAACTTTTAACCTTTTGAGAAATAAATAAGTACAATTTTTAAGATAGAGTTTTCACATTAAGTTCTTTAAAATGCGACTTAATGGCACATATTATCATTTTCTTTATTGTATTGCTAATCTTTGTATTTGTTAGTGTGTTGTGGGGCTTGCAAGGTTGGTGTTAGAGTGTATGATATTGAGTTTTGATAGTTTTGGTTGTGGGTTTTGTGCTGGTTGTTACTTGAATATTGTTTTGTTTTTTTTTAATAAATTACTTGAATATTGTTGGATTTTGGTTTGTTATTTACTATATGACTTTTGTAAGAGCTTCGCAAACAGTTATTCTTAACATAACTTTGTATTTTGAATAGACCTGGTTAATAAATTGATTTGGATTTTCTTTGCTAAAAAAGTTAAACCTGGCTTGTCTTGTCCTTATCTTTTGTCACAATAATAGTGGCATTATTTTGTTTGCATGCATGTTTCATTGCCGATTTTTTTGGCTATCCTTCTCACTAAAATAACAATTGATATAATTGATCATGGTGATGGACTCATCAAAATTAGAAGGGTCGTTTCTCATTTTATAACCCAATCTTTACACAGTTTTGGATCATTACCAATTAGGAAATAGAAAAGCCAAGGTGGGTCTCGTATCTCATTTACCACAATTAACACATTCATAACGTTGATCAAACAAATAAGAATTTCTATATTCACAAAGTTACATTGCATAACCCCACTTCATTCACTATCCTCTAAACATCATAATTTCCTTTCTCATCTTTTCAATTTTTGTTTTTCTCTCCGGCATTTTTGTCTCTCTCATGAGTCACCATTTTTGCCACATTTTTCATCTTTTTCCTTGGTTCCAAAATTGTGAAGGCACAAAAAAAGGAATAGTTGCATAGTGCTATACACACATGTCTTCGGATAATTACAAATTGCATTGAAGAAACACAACACAACATTAGCCTAAACATTTTTTGTTCCTAGTACGATAGAACCGTATATTAAGAGACCAATAACTGTCCTCCACGTGTACATTGTTGTGCCACTTGACTTCCCACTTGTCCTGTTTTTAATCCACTCTGAGCTGTCATTACTTTCTTTCTCTTCGCCGGAGAATTACTTTCCGACGATGAAGCCGGCGAAGAACGTTTTGAAGCTATTCTAACCGGGTCGGGTTCACCGGAGTTAACCCGAAGAGGAAAATTCAACAAAGCTCTTGACCCTCTCATCCTATACGCAGCTCTATCATAAGCCAAAGCCGCATCCTCAGCTGTTTCAAATGTTCCAAGCCAAACCCTAGCTCCGTTCTTCGCCGGATCACGAATCTCCGCCGCGAATTTCCCCCACGGCCGTTGTCTCACGCCGCGGTAGTGCTTTCCTTTCATCGGAGCAGCTTTTGGCCCCTCTGGAACCACTTGCTCCGCCGTAGACACCACCGCGAGAACATTCTCCACCGGCATAACATCCGGCTCCGGTTTCACCGTCATTTCTAATGGAAAAACCGATGAGACACTTTCGGGTGACCCGACTTCGAGAGACGGGACCCACCCAACATTTACGGCATCGCGGAGGACGCCGTAAAGTACCATATCTTCAGAATCATCTTCCTTCAGTGGTAGTTCACCCCAATTGTCACTTAAACATGGGTATAAGCTGCTGAAACTGGAGCTCCGAGAGAAAACACGGGTATTACCCGAAACATTTGTTGGAGCACCGAATATAAATTCGGATTCTCCTAACAAGTGGCGGCGAATAGAGTCTAAAAGGGCAAGATCGGAATCAAAATTACTATTTTCGTACATGTTGTGGCTTGTAGTGAAGTTTTTGTGTTGTAATTTGCTATGGAGATTGGAGAGTGTGGAAGGAATGAAATTTTTGTTATGTTTCTTAGAGAGAGGGTTGAATTGAATATTCGAAGTTGAAATGTTGAGAATAAGTGAGGTATTTATAGGAATGTAGGTTCATGAATTTGGATATAAGGTTTGGAAATTTTGGATTTGATATTTTATTAAAGTCTAAATGGGGATGGTAACTATTATTTTATTGGGGAACCATAATGAATTACATGGACTAACTAAGGTTCGATGAAGTTTCGCATGTGTTAAAAGTTGCCCAAGTGGGAGGGGATTTTCATCACGTGGTTAATTTATCTTGCTTTTCTCATTTTATAAAATTAATTTTCTTGTCCATTTTCCGCAATGGAAGTGTATATGTGTGACGTCATTCATCGTATAGCCGCTTACAACTTGCTGCTCTCTGTCATCTTTCTTTCTTGTCCAACAATTGTCCCTTTCAATGTCTCCAAGTAATCTTTCTTTTTGTTGGTATTTATCGATAATTTTGTCCTTTCAATTTATTAAAACAATACATCTCCGTTTCTATAATTTTTATGTGTAAATGCATCACCCCTACAAAAAATAAAGGCATGACTAATGTCATACATTTATATTATATATATTATTAATGGAAAGTCAACTCATTTGATTTAGTTTGTTGGTGTTGAACTAAGATCTTAGAGTATACTTATTTTATGATCTCGATTTCGATTCTTCCAAATATCGATAATTAGCAGATACAAGATGCACTACGATATAAGAACCCAAAATTTTATCATGGTCTAAATTAAACATCATACACAAGACCTTTGAAAAGTTTAAGAAGGTCGTAGTTAATTGTGTGTGTATAACAATAGAGCGATGTTATCTGTACAACCAAAATTAAACAACTAATGCAACACCCTTTAAGATTGTGAGGAGCACACAAATCGAAATTACTAAAAAAATATTAAAAAATAGCAAAGAAGTTGTTTGTTGTACAAAAATGATGTTCATATATCATTCCTCATAACAATATGATGGGATAAATTCTATTTATATTTTTCAATATATTTCTCTCGTAATACAATTGTTTCTATTTTAATGTAATTTGGGTAATATAATAAAATCGTAAATACACTGGTATAAATGAATGGTATGACGGGATATGTACACCAAAATATTGCATTTCTTCTATATATTGTACGAGTTATTTACTTCTAAACTATAGTTATGGACATCTCAATTTCCTTTGAAAAATTGAGAGGATTTAATTCCTAACTAAGGGTAGAGATATGCTAGATTGATATAGATTTTTCAAGGTATAAGTCTGTCTTAATCATAAAATTCTAAGCTAAATTCTGACCTCCTACTTGAACGGAACGTATATTAGAGCCTAAGTGAGATTTTTTGGAAGTCTTGTATAAGACTTGTTAGCTATTTGTCAAAAAAAAAAACTTGTTAGCTATTTAAAGACCTAATTCATATTAACATCTTTAATTAAGTAATTTGATATAAAATTAAATCGACTTAAAAGCTAATATGTCAATGAGATTTAAGTTCTATTCTAAAATTTAACATGAGATTTCGGGGCTATGACTTTATTTTAGTCTCCATTTTTTTAGGAATACAACAACTTATTTTAATAATATTTTATAATAACATATTTAAATATGCCCATAAATAATATAAGTTAATAAAAACTTACTATTTAAAGTTATTTAACAAGGTTCTAAGAGCACTCGTTAGTATTTATCTTATTATTATTAAAGTGATCCTCTTAATATCTTAAAACAATTGCAAAAATTGAATTTTAATTAATTGATTTTTTATAATTGATCCTCATACAAAGTGAATTGAATGTTAAGTTATTTATGTTTTGGCTTTCAAAAAAAAGTTATTTATGTTTGAATATGTTTAGACAAAAGTGAATTGCACAATAAATTCAAAATAACAAATTAATTGTAATAGTCAAAAGTTATAAATTTTATCTTCATGTAGAACAATTCTATAAACAAAACTAATTATACTTTAAAATATTCAAACATGTCAAAATCAATTATACTATTTTAAAATCAATTTAACCATTTCAAATTTGAAACCAAACTTATATAGTTAAGTGTAGTAGAACATTAACTCAACAAGGGAAAGGGAAATGGGGCGACGAAATTGGCGAATAGGACCATGAGAACGACATTTATCAAGCAAAACGGATACAAAGATTGTGGACACATTTGCAAGTTTGCTATGGATAAGTATCTTTCAAATTCAATAACCTTCCAACAACCTATAAAGAGGCCCCCACAATGCTCACAATTTGCATCTATGCTTTATGCTTTATACTGCCTTACCCATGGATTCCCACGAATTGCAATTCGACAAACAAAAAACTTACCTTTTGATTTCTTATCATTTGCTGTTAACAACACTATGCACATATATGTATGATAGATCAATTTAGTAGCCAAATTGACCATTATTTTATTCCATAATTAGGTGTCGACACTGACTAAAAACAGCTATAAATCTTATGCAGTTGCATATTGATGTGAATGGGTTGAGTTGAGTTGAGTTCCTTGCTATGGCCGCATAACTTGGACGTCAATGAGTGTAGGTGGATTTTGAACTTTTTTATTTTCAATTTTTCGTTGATTATCAGAAAACATTTTATAAAATACACAATTATTAAACTAAATAGTTTTTTTTTTTGACAGAGTTATTAAACTAAATAGTTGAATCATGTAATATCATTTTCATTAACATGTTGAATATTTTAGGTAACATAGATATTAGTAAGTTAGTTGTCTAATTGATCTATAGGAGTATTAACATTTACCTTTTTTTTTCTTTGTTTCATGAATGTATTAACATTTACTTTATAGTTACTTTTGTGATCCCTCACCAGGTAATAGAAACATTCGATTTTTTGTCTGCAATTCAAATAGATTTTTTGTCCAAATACTTGTGAGTTAGAACCTGAACCCATAGCTTTTCCTTATGATGCAACATACTCCACACAAGTTTTTCAAGAAAAGTCATTTATGATTCTAACCTCATGAATATCAAGACCCCCATATCGTTTTCCAAGGGTATGTCAATTAACATGGTTCCAAGTCCTTGATGCACCATCACATCATCCCATAGAAAGCTTCTTGCTATTGTTAAGCTAGTTGCACACATTAGTAGCGATATGATGGAGTTGCATTGTATATACTAGGATAGCCGTAGTAACAAGTTTTAACCAAACTAGCCCTACCGACTTTATTTAACATGTTACCCTTCCAAGAAACTAATTTCTTTGGAACCTTATCCAAGATATCATTATACACATTAATGAAAATCAATGATTTCTCGTAAGTTGGTTTCTCATAACATAGTGTTAGCTTGACAAAAAAATCAATGAAAATATATTGTCAAGTTGATTTTTTGTTAAACAAACAACTAAGAAAAACCACAACAATTTGACAAGTTATTTCTTGCTACACAAAACTCCTTTTGACGAAAACCACCACATAAAATATTTTAGGTAACATAGATATTAGTAAGATCACCACACATAAATTGACAAACTTGTAAATCTAATTTCTTGCAAAACTTGAACTCACATAAAATATTTTTTATGAGTAAAATCACCACACAACTCGTTATATTTATATAATCTACTTATTAGACATTGTTGTTGGAAGTGGTACGTAGATTTTAGACAAAATTACTTTTGCAATTTCTTAACCAATAATTTCTAGTTTCAGATTAATTAGTAATTTATCTTTTATAGATCAATCACCTAGCACAATCACACAACAACAACGAAGCTTTATCTCATTAAGTGAGGTTGACTATCACCTAAAACGATCATCATTTTTATTAAAAGAATATTAGGGTTCTTTTCAAAACTTGGTATTGCTAATTTGAAGTTATGCGAAAGATTGATGAGTATTGTCATAGAAAACTAGAATTATAGAAATTACTGAACGAAACGTCTAGCTCCAATTTCGTAGCATTGTGATGCTCGAGGGTTAACCATAGTAGTGTAAATGCAGGATGGTAAATAGTTAAACTTAGGCCCAATAATGTAACACCTTGTTTGGATAATGAAGTAGAAGACTGAACAAACAAAATTAATGACATTTTAAACTAGTAGCCCTATTGGAACAAGTCCAAGGATTGACTTTCCTTCTTCAACCTTTTGTTTAGCAGAACCTACACAAAATTAACTTTCCACTCATCCTTTGATATGTATGATGCAATTAATTCTCTGTTCAAGAAGCTTCCATGCATATTTGAGAGTAATTTAAATCTACGATTTTACCCCGTTCTTTTTCGTAGTTTTTGGTTATGAGATTGTTGGCTATTTGGAAGAAGTACATCATCTAATTCTTTTATTTTTACTAAAAAAAAATGATCATATTATGACTCAAACCAGCCATTCTCCACATATGCTACGAAATTGACACATAAGTAGCATAATTGACACATTGGTAGTTTTATCGAAACTCATTTAAATTTTTTAAAAATGCCAATATTGTTATTGTTCTATAACCTAAAATACCAACTTAAAAAAGAAACTACATGAGGAGTTGTAAATAAAAAGTCGTGGTTAACAAGTAACTTACCAGCATTATTATATTGCCTAAAACTACAAGAGTTCTATTCAAAAAAATAAAAATGAAACAAAGTATAAGGGTAGTTTTCCAAATTTTATATCGAACAAAATGTTGTAAACAGAAATACAGTCCACGTGACATAACTAACATAAGCACAACTAAGCCCTTGAAGCTGACCATTGACCGTAACAAAGTGAGACATTTGACTTTGACTTGAAAAACTCTCAATAAAAATATTATTGTCAAGCATATACTTTTAATTACAAATTAGTCACTACGTGCCAACTACCAACTCGTGCGGATCACCGCAATCTTTGAGTATTCACTTTTTTTTCCTCTACTACTATATAAAAATCTATATATAATTTAAGCTTATAAAACACGAATACTCCTCGAATTAAATAAATGTATCTTGATTTCCAACGTTGACACAACATAGAATATAGATACATATAATTACACTGAATAATTTGATTTGATTTTTTCAAGTTATTATGAACATCAATTTATCAATATTTGTATTGTGTCCGATGTTCGTGTACGTGTCCGTTTCATATGTCTAAGCTAAAAAAACAAATTAGTTTGAACATGAGGCCCACAATGGATTAACCTTTTCTTTTACCTGATGAACTTTGAAATTGAAAACAGACAAAACATAAAAATGTTCACGTGCGTGCTGAAAGCGAATCATATTAGCAAATTAGCAATTGAATTCCTAATTTGATTGAATCATGAAAAATATAATATCTTAATGTCTGAATTGTTATTAATTTAAGAACAAGTTGTTGAATATTCCAACTAAACAGTTTGGCCATATCTTTGCAAAGTTACGTAAAATATTTTCATTCAAACAAGTTGAAATTCTTTTCAATATAAAAATATATCCTCAGATCAAGTTGCTGATCTTTTAATAATTTATGTTGTCGTCAGGACCCTCTATTTGGAACTGTGTTTTGAAAGCTAAATAATTGAGGGGATGCATGTGTTTTTCTCCAATAGTAGAACATATTTCAAACTAATTACATCAGAATTCATAATGCAATTCGCTAATGGTCAAATAAACAATATTTTAAATCTAGCTATGATTGAAGAAACTATGTAACAAATTTAAAGTCATTGATCAATTAAGCTCTAAAACTAATCTGTGAATATTCTTGATTTCTTTCTACAATAATCCTCATGGTTACGAGATGGAATTGGATTATCACTATTACTCCATCTATTTCATATTGGTTAATATTCATGATTTGTTTACATATACGTAAAACAAGTTAATAGTGTTTGAAGGTTATAAAATAACGAATTGATTATTTGGTTCTCGATTTCTTTTTTCATGAATTGTTTTAAGAATTTTTAATTAACTTTCAACTAAGAATATAGTTGAAAAAATTATTAATTGTACATTATTCGATTTCTAAAACATCTATGGTCATACAACCAAGTATTTCCTCTCAAAAAACAAAACCAAGTATTTTTTGCGCCATTTTGTTGAAGACAATCAAAGCATATGTATTATTTTGAATCGCAGGCCCTACAGCTTTAAGGTAGGGTTGCTATGTTTCCTTTTAGTACCTGATTAATTTGATATTTTCATCTAAAAGAAAAATAATAATAATTCAAGTCCTCCCTACGGCTAATGGGTTATGCTCTAAAAACTAATAAATTTGCGGTTCAAAGCCTCCACATTTGTAGTGGACAAGGCAGCTAGCCAATGTCTGTCAATAAAAATACTAATAGCTTATAGCTGAATTATTATACCATACATTTCAATTTTTTAGTAGATTCTTAAAAAAAAAATAGTAGATTGTTAGCAAATAAAAAAACTATGGGTCATGCTAACTTGTGCCTTTAGGACACATGCACATGTTAAGGATGTCATAAATGATAAATATTTATTACCAAACATTAATTTTCAATCTCTAAAATAATAAATTGGCACAATTTTTTAGATAAAATTTTCACTCTATGTTCCTTAACATGTGTTCTAAGGACACAAGTTAACATTTTCCAAAAAACTATTGGTAGGAAGATAGCAGAGTCGCCCACAAACATAACAATTCAATTATATATCATTTTGCTTTATAGTGGCATAATCATTGCTTCTTCTTTTTTGTGTTTTGATGAAACAGCCAAAATACTTAATAATATTAAAAAAATATAAGTGTCCATGCGTGCATAATTAAATCGAGAGAGACATTGCAATATAGTAAGGTCAGAGTTTGAGCCTCATATTTCCTACTTATTCGTCTTAAATAATGAATTTATAGTCACTAGACTTCTTGAAGAAAAAAAAATTACAAAAATACTATTACAACACATAGACATATGATTAATGGTTTCACGTCTTCAATTTGCGATGAATGATTTCCGCTTCCTCAAATCCTCAATTTTCCACTTCTTCACAATTGCGATGAATGATTTTCATAACTAAGTTATTTGATTAATTGTTTTTGGAAATATGTAATCTGTAAAAGATATATACACAATATTGGAGTTCTTCACGACAATGATCAATTTAAATGTAAACTCTTTTTAATGTTATGGAAAATCAAAGTCTAAGGGCGAGGTAACTCAAAAATAATCTATGTCCTCTCTCAAACTACAAATGCATGCCTTAAAAACATAGCTCCTTATTCTCATGGTTGTTATGTTGCTTCCCATTATGTTGTCGTCACGACCCTCTCTTTGGAACTGTGTTTTGAAAGCTAAATAATTGAGGGGATGCATGTGTTTTTCTCCAATAAAAGAACAAATTTCAAAGTAATTACATTAGAATTCATAAAAGCAACATCCAAGGATTTTTAGACTATTCTCGTGTATCAAAATCCTTGTCTAATCTTACAAGTCGAGCAATATCCTTGCCTTTCAACATAGGATGTTGCCTTGATATTTCTTAAAAGCAAATAAGATTAGATTAGAATAGCTTTTTGAAATCCCACAACAAAAGAAAATATTGAAATTATGGAAAATTCATCCTTTAACTACTTACCATATTACCAAGACAAAATAAATACTTACTCATTCATCATAGTGATGAATTTAGCTAATAAAATAAAATGAAGAACAAGATTAAAAAGAAGAAAACTTTTATTGAAATACAAAGATAAATTACAAAAGGTTTGATATGGTTTACAAAGGTGAAGTGGTATCATTATCAAATGCAAAGGGTGGAAACTTATTTATAGGCTTAAATAGTATCGATTTTGTGTCATTTCAGTAGTTAAAAGACTTAGGTGAAGCAATTAAACAAGACATTGAAGTACACCAAGCGTAACAATTGTGATGGTTTTTGGACCTTTGCCAACGCATCTAAAGTGTTATGCTTTGATTTTTCACGATTCTTGCATTGAATATGACTTCCTTATCATAATTTCAATCTTGGCCAATAAGGCTTCGACAAATGCAACTTTCCCATCATAATTCTACCATTTTTTTCACATTCTCTTGATTTATCCTATTTATTGAAAATAAAACATAAAGTAGTAAAATAGTTCTAAAAACATAAATAAAAATACTAATTTATTTA
>Ga0228710_1001473_pt1 | contig 35431 bp, 18 predicted proteins | sample MedpolnodulmetaG_FD_177995 | JGI IMG/M metagenome (GOLD analysis project Ga0228710, IMG submission 177995) | Root nodule microbial communities from Medicago polymorpha collected in Santa Monica, California, United States - pink nodules | ecosystem: Host-associated > Plants > Roots > Nodule... | reverse complement strand
ATTTTAAGCAAGTTAAGAAAACAAAGTAGCAACCAAATTGAATTGAATTAAACACTGGTCACACTCTATTTCATTTTCATATAGTATTATCTATCTATCTAAATCTAAACTGGTATGGTATAGTTAGTTTGTTTGAAAAGCTTCTTCTAAGTTTCCAATTCAACCACTGAGAGAGAGACATCCCCTCCGACATTTTCTCTATTCTTCAAGCAAACTCTTCCTCTTCTCTTCAGATCTCTTTCTAGGGTTTCTGCTATCTATTTATCATCACTCTTTCACACGCTTTCTTCACAAATTCTCCTAATTCTTTCAATTCTTCTTCATTTTTGGTATGTATCTTTATATTTCTCAGATTTTCATTTTCAATGCGTGTTTCGTCTCTGATCTCTATTTTTTTTAATCAATTTTCTAGATTGGAGGATTGGAGATGGTTGTTTCCGGACCAATTACGCCGGGACAGGTGTGTTTTTACTCTAATTCTTTCATTTCAAAGTTGAATCGAGAATTGCTTAATTAATTGTGCTGAATGTTGATTGATGTTGTCAGAGTTGATCTGTGATAGTAGTTCTTAGTTGTGATTTTTGTGATCTGGATTGTGTTTGTGTTGAAAGATATTTTAATTTCTTAATTAAGTTGATGTAAGTTGTGTAGCTAAATCTGATGCATTATGATCATATTTTTGAGAAAAATCAATTTTAACTTCAATGTGAATGGTAGTGTAATTATGAAATATATATATTGCATGCATGCCAAATTCTGTGATGTTCAACTCAAGTTTCAGCATTTTCGCGTGAAGTATAAGAAAATTGGATCTAAAGCTTTTATCTGTTGTTCATTTAATATTTATTATAGTTTTTGGATGATGTTGGCAATTTTGTGATGGAGCTTTGTTTATTATGCATTCAGGTGTCTTTCTTGCTCGGAGTTATTCCAGTTTTTGTTACATGGATATATTCAGAATACTTAGAGTACAAAAGAACCTCATCTCCTACTAAAGTGTAAGTTTTATAACACTGTCATAGGAAAGCAAATTATTGACTTCAATTGGTTCGAGTTTATTAGTGCAGTATATATATCAATGACAACTTTTTTCTCTTCTGTTTGGCTGTTTCTTCTTGTGATTGGATTGATGAAGTTGAAGAGGGTGACCATAATACTTTAGAATTTAGATAAGTTTGTTAATAAACATTGAAATCTTGTGCTTCCACTTCATGGTATTTCAATTTTAATGTGGTTGGTAAAAGAAAAATCTACTAGATAAGTCTTTGATGAGGTATTTGGGAATCAACAGTGATCCTTAGATCAAGTAGCAGAATTTAACGTTTACTTATCAAGTTTACGGCACCCGTGTTACTTACAGCTCTGAAACTGCACTTGTGCCTTTATTTTGAAAAATAATAATAATAGGTAAATTACTGAATGGACTGAGAGTAGTATATTTAGCAACTCTGTAAATTAAGATTTAATAAAAAAAATTAGATGATGAGTAAAGCTTTGAACTTTTGGACATCGGATACCAACCAGTCAGGGTCAGTGGAGTAAACATACATGAACTCTTCATGTCTCATGTGGGATTCAAAATTTAAAGCCACTACTATCCTGCAGTCATATGATAATTTGGCATCAGAAGGTTTCATGGTGTGAACATAAACACCCACTAATATGGATACTATGTTTCCCATCTTGGATCTATTTATGTTTTTGTTTAAGTGACTAAACTTGATATAAGCAATCATTTTCTTCATTGATGTACTTCTATGGTTTGAACTTCCTACTTCGAAAATTGAATTTCATGCCATGAAAGTTTTTGACGCATGGAATGTATGAAATTACTTATCTGCAAATATTTTCTAAATCTAAACAATTCTCCTGGTGGACTGCAGTCATTCAGATATTAATCTTGATGAGTTGGGGAAGGATACAATTAAGGAAGATGATCGGGCCATTTTGCTGGAAGCAGGGCTTACAAGATCAGCATCAGCAAAATTACATGCATCATCTGTCAAATTGAATTTGATTCGGTAATCTTCTATGATATGCAATGTCAGGGGCTTCTTTTAAGTCCTTTTACTTCTATATTTTATATTTTAAGATCCTTATCTTTTTACTTGTTTTGTCTAGGTTCTTGACCATGGATGATTCTTTCTTGCTAGAAAATCGGGCAACTTTGAGGGCAATGTATGTCATTGTTTTGTAAATTACTACTAAGTTATTATATGTTACACTTCTGAATCCTAAAAACATATTGGTAATTTTTCTATAGGGCTGAGTTTGGGCTGATTCTGTTTTATTTCTACATATGTGATCGAACCGACATACTTGGAGATTCTACAAAGGTACACAAACACCACCTAAAATATTTCCACTTGTTTTTGCTTCGATCTGGAACCTAAAATATTTTTATAGGGTAAAATGATTTTCTTAGAGAAACTTGTTCTATGACAACTTCAATTTTTGTTTGCTTCTCTGTAATTGTTTGGTTTTTCGTTTAAGTTTTCCCAATTGTTTTTGTTGTTGTTGTTAATGCTTTGAGTTTTCTTTAGAATATTATATATGAATTCTTTTAGAATTGTTTTCTTTAGAATAACTATTCAAGTGATTGAAAATGATGCTATCTCATAAAATGTCCACCTTGACTAATTTTCACTGCTGGATTTACAATAGCCCAGTTCACAATTCAGTGTTTTAGTTTGTTTGGGTGAATGTCTATCAAATGTGATTTTGAATGAACTTGATTTTAAGGTGAAGTGAGTGATTTATATTTTGATGTTAAGCAAGTTTGATGTACAATTCGGTGTAAATTTTTTCCAAAAAAGAAAAAATCGGTGTAAATTTTTTAACCGAACACAAAAACTACTTTTTATCACTTCTTGCTAAACCAAGGTTTGGTAGCAAAACCAATTCTGACGTTTTACAAGCAAACATGACCTTTTTTAATAAAAATACGTCTGTCCTATGTAAAAGCAAGTTCGGGAAGCTGAAACGCTCCCCATACATGCAACTACGTATACACTTCGATGCAGCATTTTTTTTTTTTTTGGTTCTTTTTCTGGTAGTTCTTTATCACCAGGTTTCGCGAGATATATTGTGCGACAGGCTTCACTTGGGTAGAGAGATCTTGTTACATGTTTTACTTTTACCTTGTAGATTTTTACTCTTGGCTTAGTTCACACTTCTGGACATCATATCCAATGTACTTTATGCAACAATTTTTTGTTTAAACAAAGCTATCAGGCTTGTTTAGATATGCTGCTGGGTCTATAGATATAATATTGAATAAACAGTAATCTTTTATGTGTTTAAATTTAATAAATCACCATATGATCAAAAGTTTCCATTTGTAGTTTATTATTTTCTTACCTGCTTTTCCTTCTTTTTTTTGACAGAACTATAATCGGGATCTTTTCATTTTCCTCTTCATTCTTCTCCTTATAGTTTCAGCAATGACTTCTTTGAAAAAGCATAATGACACATCATCATTTTCTGCACGAAGCATGCTTTACCTTAATCGACATCAAACAGAAGAATGGAAAGGATGGATGCAGGTGGGTGCTCCTTTTTGGCTGATCTGAAAACTTGTAAATAGAGATTCTATATTTTTACTTACCTCCTAAAAATTATGGTTAAAAGTATTTACTCTACCTTTTCCGTTCATTGACATTTTAATTATGAACTGACATTGTTTTACCAGATACTACATGCCTGATGTGAAAAATCATCTGAGTTCTATTTGGATTTCTCATTCTTATGTTACTTTTTTACCTTTCTTTTGTTACTTCTTTTTAGTATGGATTATGATTTATTTCATAGCTGTTGCCAGGAAGATATTATGGATTACAGAAGCTATTTGATGATATGTGATGGAAATTGTTGCCTTTACTTATTAAAATGAAAGGAAAAAAAAATGAAACTAAAGTTGACGTAGCTTGGTGTAGTCTTGGCGCATGTTACTTTCAAAATGCAATAATTCATCCAAACTTACTCTTTTTTATAGTATGGTTTTGAATCTGTCAGGTACTTCTAACTATTTGTTGATGTTATTGTTCTGTGTGTTCAGGTCCTTTTTCTAATGTATCATTATTTTGCTGCTACGGAAATATACAACTCAATACGTGTTTTCATTGCCGCGTATGTTTGGATGACTGGGTTTGGCAACTTCTCCTATTATTATATCAGAAAAGATTTTAGCCTTCCACGCTTTGCTCAGGTGATATAGATTTCTTGACCCTGAGAACCATTTTTATCTAACATTTTTTCATGTGGTGTTGTCCACTGTCTGTCCTTAACTTGCTACTCTTTTTGCTTAAACAATATACCTAACTCATTAAAGTGCCTTGCAGATGATGTGGCGGCTTAACTTTTTCGTGGCCTTCTGTTGTATCGTTCTCAACAACGACTATATGCTCTATTATATATGTCCAATGCACACGCTTTTTACTTTAATGGTGTATGGAGCATTGGGTATATATAATAAGTACAATGAAATTGCCTCAGTGATGGCCGTAAAGTTTCTGGCATGCTTTCTTGTGGTGATCTTGATTTGGGAAATCCCAGGATTCTTTGAATTATTCTGGAGCCCATTTGCATTCTTTTTGGGTTAGTAATACACGCAAATTGTTCTTCTGTATATTAGTTTTTTTTTCTTCTTGCAACTTTCCTTACCAACACGTCATACCTGAGATTTCCTATTTGGTTCATTCAACTGATTCATAGCCTCGAGCCAGTTTCTTTCCCATAATCTACTATTTATGCTTGAAGTTGAACAGTTTTATTGCCTTTCAAGACTCAGGTTGTGCAGGGCCCCTTGTGTTGTTTACAATAGTTATTGCCAACCCGATTACAAAATTGTATTGGTTAAGTGACTATATATATATAATAGATGTTTTCCCCCCTTTAAAAACAAGTTGTATACACTCTCTTTTCAATGCATGTTTTGCACTTTTCAAATTGATTTGCTATAATAAGAAAGGTAATCTGGTATCCTTTTTACTGCAAGTTCATAATAGTAATCTTCATATGGCAGGTTATACTGATCCTGCAAAGCCTGATGTTCCCCGAATGCATGAGTGGCATTTCAGATCTGGGCTTGATCGCTACATTTGGATAGTTGGAATGATTTATGCCTACTTCCATCCAAATGTAATATCATATACTATCTTGTGTTGTAGTGTGTAACTTTTTATAATGATTTCCAGCAATTTTAAGTTTGACGTATTTTACCATTTCAGGTTGAGAAATGGATGGAAAAATTGGAAGAGAGTGAAACCAAGAGAAGAGTAACAATCAAAACCAGCATCGTGTCAGTTGCTTTATTTGTGAGTTACATTTCTTATTGTAAAACCGTTTGCTTATTCATGGTTTTTTCTGCTCTTTTATATATTATTACTTCAATTGACGCTGATGTAGTCATGTGGACCAAAAAGACTAAGCAAGAACATTTCTTTTTCTTTTTTCTTTCTAGGTTGGGTATATGTGGTATGAATACATATACAAGCTGGACAAGGTTTCATATAACAAACTCCATCCATATACCTCGTGGATTCCAATCACGTGGGTGTTATCAATTTCTCTTTTACTTTTTAGCCTGTTCTTCATGTTTTATTTGTTTCCTTTGTTTCTGCTTGAAAGATAGCAATCATAGAATCATGTAGTTAAACATTTTTTCCAGCTTCATCTATTGATTTTCTAATTATTATTATTTTTCAGCGTTTATATTTGCTTGAGGAATTTCACTCAGCACTTACGGAATTTCTCTTTGACCCTCTTTGCGTACGTTTTCTTTACCTTAATTATTGAAATTCCATGTTGGGTGGTTTTGATGGATTTTGCTTTTATTTGGTAACACGTATCACCACTTTCTACTAATATTTGTTTCTTAATTTCTCCCGTTTTTCGTATGGCTTATCAGGTGGCTTGGCAAGATTACTTTGGAGACTTACATTTCACAGTTTCACATTTGGTTGAGGTGTGTATGCATATTAATCTTTTATATTCTTTCACCATCCTCTCGGCCTCAATTAATTTATAAATATGGGAGTGAGTGTGGTTTCTCTTTCATTTGGATGACCTGTCATTCCCTGCATTTTATGTCTGTGAGATAACATTAAGAGGGCTATGTGATGCAAATATACAGGAATTGACAATTCTGAAAGAGTTGATCCAGTCGGTTGAGATACGTGCTCAAATGATTTATGTATTATATCATTAATGTGTTTCCTACTTTCCTTACTTTAGATTAATGAATTGAAAATATTATGATCCCTACCTAGTGATGATGACCCAGATCAATAGACAATAGCGCACATGTAATTTTAAGATTTCTTGATCATGATCGATCTCAATAGTTGCTGAAGTGGGTCGTGGTTTTAGAGACTGCAATTATCATGAATAGAAAAACTTCAGGATGTATGTTGTCCACCTTTTTATTGCGAAGATGTTGTGTCTCTCTTGTTTCTATAATATGTCTTTGTATATTGGATCATGAACAAAATTTGGAAAAATTATATGGTTCAAAACATGAAAGAATTTTCCCTTAGTAAGATGTGTAATTGATAATTTCCTCTTTGCATACAGATCAAATATGCCAAATGGACAGCCAAAGTGGCTTCTTTCTTTTATCCCAGAGTACCCCATGCTAAACTTCATGCTTACTACTGCTATATACGTCTTGGTATGGATCTTTCCTTCTTTCATTTTTTCTCTTCTACTGCTAGTCAGTCCTAAGAGCACCAGTTAAGAAATTAAAAGCTAGAAGTACATGAAAAGTATAACACTTAATACATTGCTAATTTAGGACAGTTGTACTTTTTAATAACTTCATTTCATTTTTATTCTTTAACTAGCGTGCTTGGGGCACTTTTAGCATCTATCTTTTTTATTTATCTTCAAGTTTCAGGAAAGATATCCTGATTAAGTTGCACTTTTTGTGCTGCAATGCTATCTTGACATTATTTTGCAGGTATCTCATCGACTTTTTGAATTAACAAATACCCTCAAGACTGTGTTTGTACCCACAAAAGACAATCGGCGGCTTTTGCATAATTTTATTACTGGAGTTGCCATTTCTGTTTCTTTATATTGCATTGCTCTGATTCTGCTCCAGATCCCTCATTCAACGGTAAGCCTCTATTTGCTGCATGAAGGGTTTGTGGAAAATTTTAGGGAAGGATGATAAAATCAGTTTTTTATTTTTATTTGATACTGATAGGTTTGAAATGAACCCCAAAAAGAGTTTACCTAGAGAGTTCAATTTGGATTGACTGTGCGGAAAGGAAGCTAGGTGGATTAAAATAAGAATACATGGGAATGTGGGATCTCATTTTTTTGGAGCAATGTTGCTATAGTTGTTGGAAGTAGCATCCCCATTCACTGCATCAGATATAAATATTGGCGTTGGTTTGTGTTGGAAGTTGGCATACGAAGAGGGGATTAACCCCAAAGGAATTTAGACCAATTTTATGTAGCTTCATTTGTGCGCAGACATATAAGGAGGAAAGAGTAGGATCGTGTTACAAATTTGTTGTCTTGGCTTCGAAGAAATTCAAGATTCATTATTACCCGTTTGTGTTCAATTTCTGTAATCATTTTTTGACTTGTTACATATGTGAAGGATAACAAAATATATGTATATTCATTTGACAATCTTAGCGGAAATATGTTGTCATACCCTTGTAAAAAATAGTTTTGTTTCTGTTTTTGTTTTACAATTCAATAGTTTTGTTTTGATGGCCATGATTGCTTGTGTTACCATTTAATTGTGAGCCAATACTGGAATATGTGGTTTGTTGTGAACTATCGTTACATTTGGATTTTCCAAATGTTTATATTTGGGCTCTAAAGATTAAATTTATTGGCGGCAAATGGGCAAAATTATATGTGGTTGTATCTTATCGCTCGGTGCACCAGTATAACAAATTAGGCAAAATTACTCTCCTGGTCCCTTAACTCAATTCCAAGTAACAATTTGGTCATTTATCTGTTTTACATGTCATTTTGGTCATTCATTCATGTTTGTATATGAAATTACAAGCTTCGAACCTATGGTTTTCTTTTGGGGTATAACATAAATATAAGACTAAAAAGTTCACATGAAAGGAAAAACATAGATTTGGAGCTTGAAATTCATGTCTGAACATGGATGAAAAATTAAAATGACATGGAAAAATAAAAGACTGAATCATTAAGTTAGGGGACTGCAAGAGCAATTTTGCAAACAAATTATAATTTTTACTTGAAAAGGCTGAATTTTCCTTTTGTTAAAATAAGATAACTTGTTGAACTCAATTCTTCATTTCTCTTTTGTATGACCTTTTGACTTGACACACAGCAGATTCACGACAATTACAATAAAATACAACGGAAGAATTATTTGCGAGTAGTAAAACCTGAGTTTGCGAATAAACTCAAATATATTTCAATGTCAGTGAAAACTACTACTTTAATCTACAACAATGTGATGTAAGGAAGAAAATGCTGACGAGGAAGACTGTTTTCTTGCATCAAGAATAGAAAAAATAAAGGGGGATAACATAATAGTTTTATATCATAACGATTAAAAACTGTCTCCTGTGTGAATATTGAAACGGAGAAACTCAGCAAGTACAACTATGTCTGAACTCTGAAGGTTACATTTAATATTTACATCTAAGTGCTTTTGTTTGTATGTATAGAATGGAAAAAATCTGGTCCCAAATTCAATGACTACCACGAGTTCAACAAATTGTTTATTGTTTTGAGAGATAAAATGTTTACCAAAATCCTTGTTCTGAACTAGTCCTCTACAATTATAAGTCCAAAAGTTCTGCAATTTATAAGATGGTAAACCAATGTTGTCGTATCTGAAACCTGCATTCATACATGAGTTTTCTTTGCGAATGCTAGACCAACGGGACATAGCCTTGCTCTTGCAAAACTGCTGTCAATGAATTTAAACCAGCATAGATAAAATCAGTTTGGGGATGGGTCCTATCACCAGTTAGAAATACATGCACGCCATTCATGAGTTCAATCCAGCTACAACCTGGTCTCTTCTTCACATTTTGTTGCCTCATTGTATGTCTCAACTCAGATACTTCTTCGTATCGACCAACTACTCCATAAACATTTGACATCAACACATAATTTCCACAATGACCTGGCTCAAGTTCAATCACCTTACTTGCTGCAATCTCGGCCAAGTCTGTATCCTTGTGGATACGGCATGCCGCTAGCAAAGCCCTCCATCCGACAGGATCAGCTTTAAACGGCATTGTTAGCATTAAATCATAAGCCTCCGTAAGTTTCCCTGCTCGACAAAGCATGTCAACCACACACGTGTAGTGTTCAATGGATGGAGATACACCATATTTTGACTCCATTTCTGCTAGAAACTCAAGCCCTTCATTCACCATGCCAGCATGACTGCATGCAGACAACAATCCAACAAAACTGATTTCATTCGGTACCAATTGAGCTTGACGCATACGAGTAAACGTATCTAATGCCTCATCACCATAACCATGCATTCCATACCCAGTGATCATGATGTTCCATGAGGCCACGTCCTTCTTAGTCATGTTATCGAAAACCATGCGAGCATCTCTCATACTTCCGCATTTTGCATACATGTCCATCAAAGCATTGTTCAATAGAACATCATCAAACTCATTGTTTCTTCCTTCCTTCCCCAACCCATTTACGATCATATACCCATGTATCTCTCTACCATGCATCAAGGCTGCTAGATGAGTGCAAGCAGGAAGTACTGTTGTAACCGTAACCAAATCAGGTTGAACCTTATTTCTAAGCATTCTATCAAAAAGCTTCAAAGTTCCATAATGATCACCACACCGCTGATGAACCGATATGATCGAATTCCACGAAAACATATCCTTCTCATCCATAACCTCAAATACATTCAAAGCATCACTAGCACATTTGCATTTCCCATACATATCAATCAGTGCATTCAAAACAACAACACTAGAATCATAACCCATTTTCGTCAAAAACCCATGAACAGCTTGTCCGTTGTCAAAGTCTCCTATCACAGAATATATCGACAAAACACCAGTAACCGTATATCTACAAGGAACCACCCCAATTTCCACCATCCTCCTAAAAATCCCCAACGCCTCGTCAAAGTGCCCAATCTGCGCATACCCGTTAACCATCGAGTTCCAAAGCACAACATCTCTAACAGGCAATTCCTCAAACACCTCATGTGCATCCACCACCAATCCAAATTTCAAATAAGTAATAACCAAAGCACTTCCAACAAAAACATCCAATTCCAACCCAAATTTAAACAACAACCCATGAATCTTCTTAACCTCAAAACCCTCCGCGGCATCACCACAAGCTCTGATCACACACGGGAACGTGAATTTATCAGGAACAACAACACCCAGATGGCGCATTTGCTTGTAAAGACCAAAGGCGCGTTGAGAATGTTCGTTTGCAACAAATCCAGCAATGATTGCATTGTAAGCGAATAGATTTTTGTCATGATGGGTGGGGTAGTTGAAGACTCTGAGAGCATAGTTGATGTGGGTGCATTTGGAGTACATGTTGATGAGGCTGGTGATGGTGAGTGGAGATGAAAAGAAACCATTTTTGAGCAAATGGGTGTGGATTTGTTTGCCTTTGGAGAGGTTTGTGGTTTGTGCACATTGTTGAAGGGAGGTAATGCATGTTCCTATGTCGTATGAGGCTGAGTAACAGAGGAACGAGCGAGTGTGTTGTTTTGGGAGGACAAGTCTTGAGATTGTTGTCCCATTCATTTATGTGCTTGCTTGCTTAGAGCATCATTATTGTCGACATCATCAGATATAGGATGGCTTAAACAGAAAACTCAAAATGCTTGATTGATTTTCGTGAATTTGCGTAACATTTAGAAAGTCAGAATTTACATGCACTATGGAATGGATTTTCTTGAGTTTACAAAATGTTAAAGAGTGCGCTTCGGACATTGGATAAGGAACAAAAATGAAAATTTTGTGTTAGAAAATGATAAAAAGTTGTCAAATCAACTTATAAAAAGTTTACAAATTGTTGTTTATAATGTAAAGCTACTAATTTTGATTATCTTAACTAATGTCCTAAAAGCACTTGTTAACGACACGTTTACAAAATGTACTTTACAAAAACAACTCACAAATTATTTTGTAGAGAATGCTAGTAGGAGATACAGCACAAGTTTCGTTAACCGTTGATCAAGTTTGTTCACATTTAGACATGAGCCGAGAGAGATGGTATTGAAGAGGAAAGTTGGAAAACGAAAAAAGATTTCTTAAAATTAAGTGAGACAGGTGGAATTTTGGAAATTATAGTTATATAATTTTTGATAGAGAGGTGACGGGAAATTAAGGGGTGTAACTATGATGATAAAGTTTTGACAAATTTTGCAATTAAAAATCTTTGGTGAACACTCTATATAAATAAAGCATATACATCTTAATAGTTGTTTTATAATGAGGTGTATTATTTGAACATACATGACAACTAAAATTTTATAAAGAAAATTATATATTAACATTAACATAAAAACATATAGAGTGTTTACCAAAGTTGTCAAAAACATACGTCACGCATATAGAAGTTGTAGTTAGGTTGCTTTGAGATTTAGAAAGAGACGAACATGGCATTGCATCCGGCGTTATGGGAGAATGCAGCTTGGTTGCACATTGCAAGTCAAAGAAACAACATTGTGAGTCTTTTCTAGCAAGTCAACAAGATCAACGGTGGGGAACCTTCACCTGACTACAACAGATAAGGTGAGAGATGACGTGGCAAAGTAGCATCTACACTTCACATTCACACTCTCCTCTCAAGTAAAGTAAGCACCCAGCAGCACCGTTAATTAAATTTTTGTTTTTCTCTTTTCACGCTTCCGATAAATTAAATTAAAAAATAGTATTCCTTTATTTTATGCTAACTGGATTCTTTTTGATTCACAAGCAAGGAAAAACTATCTTCTATATATAATGATAAAATATTAATAAATATACCCATGCGGGATGCGGCAGAAGCGGGGTTTGGCTCTCTAACTGAACCCAAAGACGAACAAAGAAGAAGAAGAAGAAGAGTTGTTCCTTTTTCTTCTTCAATTTGAAAAAAATGGCTTCGAAGCTTGCAACATGTTTTGTTTGCTACAATTTGAGCAGCGGCTTCAACAACTCTAAGAATAACAATCGCGTAATGTGCTCTCCATTTCCATCATCCTGCAAAATGCGACAACACCGTATTCTCAGGTAACTTACCTATCAATATTTTCATTTTGCAGATTATTAATTTTATTAGTTAATCAATTTTGTTGTGTACAGTTCTCAGCAGCAGAAAAGACAATACCACAAGAAAACATCATCATCATCATCACAACCATCTTCCATTGATGATGGAGGAGGAGCTCTCAATCCAAAATCTAATCATGATGATTCTCTACATAATTTGAACCGTCCAATTGTAGTGCCTGATACTAATAATAATTCCACACCATCGGTATCCTCTTCAAACTCGTATAGATAGATACTTAGTTTCATTAAGTGCTTATGCTTTTGTATCACCTCATTTTTCAATTCAAGACTAAATTCCAATGACTTCATAAAATTAGAGGTTGTTTGTATTCACTTATATCAACTTATCTACTGATGTAAACACTTATAAGACTATTTGAGAGAGCATACTGAAACAACTTATGAAATGTTCATAAATCGCTCTTAGCTTAGTTCCAAGATATCTAATCAAAATAGTTTCACTTTATTTTATCTATTGTTATAGAAAGAGCTTATACATAAGCACTTATTTGATGAGCGCTTATGCTATAAGCGCTTACTTAAGCTGTTTATTCAAAGTAGATCTTATGGTGAAAACAACTCAGGATATATCATAGTAAGTTTCATTCTTGTGTTTTTCCAAACACTTGAACAACTAAATGTTTTTCGTTACATTACCAGAAAAACACTTAAAGAAGTGTTTATGTAATAAGATAATTAGTAAGTAAACGCTTCTGAAGACTTACGTCATTATTCTGATTTCGTAGAATGGCTAAATTTAGTTCTTGAATATGATTCAAGAGGTTAAAAAGTTGGTTTTTAGTGCCATTAACTAATTATTCAATTATGAAATAGGCCTTGAATGTAAACAGAGCAGAGCAGGCTGAACAGTTGTCTGGTGGTCAATTGGAAGATTTGTTATCCATGATAAAAAATGCAGAGAAAAGTAAGATGTTCTTCTGGAGTACTTTAGGTTTCATTTTAAAATGTATATGTTTCCTGTTAAATGTCCTGTCACCTGCTATTAAGAATTGTATGTTTATCTTCCAGATATCCTTCTTATAAATCAGGCTAGAGTTCGTGCACTTGAAGATCTTCAAAAGGTTCTTGCCGAAAAGAAAGCGTTACAAGCAGAAGTTAACGACTTAGAGATGAGGTTGGCTGAGACTGATGCGAGGATTGAAGTTGCTGACCAGGAAAAGACGCATGTGGAACTCATGGAGGGCCAGTTGGAGAAACTGCGTAATGAGTTGGCTGAAAAGGGTAGTATTGAAGAAAGCAATGCTGAATTGCATGACCTTCATAATGATAGGATCCGTTCCCTTACTGAGGAGCTTAATTCGGTAAGAGAAGAAAATGCCTCTCTGAAGAATGCCATAGAATCATTTAAAATACAGCTCAATGATGTCAAGAACAATGATGAACGTTTAGTGGTATTGGAAAAGGAGCGCTTATTTTTGGAATCAACCCTAAAAGACTTGGAATCAAAACTGTCAATATCTCCAGAAGATGTATCTGAACTGTCCACACTTAGAGTTGAATGCAAGCATTTATCAGATAAGGTTGAAAACTTGCAATTGTTGCTAGATAAAGCAACGGAACAAGCCGACCAAGCCGTTATAGTGCTTGAAGAAAACCAGGATCTTCAAAGGAAGGTTGATAAATTGGAAACATCCCTCGAAGAAGCTAACGTCTATAAGCTATCATCTGATAAACTGCTAAAGTATAATGAACTAATGCAGCAAAAGATAAAACTATTGGAGAACAGCCTGCAAAAATCAGATGAAGATATAAACTCTTATATTCAGTTGTATCAGCAGTCAGTGAACGAATTTCAAGATACACTTGATATTCTTAAAAAAGAAAGCAAGAGAAAGACGCCGGATGAACCAGTGGAAGATATGCCGTGGGAATTTTGGAGTCAATTGTTGCTTCTAATTGATGGCTGGACACTTGAAAAGAAGATAGCAGTAGATGATGCAAAGCTTTTGAGAGAAAAGGTGTGGAAAAAAGACAAGAGTATTAGTGATGTATATATGGCTTGCAAAGGACAAAATGAAGACGAGGCTATATCTGCATTTCTTGGCCTCACATCGTCTGCAACGAGGTATTAAATTCTAATTGTGTATTGCATTTTATATATCTTCCATTATCTTATGCATCCCTTACTTTTTATCTTTAGTCCAGGATTATATGTGATTCATATTGCAGCAGAGATGGCACCAGTGGCTAAGGTGAATTCATTGTTTCCATATCCCTATTTTTCTCTGTTATGAACTCATTTTATCTTATCCCTGATGTTTCTAATTCTTTCAACATGATCTTATCCCTTCACCTATAATCTGTTCTTTTACTGTAATAACTAACACCCACTTAAATGATGCTAAAGAGGCATGTCAGAAGCACCTTACTCTGTAAATAAGGGGGATACTATGTGTGAGTTTTGAATTTAACTAAATTTTCAGACATCATTAAAACACAGTCTCTTGTATCATTTTTTCTCCCTCGTGCCAATTTTTGAAATCTTTTTAGGAAATAAGTAGCATTTGGTACTGTTTATAACCATCACGAATGGGAGTTGTTCTAATCGTAACATACCAACTTTTTGACTGTGGGCCTTTGCTTGAATATGTCAAAGAAAATTATATCCTTTCTTAGATTGTCTCCTAAAATTAGTTTCCGTAATTCCTTAAACATCATTATTTGTACCGTTATTTAATTAAGATTAGGAGTTCAGTATTAGTATAAATAAGGATCAGTGCTTTGTCTTGTGTAATAACACCCAATATATCATTTATGCCATATCAATATAATTTTATTATTGAGTATACCTTTTCCTCCCTTTATACCTAAAAGAATAAATATTTTATAAGTTTTGCATGGTATTAAAGTCGTATCATCCTCCATGATATGTCCTGTCATCTTTCTACTATTGAGTTCCCAAAACTCTAGAACACTGCGGTAAAAATTACTAGTATCATATCTCCATGATTGTTTTCTAATTACCAGTTGTGCATTCACTCTGACTACCTTTTCTATGTCAGGTTTTCTTGTTAGTTTTCATGGTAAAATATCATTATATCCATGATCCTTTTCTTCTCATCAACATTGCTCACATTTTGGCTATCGTTTCTCTCTAAGGTTCTCTCTTTGTTAGTGGGGTTTTGCAATCTGTCTATGCAATCTCTATTCGTTTTACTTCTTGAATTAAAGGAAAAACTCTCAAATGAGAATGAATATAGCTAGTCTTCTAGACTATCAAATATCAAAGTAAAGTTTAATTGGCTTTGGAACTGGAAATAAATTTGAGTCTCTGGGGCGTTGGATGTGCAGGAATGGATCTTTTCTGTGTTGTACACATTGCTCCACAAGCATTGGCAAACTTCAAAGCCTCTCTAAATTTTGATTCATTCTTCATGCTGAATTCAATAAAGCAAAAGCAATGCCAACCAATGAAAAAGAAGTTAACGAAGTATATATTAGAAATTTGTATGGAACCTATAAGAGTGTTCCTTAACTTAAAATTTTAACATGTTTAAGAAGCTCCCTGTTTGATTCTTTCATTACACCTTTCCATATTGTTCTTCCTAGGATGGTGCATGATCTTCTGCTTTCAATTAATAATATTTAGATTGAGTTGTTTCCATAACAGGTTGGTGGCTTGGGGGATGTTGTCAGTGGTCTAAGTAAAGCATTGCAAAAGAAGGGACACCTTGTTGAAATCGTACTTCCCAAATATGACTGCATGCAATATGACCGCATTGGTGATTTAAGAGTATGCTATTTATTGAGAAAAGAGTCAGAGATGTTGAGTATTGGTGTTTGGTATCTTCAACAACTTGTGATAATTTGATTATTCTTGCAGGCTTTGGATGTGGTAATAGAGTCATACTTTGATGGTCAACTATTCAAAAATAAAATCTGGGTTGGCACTGTTGAAGGTCAATAGTTAAATATTTCCATTTAAGTTGAATGTCTTTATATATGGTTTACTAACTTCACTTTACTTATGCAGGCCTTCCTGTTTATTTCATTGAGCCCCATCATCCTGATAAGTTCTTTTGGAGAGGAGACTTTTATGGCGAGCGTGATGATTTTAGAAGATTTTCATATTTTAGCCGTGTAGCACTTGAGTTTCTTCTTCAAGCTGGCAAGAAGCCAGATATCATTCATTGTCATGATTGGCAGACAGCATTTGTTGTATGACCTCTTAAATCGTTTTTTACCAAACTTTTGCTCTTTGAGTAACTTATAGACTAAACCTTATTGTGCTAATATGCCAGGCTCCTCTATACTGGGACATATATGCCCCAAAAGGATTAAATTCAGCTAGGATATGCTTTACATGCCACAACTTTGAGTACCAAGGGACTGCAGCTGCTTCAGAGTTGGAATCATGTGGTCTTGATAGCCACCATCTAAACAGACCAGATAGAATGCAGGACAACTCAGCACATGATAGAGTCAATTCTGTCAAGGTATACTAATAAGATGATTATCTATTCTGCCATTTATGAGCAAATATAACAAAAAAGTAATAGTTTACCTTCCAATGTTTAGGGTGGAGTTGTATACTCAAACATTGTAACAACAGTTTCCCCTACTTACGCCCAAGAAGTGAGAACTGCGGAGGTATTGTTCAGTTCATTTCTTGCTCTTGTGCATATTAGGTATTTTCTGGTTTATCAAAATATCAATTTTTTAATTCATGTAATAATAAAGCAAGCAGCACACATAACGGAACCAGCACAAGGTCAACTTTGAATAACAACTTTCCCTATAATTGCGTCTATGCTGACTAGATTATTCCGGGAAAGGATTGTAGGAGATATATATAAACGGAGAATTTGTCCTTGACACAGTATTTGGCTTTTGAGTCTTTATGACCAAGTGTTGAAGAATTTGATGCATGATACTTCTTGCTTTTTTACTGAACTATAATTCCAGCAGAGTTTCTTTTGGGTGGGCTTATGCTTTGTCCATGCTTTAAGCCAAATGGATTTCAAGTTAGCGATTTGTTATAGATCTAAAACCATTCATGTGCTCTTGTTAATAGCATAAGCTTGTTGAAGATTTGATTCTTAAGAATAGACAAAGGCTTTGTTTCTAATAATAAATGGAAGACTATTGCATATATTTTTGTACTAGCTATTTGGCATTTGACATTGTTACGCGCAATATAAGGGTACCAGGTGTCCAATTTGATGTGCAAGTCAACATAGGCCGCAATGAATTTGCTATTGATCTTAGGATTTGACAGTATATCTTATACAGAAAAAATAACGGAGAATCACACATAATTCATCATAAATGCTTTAAGTTTGGACTATTGTATGAGCTCTCTTTATAACGTTTCCATTTGAAAAGTGGTCTCATGAATGATATTATTGTACAAAATGCAGGGAGGTAAAGGCCTCCATTCAACCCTCTCTACCCACTCCAAAAAGTTCATCGGTGTTCTTAATGGTATTGACACTGATATATGGAATCCTGCTACTGATCCATTTCTTGAAGTCCAGTACAGTGCAAATGATCTTCAAGGAAAAGCAGAGAATAAGGAAGCCTTGAGAAAGAATCTAGGTCTTTCTTCTGCAGATGTTAAGAGGCCATTGGTAATTATATAATTCTTATTTCATAGGACAATTTGTTTGAAACAATATATTATAGTTTGCTCTTCACTCAGGTTTTTTTTGTTTGTTTTGCAATTGATGCTGTGTCAATTTTCTTTTATGCCCCCAAAATGCTACCAAAAAGCAGAGTGTGTGTGCATTTTTGGCCTATTGGACTTGAGATTTTGAGACTTTAGATTGGTTCTAGACAAACCATATGGAGGTGGTCTCAGTCTATAGTTGTCTGAAACTTTCCAATGGTAGTGAATAGTGGTGGTGGTTGCCAAAAAAAAGTCTGTGAATGTGTTGCGAGGGATGCCATGATAGAGTTTGCAGGACTTCACCTCTGAAAAATGATAATCAATATTTACCTCCAGTCCAAATTCTAGGAATTAACATATTTTCCAAACTATTATAAGTTCCTATATTCTATTCAATTAATTTTTGTATGTTGCTTTAAGGTCTCATTTGCTTCTTTGTTGGAAGACATCATTTATATATATATGGTTAAGTGATGTCTTAACTTGAAATTTCTAATTATTTGTCTCTCATTTAGCAGTTAATCATTCACGACTTATTCTAAAAAGTTAGAAATTAAGATGCTTTAATAGTTCGATCTTTCTATTCTCTTCTATGATAGGTTGGCTGCATAACAAGATTGGTTCCACAAAAAGGTGTTCATCTTATAAGACATGCCATATATCTAACACTAGAGCTGGGAGGTCAATTTGTTCTACTTGGTTCAAGTCCAGTTCCACATATTCAGGTCATATTTTCTTTCCTTATAGCTGAAATTTAGTGGTATTATACTCCACTTTAGAATAGAGTCGGCTAAAACAGTATAACAGAAGAAAGTCAACTTAGAATAAATGTGGAATTCTTTCTCAGCACAAAAAAAAAGTGCTACATATCTTAGATAGATTACGTTTCAGTGAACTATTACTATATATAACCAAAGGTCCCAATAAATATTGTTGTGAGAAAAAATAATGATACTTAAAAAACTGGAGAAAATTGATCCGCCTTTCTGACTGATTTAGTTTAGAAATGTACTACTAAGTATTCTGGTGAGATTTACTTAAAAGCTAATTTGATACAGACATATATTATATATTTGGATGCATAGGTTAAAGGATACGGCATTTTTAAATAAAACTAAGGTGAGAATACGCCAATAAAACCAATGATTTCTGTATTATAACTGAGGGTGTATGCGTAGAACAGTCAAATAATGATTTCACTATTACAATCAAAATATTAATATAATACAGTAATTTATATATGTTCTCGCATAAACTCTTACTTTCTGTGAAAAGAAATATTATTGAGATATTTGTTTATTTTTTAATGTTTTGGAAGTAGACTGTTAATGGAGTTGATTTTCTTCGATATTCCCATTCATTCCCCATACTTTCTGTTAACTGATTATCAGTTTTCTATTCTCTAGAGAGAATTTGAAGGCATTGCCAACCATTTCAAGAATCATGACAACATAAGGCTGATATTGAAGTATGACGAATCTCTCTCCCATACCATTTATGCTGCGTCTGACATGTTCATCATTCCATCGATCTTTGAACCTTGTGGCCTAACACAGGTATGGCTGTTCATGAATTTCGATGATTAAAACTAGTTATTGTAGTGTCAACAACTAATGCAAATCCATCTTCCATTCTTACGTAATACATGTTTCCAGTAAAAAACTGTTTTATTTTTTAGAAATTTGTATCTTGATTATAGATGCTTGTATATTTGTTGTTACTCTACTATCAAATGTTATCCATTTTGTCAAACTTAATTCATAGTTAAGTGTGCCACCAAAATTCATTTTCTGCACCTGAATGAAGTAAAATTACGTGATAAAGAATCCAACTGTACAAAGATGATCATATAAGTGAATGAAAAGCAGACAATATGAAAAGCTTAAATTAAGGTTTTTTTATACTTTACACAGTTTCCTAATATATTTCCTGCAGATGATTTCAATGAGATATGGTGCTGTACCTATCGCCAGAAAAACTGGTGGCCTAAATGACAGGTTAGCATAGCATATGAAATGAAAGTTTACTTCTTGTTTCTGAAGATTAACTACATTCTGTCTCATTTTGCAGTGTTTTTGACATTGATGATGATGCAATACCTTCACAGTTTCGGAATGGATTTACATTTTTGAATGCTGATGAGAAGGTAAAGTAAAATATCTTGTTTTTACAGTCCAATGTCACAGATGCATGTTTTTCATGATAGAGTAGGTAATGGGGTAGGTTTGGGTCACGCCCCCGCCTCCATCTTTAGCTGGGATGAAAAATTGTACTGATTAAAATTATCTAATGATTGCAATATTTAATTTGTATTTTCAGTATTTACGATACAAGAGAGTGTGAGAGTGAAATCCTAATTGCAACTTTAGTCTTTGTAGCTTGGATTGTGGATGATTTTGATCTCAACTTTTTTTAAGCCAAACAAGTTCCTCTGTTTTTAAAATTAAGCAAATTTGGTCATATTTTAATTATGTATGACAGATTATAGATATGTAATGCAAAGCTTTACTAAACCTATTTTCCGTAACCTACCTTATTCACCTTCAACATTCTCATCTATCAAATAAACATTATTTTATGCTGTTTATTGCTCTGGTAAACTCTAATGACACAATTTTGACAGGGAATAGATGGTGCCTTAGTACGTGCAATTAATCTCTTCAGGGACGACCCTGAGAGTTGGAAGCAACTTGTTCAGAAGGACATGAACATTGATTTTAGCTGGGATTCTTCAGCGGCACAATATGAGGAGCTCTACTTAAAGTCTGTGACTAGAGGAAGAGCGGTAAAACGTGCTTAATTTAGCAAAATGAGGTTTTCCTGTGCTATCCTTTCAATCTCATTAGTTTTCAACACAGAGATGGTAGATCAGATTTAATGCACAAACAGAAGGATTTATCTGAGCATATACCTTCCATGCAAGAACATCTCTAATTGAGAATGATTACAAAGACTACTTTGAATGTGACGTGGCTGCCTAAAATGTGCTGCTAGATTAGTCTCCATGAAGCAACATTTCTCACTTTTGATGAATTCTAGGTGATATTTCAACTTCACTATACATAGCAAGACTGTGTAGTTATTTTTCATTATTTCGCCACTTTCCTACGTTTTTAGAATATGTCAACAGTGTACAAAGGCCATACATGTAAATCGTTACAACTTAGTTTTCAACTAGAAAGAATGTATAATTTAATTAAATTCCAAACAAAATAAAAATCCTTACAATACTATACTAACTCTGTTGGTTATCATCATGTGATACTAAAAGCGCATGCAAGCTCCCGTTTAACTTTTTGTTATCGCGGTTTTAGAGATGGCATTGTGAGAGAGAAACAAGTAAAATGTCATGCCTCAAGTAAACGGAGTTATCATACAGGAGTGTGTATCACGTACAGAAATAAATAGGAGAGTCTAGTGTTAACTTGAAATCTAGAGGAAGTCAAATCTGTTTTGTTTGAAGAAATCTTAGGGAAGGTAGTGCAATTTTCTCTACATAAAAAACACTAGTTTGCACGAAATTGACTTCACAACAATAAATAAATTCGTAATATTATGGACTGAATATTGGAGTATGAAGAACATTGATCTCACAAGTTAAGATTAAAATTGAAGGCATAAGAAAGAAAGTTGTGGTAATACTTTTCATATGAACTGATGATAGTTTTGCATATGTGAAGAAGACGTATATAAACACAAGAATAGACTATGAGTAATTATTTGGTAGTTAGATACAAAAAAGAAAAACTATATTTATCGCCAAATGTTAATGCATATGCATCATGAAAGGAAAAAAAACTACTGTCAATTGTTTTCAACTAGCTTCACTATAGTTTTGCATCAAAGTAACTAGGTGAAGAACATTCGTGTCAAACTCCAACACATCGTTGCCGACAATGATTCCTAGTGATCAACTTCAGTGTTTGGGTGGATATTTTTGGATCAACTTAATTTTGTATAATCGATTTGGATCAACTTAATTTTATATAATCGATTTTAACTGCAAATGAGTTTGAAACTGAGTATCAAGATTTGAGCCACTTACATTCAAAACCTGTATAGATTTGCTTCTATTTGAATTACATTTGACTCCTCTAAAAGAAAAAAAAAAATTGGCTAGTACCAGATTTTTATTTATTGACACGCATAAACATAAATTAGCGATAAAATATCGGTAAATATGTTGTGGATTGTTTCTATTTTAATGGAGAGTTAACTAATTTTTTAATTGATAATTTCATTAATATTATAAAAAGAGGTATGTTATTTGGATGGTCTTTTGTTATAAGTGTTCAGACAAACACTCCGTGTCCGTCTATTCGTTTTTTTATTGAATCAATGTTATAAGTTACAAACAATAGTTTTCATGAAATTTTGATTAAATTTATTTTGATTTTGATTTAAATTTAATGCATATATATTTTTTCACTTTTATAGTGTAACAAACTATATTTATCTTTCTTTAAAAAAAAAATTATATTTATCTATTTCGATGACACCAACTATATAATAAATATAATATAAATTTTTATCAAATGGAAAATATAATATAAATTTTCATTTTTTCTGAATGATGCCAACAATAATATAACATTTTTATAGACAAGTTTGTTTAAAGATATAATTATAATTGAAAAAGGCGTACTAAAACCATATATTTAACTTGTGTACTCCTACAATGTATTTTTGTTTACAATATTTCCAAAATATTTCTACAAATATCAACTTCTTTTAAAAAAAATCCACTTTACATAAGTTGATTGTATGCATTTGTAAAAAAGTTTGACATCGTTAGTGTATATAAATTAATCTCGTTTTTCTTCAAGACAACTAAACTTTTTGAATTGTCTAAATTTTATAGAAAGCTAAAATTTATAATTATCAATAACATATTTTTAATTATAAAAATTCCATAAAATCAGAAAATGAAACATTGATTGTGATAAATAAATTGAAAAATTAGAATTTTCATAAAATGCAGAGGGTGAGAATTACGTGAGGGGGTGTAGCAAAAATCAGCAGTTAATAAAGATATACATGTAAAAATAACCCATGTAGGCCCAGCCCAATAGTATAAAATCGAATAAAAACCCGTAACCCTAATTCTGCGATTCCTCAATAGACAGTGTGTGTATTCGTTTCCGCACAAGCACACAATTTCACTGGTAAGATCTAGGTTTTTTCGATTTGGATTGGATTATTTTGAAATAAGCACTTTTATGTTAATTATTATAACTTTGTGTTATTGAAATTTGTAACAGAAAATATGGTGAGGGTTAGTGTTTTGAACGATGCACTGAAGAGCATGTACAATGCCGAGAAACGTGGGAAGCGCCAAGTTATGATTAGGCCATCCTCAAAAGTGATTATCAAATTCCTTATGGTCATGCAAAAGCATGGTATGTGACGTTGTTTGATTCATGTTGTTGACCCCATTTTGTGGGATAATTGTGATGATATTGTATACTCTTGTGTTGTAGGATATATTGGAGAGTTCGAATACGTTGATGATCACAGGTCTGGCAAAATTGTCGTTGAATTGAATGGAAGATTGAATAAGTGTGGTGTTATTAGTCCTCGTTTCGATGTTGGTGTCAAAGAGATTGAAGGATGGACTGCTAGGCTTCTTCCCTCAAGACAGGTCAGCTAAAAAGCCCAGTTTTCTCTTATAAATGACCATAAATAAACATGATAGTAGTTTGATAGTTTAATTTACATAGGACCTGTTTTGATTGACTTATTTGAGCTTATTCATTGACATAAGTTAGTTTTCTGGGACTGTATTGTGAACTTATGAAATCATCAATATCCCCAAGCTTTTATAGGCTTATTTTCACATGCTCTTCAGTATAAATTATAAAAACGGCTTATAGGATATACAAAAATAAGCTTATGCATACGAGCTTCTTGTGATAAGATAAGTGCTTGTGCTATAAGCTGCGAATAAACAGTCCTTCCAAACAGGCCCTAATTAAGTTTATTTTATAGTTCCTAACTTTCTTGTGGTCATTCTTTTGTGTACCACATTGACGTTGGAGTCTTGATCTCAAATATGAGCTTAATTCATTGTTTGTTTGTTGTATCCTTGATATGTCGAGATCAAACAATTTTTATTTTTTTTTTCTTTCTAATTTATTTGCTTTTGGTTTCTGGAATTCCTTTATGTTAGGTCAGAAAGCTTTTAAAACTTGGGTTGGAATTGTAGAGGGGTTAACCAGAACTATCCGGCAGTGTTTGTTTTGACTTATGCTTCATATATTGGAAATCACTGTAGTATGAATTGTCCCAAATGTCTCACTCACTTTCGGGACTATTTGGATAAAATCAAATCATGATCATGAATCATTTCTAATGACAGAGCATTTAAATTCAAACCGTTATTGATGATTGGGCGTATAATTTCTTATTGGGTTTTATGGGGTGGGAGTAGAATATTCATTGTCTATCTATTTATTATACCTCGCTAATTATGCTTTTACTTATTTGTCTTTACATTTTTGTACGAACAACTTGAAAACACGACTACTTATTTTACAATATGTGCTACCCATCCCATCTTTTAATATTTTCATTTATATTCATAATTCTATCTTGCCTTTTGCAAGTTTGCAACCATTATTCAATTGTAATGTTTATATACTTGACATTTAGACAGAAATCTGTTACACATGGGGAATATAGATTTTACATTTAAAGAAAAACTAATAGTTAAAGTGGCGATTATATACCAACATTCTTTATATACTTTGCAGTAAATCAACGGTTTATTTTACATGTAGATGCAAACTGAACTCTGAAGTTGCTATCATCATCTGGCAAACTATCGAATGTTATGTTGCTTGTTTGTATCATATGATTTTTCTTCTGGTCCCTAACTATTGGTTTGCTCAAATCACGCAGTTTGGGTATATTGTCTTGACTACCTCTGCTGGTATCATGGATCATGAAGAGGCTAGGAGAAAGAATGTTGGTGGTAAAGTGTTGGGTTTTTTCTATTAGGGTATGAAGATTGCATCCAATTTCAGATGTTGAGAATTTTGAGTGTTTGTGATGGAATTCAGTTTTTTTTACATGGATATTGTAATCTGGATTACTTAGGATTGTAAGCTTTTAATTTGCACTTTTGTACTTTTGTGCTAAATTGAATTTTGGGTAATCTCGGTCTGCTTATGCGTTGCTTTTCTAAGAAACTATTATATTTTGGTCCCTAGCTTTTGTGTTTCAAAATTGTTGATTTTTTAATGACTCCAAATAATTCTTTTGGTAATCCATTTATCATGATGAATGGCCTACGCTAGTGCATACCAAGTATGAGTTCCGCAACATCTTTCCTTCAGCTATCCTATATTAGACTCGGAATCACTAAGACATGTTCTGAAGTGCAATGCTCTACTGCTTGCTAGCTTCAAACCATGAACTTCTCTAATGTCAGCCTCTAAGGCTGTGTTTGGTTTGGTTGTGGGTTGCACTTTTTTGCGTTGCAATGCGAAATTAGACATGAAAAGAAGCTCCAAATTGGAGCTCTCGGGCTAACATATGTTGGGCGAGGTACCCTCCGTGAAAGGAAACACTATGAATTTGAGCACACCAGACATATTGATATATTTGACTTACTTTTTAAATTTGGTTTCTATTTTAACGTTTGTATTGTTTAAGATTAGTGACCTTTTATTAGTCAAAAAAATCATCGATCTTTTGATTCAAAAAAGGACTTGAATATGAAGTGTGTGTATTATCAATTGAGTTGCCACCAATAACTTTATATCACTGTATCAGTAAACTCGTCTATTTTAATTTATTAAGCAGACTTTACAAAAAAATTAAGAGATCATTATCTACATAGCCACTTCCCTAAATAGTCACTACTAGAGATCATACAGACATCCATAAATTTAAGTTCAGCTGACAAAATATTGAAATTACAAGGTCGAACACTGTGATCGGTTCAAACTCTGATCATCATTTATGTGTGTAAGTTTGAACACCGATTGGTTCAAACTTCGGTCATCATTTATGTGTGTAGGTTTAAATCATCTAGAGATCTTAGAATATAGTCTGGTGCTATATTTTTCACCCTATAAGCCATCTGTATTCCTTTTGCTAAATGATAATTTCTTTTTAACTATTTTTTTTGACGAAAAATGTTGCTTATTTTATACATTTTTCAAACGTTAATTTTTTATTATATTAACTGGAAAGAAAGGAACCGTCAAATTTATCATGAAAAAGACAACAAAGCCACAACTTCTCAAAGTAAAGAAGCACCAATTGTTCAGCAAAAACTGCAAAGTCTAAAAATAAGTGTTGGGTACATTGAAACAGGTTAGACTATCGTAGCATAGCGAATTAAGATTTGAATTTTAACTGGGAGTGATATTTCTAATCTGTCAGTTTCGGAAAATAAGTTAATTTTGAATTAGGACATATGTACTATATTTCAATACAAATTTGAATCAAGTTTATTTAAGATTAATTTAAAAACATCTCAAAAAGATTGATTTAAGAAGACAAATAAATGAGATAGTTTATTCACTTACAAGAGTAGTCATATCTCTAGTTAGCTTTCATCTTTTTATTGACATTCCCACATTGTATTTAACACGTTATTTTGTGATGCAGGATTAAGGATGGAAATATGTTAGGCCATTTGACATGGGTTTACGGCCTTAATATTTATCAGGCTCTGGAAAATCATTTTTTATTTTATTTTGCTTAGGCTCTTTATTGAAAGTAATCTTATTTAAGAAGTCCCCTGATACATTTTCTATTGCATGGGCTAAACAAATCGGGCAAAGTTATTTGGACGAGGTAATTAGCATGGTGTTTACGTTATGTTACGAAATATAGTGTGCATGCAGTAAAAAGGAACTATGAGGGCCACGAGATGCCGAGTTAAAGGGCTGTGGTGCGGCTGTTTCAAGCTTAAACTGGCTTAGGATGGCAGTTGGGGATTATCAGCAGTGAATAGTGATCAAAGACAACCCTTGGTGTGGTAATGGTAGCCTATTGCAGTAAAAAAGCATATGCATGACGAGTTAGACCAAGTTGATGCAATGGCTTTGAGGACTGGTTTACAATTCTCAAAGGATATGCTCTTAACTTAATCATGGAATACCCAGCTAATACAATCAACGTCGTTGTGGATAATCAACTAATTCACTCTTATATGGGTTTTGTTCTTGCTTAGTTAGACGTGTGGGGGTTTACCTTGTTGGTGATATACCCATTACCAAGGTCTTGGAATTAGTATATACATGGGTAAAAAGTGAGTGAATAATACGTATAGAAGATAAGTATAAATAGGGGTTATGAGATCAGTTCTGGTCATGGGTCACTGAAGTGGTCCATGATCTCGGTCGTGTATAACTTCCATTTAATCCTTTATCATGTGATTGCGATTTTAGTGGTCGAGTAACACCAGGTCTAAGGAAAACTTGGTCCATTCTAGGGTTTGGGAATATCTCAATTCCGAACATATCCCCTCTTGAGTATGAGCTCATATCAGCATTGAGCTTAGATTATGATCACACATAAGACCTATGTAGGTGTCTATAAATATCATGGGCCACAACCCTAAAAGAATGAGTCCTTAAAGGGACGAAGTGTTTGAGATAAATAGTTAATGTTTAAAATGTCTTGGTCCGCAACTTTTCAAGCATGAGGCCTCAAAGGGACCAAATGCTTGAGGTAAATCAAACACTCAAATTCATGCACAACTCTTTCAATGTTGCTCCACTATATTCTGAATGGTATTTTTTTAGTTTATTTTCATATTAAATATTTTGCCTTCTGCTCTGAGCGATGCTTGTTTTGTTTTTTTCATATTAAATCTTGAAGCGTAATGACAAGATAAAATAGAATTAAAAGGGGTCATGGTGAAATTGTAACAAATCAAGATTCAATAGGTTTCATCTTTAGTATTATATGGATTTTAGTTCTCTGTGTCAATTGGAAGGAAAAAAATGGAAGGATTTGTCAACAGAAGACTGATCTTATTTAGGCTTTGAGTGAAAAGGTTAAGTTGCAGACTCATTGGTGGTTAAAATCGTATTATATTTTATTCGATTCTGATTATCTTCTTCGGAGGCAGAATCCGTTGTTTTGCTTAAAAGCTCTGTTGTAAATATATTTTATGTTTTTGTGACTTTCGGTTCTTGTTTTGTGAACTACTTTGATTGTTAAACTATTCTGACACACCTTGTGCTAGGTCAAGAGTAAATTTTTTATTATTGAGAATAAAAATTTCGATTCAAAATTTTAAACAAACTGGAGTCCGAGGGAGCTTTATTTGATTTTTTGATATAATTTCTTTAGTTTCTTAAAAAAAATATAAAGTTTCTACTTTTTGCTCTTTTAACAAGAGCTTTGAGGGCATTTGTTAACAAATTCTAAAAATTAAAGAAAATGCTAACAAATGCTTTTATGACATATTAGTAAGAGTCTCATTAACGAATTTCCTTTGTCATTCTTTAAAAATTATAAATTAAGTCGTTATTCTTTAAAAAATGTCAAACATTCAATTCTTAATGCATTGAAATACTAATACACAAATTTGACAAAATTTCACGGAACACTCGTTAACATTTCTCATTTAAGTAATCAAAAGACATAATATTTATATAGAAAAATGTGTAATTATAATTTTGACAAACATTTAACTTGTATTATTAAGACATGATTTTCTTTTTTCAGATTCCTTGAACAATAATCTTATGACAGTTGTTAGCATCATAGGACACTTGTAGGAAACTAGGGCCCGAATTTGAGAGCAAAGACTCGCTGGAGGAACTTTGACGATGGAAGTAGATGGGTGACAGAGGAAGGCAGTCTGTTAGTTCAGAACTCGTAGTAGGGAAAGGAAATGCTCGTGAATGCAGCAATTAATGTGGCCAGTAAAAATGTAATTGATTCCAATGAGAGAGCGGTTACACCTAAGCAAAATAATAGGAAATATATGATTGATGAATTGATTAAAACATAGTAACAATTGAAGGGAAGAACATTCAATCTGACACCATTAAATGTGAAACAAATTGGTCTGCTTACGAAATTGGCAACTCCAATGGAAAATAAAGGTAAATATGTGAAGTCACTCGATCATTACCTCATGATAAAAAATTAATGAAAAATTAATGGCAGCCAAAATACTCTCCATTGCAACGTTGACTCTCATGAAAAAGATGTAGTACCAAAAAATGATAAAAGCAGGTCTGGCGGCCAGGCCTGCCAGAAACAATGAGTTTTATGAGTTGGAATTTTTGGGGATTGAGCAACCCGAGCACAGTTCCGACACTTTTATGGGAGACTTTAATGACTTATTGTCAAATGAAGATAAAAGGAGCCGAGTAGATCATCCACCATGGAGGATAATGCGTTTTCGGGAGGCAGTACATGATAATGGTTTGATTGATCTTAGATTTTCTGGGTATCCATTACATGGGTGAAAGGTACATGGGGCAAAATCGTAAGGAAGAAAGAATTCGCATAGCAATGGCAACACAAGCATGGTATGATATATTCTATTAAAGTCAATTGCATAATATCATATCACACCAATCAAATCATTATCCAATTCTACTCAATCTTCATGAAGAACAAAGACGAAGGGGAAAATAAGGAGTTTAAGTTCGAGAATGTATGGCTAGTGGAAGAGAATTTTGAGAACATAGTTGTTGGTGGGTGGGAGGAAAATCCAAATGTGGACGTGTTGTCTGGATGAAAAGTTGTACGGAGGATATGAATAAGTGGGGTCGTAAGTTGCGAAATAAGTATAAAATTGCTATTGACGAGTGTCGGGAAGAAACAGATTAATGCTAATAATGTAAAACTACGTAGGCAAGCTCATAGACATCAAACGATAGAAAAGAAAATACAATGTAGACAAAATATTTGAAGGTCCGCAGCAATAGAAGAACTTTCAAATCAAAATACTACTAGCAACTAGAAAAGTTCAAGAACTCTCTTAGGATGTCTTTATTAGAATAAGAAAACGAAAGGATCCTTTGTGACATTCAACCAAAGCTTACAACTCCTCAATAAACAAAATATAAAATCAAAATGATAGTAGAATCACTCTCAACCAAAAACTGATTATGCATCTCCTCATATTGTCTCACAAAACTACATAAACATTATTAGAATCTAGAATACTACTTCCAAGTCTCACTCCTAGGAGACTACAAAACTTAGAGAAAATATATGTTGTGTTGGAAGGGCACATCAATCCAACCAAGAAATTCGTCATCATCACCAATATCACCAAAATCAAAATCAGGAAGCTCACCAGGTTCATTGTCATCAAATCCATGAATTTGAATATCCTCGAAGTCACCTAAGTCACCACAGTCACAAAATTCTTGAAAATCTTGTCCAAAATCATCAATGTTAAATCGATCAAAATCAAATCCCAAACCAAGATTGGGATCAGTCCCAATCTGATTCTCAGTAGCAACTGGCTCATGCAGGTTAAAAACACTAGGATTTGGAATTTCTAACTCTTGAAGTTGACAAGACATCATTGCACTCACTTCATTTACAACAACGTCTACATTGTTTGATGGAACATCAACCTTCTCAATCAAATTGGATGCTAAGGTATCCAACTCAAGCACGGAAGAAGGCGATGTTTGTATGAACAAGTTCTTAGAGACTTTAGTAGTTGAACATTTTTCTGACACTAAAGCATTGGCATCATCATCATCTGCAGAAGAGTTCTTGTTCAATGTTGCAATTGGAGAGGTTGCAGAAGAACCCTTATTGAAGCCTCTTTTTGCTTTCGTTGTTTGAGCATCAAGTTCAATTTGAAGCCTTTCGGATTCATAAGCTTGAGAAGCTTCTTCAGCAGTATCGTAAGTTCCCAACCAAATTCTAACATTTTTTGAAGGATTACGAATCTCAGCAGCCCATCTTCCGCATGGCCTCAAACGAACGCCTCGATATTTGGATGAAGGTTGTCTCCTTGTTTTTGGAGAAGTTATTGTTGGAACAACTTTCTTCTTGATTTGACGTTGTGTTGAAAGACATGCCTTTTTGCTTGTTACAGTCTTCGACTTCTCAGAGAAACTCTTATGAGAAGCCAAAGAAGCTGCAGATACATGAGGATGGAGAGTGACCTCAACGAAGCTTCTTTTTGTCGTTGTTCTTGCATGTTGTGATTCATCTTCAGATGTGTCAGTTGCCTCAGGATTATTATAAACAACTTGCAACTTCCTTGTAATCAATTTGGATTGTTTCAAAGGGTTAGGCCTTGATCTAGCTCTAGATTTTCTAGAACCCCGCATGATGGATTAAAAAATATTTTAATTTTTTTTTAGTTTGAGAAAAATTCTGCAGAAACCCCTTCAGAGTCACAAAAAGTTTAAATAAAATGGAAATTTAAATACTAAAGAAAATGAACAGGACACAAAAAAAGTTGACAAAATCTCTCAAAATCTCAAGTAATCCCTCTCAAGAACATAAAGAGAACTGTAAATCTTTGTATATGAAAGCCTCCAGGACACACAACTCGACTACAAGTCCTGAAAAATTACAAAAACATCATTAAACCCAAAATTCATAAACAGTAAGCAAAATTATAATAAAAAATAATATTAAAAGACATAATAATGAAAATAATATTTGATATTGAAGAAATTATTATGGTAACCAATGAATGAAAAAAATAAAGGGAAAATCAATTTTAAAAAAAAAAACCTTTTTGCCTCGATCACATTGAAACAACTGGAATCATAAAAAAAATTGCTCTTAATGACAAAGAGAAAATAGAGAGTTGAATATAAAACGAAAAGAATCGGTAAAAGAGAAGGAATAGAGAAAGTTCAGAGGTTCCTCAACGGAACCCCAATCAGTGATTTCAAAATAAACCGAGAAGACATAAATTCATTGTTCGTCTTCTTTTAAAGACCAAATTCCTAAAAAAAAAACGCTTCAACCATCTATCAGTTCCCTTTAAACCAAGAAGAAAAAGAGAGACCAAATTACTTGTAAAAACGTTTCAACCATTACTCCGTTCTCTTTAAACCAAGAAGAAAAAGAGTATCAAATGGTGAGTTACACACTAATATCGAACAAAATATAACATAAAAAGGTCCACAAATCTATGGTCAAGATTTTATGTTCTATTCTTTAAAAAAAACATATGTTCTATAACAGCCAAATAGAAAAACATAAATGTGTTAATTTTTTTATCGATCTGAAATTTTGTACTTGTAACATGGGGTGAAACAAAATCAATAAAATAAAAAAACAACAAAGAAATAATGGACCTCAATACGACGCACACCATCGATTAAAACACACACAAATCTTAACACAAACACAGTAGATGCAGAACAAGACCAAGATTTTTTATTATTATTAAATTAATAATGTTACAAAGATTTAATATCAATAAATTAGTATTTTAATGAAAAATGAGTTTTTCATGGAAACATAACACACACAATAAGCACAGAGAGTTAGAGAGATAGAGAAAGGATTGAAACTTGAAAATTTAGAGTAAAGTGAAAATTTTACCCTTTCGTTTGGTTTTCTCACTAAGGTGAAAGAGACTTTTGTGTCTTTGCCTCTGTATTTCTTTCTCCCATGTCACTATCTATCTCTCAATATGTTTGCAGTTTTTCTCTCACTCTTACCGGCCCCTTGTCTCTCCTCACACTTCATTATATACCACTAGGCCCTCCATCAATTTTCCATTTTTTAATGGTTGGTCAAATAATAACCAAATTTTAGGAATTTTTTTGGGTAGGTAAAACATAAAATATTATCATTCACACTATTCATTGAATTTAAATATAGTAGTAACTTCTCAATTTTTATTTTTATTTGGAAAGAACTTCTCAATTTTAATTGTGTATTGGAAATTGATTTTTAAATATTAATATAATATTAAATAAATTAGATTTGATTTATATATAAACGCATTTTATATTTCAATGGACTTGGATTTGATTTATCTATATAAACATATTTGATCAGATATTTCAATCAATCATAATTGTTGGATCATTAAACATAGATTTCATTTATCTTGAAATATATTTGATGTTGTAAAATAATACTTTCCTATATTTAATAATATAATATTTTTAAAGAATAATATAACACTTTTTTTACTAAAATATATAAACACGCACATAATTAAATTTTATTATATAAATTTATAATTTATATATTATATTTGATATTACAATTAATCATAATCGTTACATCAGTATTTGATTTATATATAAACATACTTGAAATGGGTAAATAATATCTTCTTATTTTTATATATTATAGTTTTTGAATAAAAACATGTATATTTATATATAAATATATTTGATATTGTCACTTGATCGCAATTGTCGTATGACTCGTATCAATGTAGTTTTAATTTTTTTAAAGGTGATATTCAATTTTTATATAAATATATCTGATGGTGTTCAATAATATTTACTTATAGTTTATATATTATATTCTTTGACTGGAAATATGTACAAAAAAATTGAATTTTACTATATAAATTGATAATATAATATAATTTTAGGCATAGACTTATCCTATTAAACTTTAAGGTGATCAAGGGAAAGTAACGACATCCCAACTAGGTTGACACCCCAATGTACCCCATCATCTACCGCAGAACTCAAAATAATATTGAAAAAAGTGAAAAAGATATAAGAGGAGGGATTAGACCAAACCCCTAGAAAAACATAAGAAAAAACGGAAACAGAAAGTAAACAACCGCCTAAGGAAACATATAGCGAGACATACCACAACAGTTTGAATAACACTCCTCCTGCAAGTCAGGAGGTAACCCCAACAACCACACCGCCCCATGAACCAAATGACCCATATTAGCCAACTTATCAGCACAACAATTATCTTCGCAGAAAACATGAGAGGAAATAATTTGAATTAATCTCCGGAGCAATACAACGAGCCAACAAAAAAATATAATCAAATTAAACTATAAAAATTATACAATAAAAGAATATATTATTTTTTACCATTTTTTAAAGAAAATTATCAAGTGCATGTTTAGTATCATGATTAGTTTGTCGAAATTATTGTAAGTCCTCGTTATTTTTAAAAATTAAACTATGTAGCTTTTACAAAATCACAACAACCAACTAAAATTTCCGGAAACTCAATATCATCTTAAAGAATATAGTAAATAATAATTTTTTGTTATGTGAGATCGAATGTCTTAAGTGCATTTGTTAAGAAAGAGGTTAAAAGAAATTTTGTCTTGAATCTGCATAGTATTATTTTTGTCAATATAATAATCACACTATTTTTTATACAAACTGAAAAATAAAATGAGTTATCAAAATTTATTGGTTTTAAAATAAAAATAAAACTATAAGTATTGTTATAAAAATGCTCGGTTGATTGACACACAAAAAACGCTCGGTTGACAATATTTTCTTGCTAACCAAGAGATTGAATTCAAGAGATTAATGAGCTTCACCAAAAGATGAACCCTTCAGAAGAACACGAGTTTTAATTCATGGATGAAACACTTATTGGTCAGACTTTACTTACCTTTGAATTGAACTATGGATTATTGGGGGGTCCTTCCCTTAAAAACCAAAGTGTTAACACAAACAAAAAGAGACTATTTATTTTTTGAATAATTCAAACTATCCCACCGAAAAAATATATAATTATTTATAAAATATATTATTAAATCCTTCAAAAAAAAATATTAATAATATTTAATAAAAAATAATAATTTATAGTTTTTTTTCGAAGAGTGGTAATATGAGTGATAATACATTATTAATTTTAAACAATATTTGTAACGTATAAAATAGTAAATAGTATTTGTAAAATATATAGTAAAATATTAGAACAAAAAAATAATATAGTAAAATTAAAAATTATTTTTTTGCTAGTAGACGGATTGACAAACACTACTGAAATTCAGACACACGCAACTTTGAGGTCGTGGATTTGAACTTAAATGAAGATGTTCAACTTTCAGTATCAACATTGGGAGTTATGTTATGTCTTGTTAATTTATAAAAATTTTAAAAATAATTGTCATTATGTTATTTGTACGAAGTTTATACCTCCGTTCATTCAAGTTGTTTTTTGGGTTACTATATTATTGATATGAAGATTCTACTGTCATTTAACAGTTTTTAATCTTTATAGAAAAAACATTAGGACATACAAAGTGGACAGTTATTCCCTCTGAACCGAATATGTTCTAACGATGACAACAAAAATTGAACTCATGATTTCACAAGTTAATCAATTTCTTATCGACTTAGTCACGTTCATTCATCTAGAGGTTTTAATTTTCTTACCAATTAAACAAATTTAATGTTGGTATAAGATTCAAATTGTAATCTTATGAAAAGAAAAAATCTTATATAGAATCATGTTAAAAACCATCGGACTACTTGACCAAAAAAAAAAGAAGGAAGTTTCAAATTTCTTACCATTTTCTTTCAAAAAAAAAATAAAATCTTACCATTTAAACAAATTTAATTTTGGTATAAGATTCAAATTGTAATATTTGCTAAAAAAAAAAAAGGAT